>Ga0074195_1001985_pt1 | contig 25193 bp, 37 predicted proteins | sample EPASupsiteHSE623_FD_64525 | JGI IMG/M metagenome (GOLD analysis project Ga0074195, IMG submission 64525) | Bioremediated contaminated groundwater from EPA Superfund site, New Mexico - Sample HSE6-23 | ecosystem: Environmental > Aquatic > Deep subsurface > Groundwater > Contaminated ... | reverse complement strand
TTCCTTCATGGGAGCCTGATCCGCGCCGCCAAAAGGCCCCGTGGCGGCGAGATCCGCCACGGCCAGCTCTTCGTCCGGCTTCACGTATCTTTTGTTCACATAATTGAGATCGCCCGTTCGCGATTCCGGTACGTCGTGAAAGAGGCAAAGAGAGATCACCTTGAGGAGATCCGATCCCGGAGTCAGGCGGGCCAGGGTGTAGCCGATGAGGGATGCGCGAAAGGAGTGGTCCGCAACCGATTCGCCACCCGAGCCCAGGAACTGGTAGCCGGAGCGGGGCGTCTTCTTAAGCATTCCCAGCTCGAAAAAGAAATTTACCAGCCCTTTGTGCGAAGGAGGCGAAGCTTCGCTCTCTTTCTGAAAGTCGCTCATAGATCTGTCTCGTCAGCAAGATGGCCGACCGATACTGAAGAAAGCGGACTGCCCGAAGCGCAGCCCGCTTTCTGAAAGTTGAGTCTTCCGGCCTCAAACATCAACGGCCTCGTGGATACCGGCTCCCGCAAGCACCATGGGGGAGACGTTTTCCGCCGTGGGAATCAGGCAGTTGACCAGAACGGCTCCCGGAGTGGCGAGGATACCGGGAAGGGCCGCTTCAAAATCGGCCTCCTTGTCGATCGTGTATCCAGGCATCCCGTAGGCTCCGGCAAGATGGGCGAAATCCGGATGAAACTTGAAGAGTGTCGCAATGTTGCGGCCCTCGCAATACACATCCTGAAGCTGCCTGACCATGCCGAGCGCCTGATTGTTGAAAATGAAGATCTTTATCGGAAGCTCCTGCTCCCGCATGGTGGCCAGCTCCTGAATTGTCATCTGGATGCTGCCGTCGCCCGTTACCAGAATGACGGGCTGATCGCGGCGTCCCATCGTCGCTCCGACCGCCGCCGGAAGCCCGAAGCCCATGGTCCCGAGGCCGCCCGACGAAACCAGCATCCCCGGTGTGGGGTTCACTATCCTTGAGAAGAATTGAGGTGCCTTGATTAAGGGCGACGAAAGCAGGACTTTTGTGGTGATAATGTGGGCTTAGGCTGGTTGGTCCTGCTTGGCTCCAAGCCCACGAGTGTGTCAGAAGAATTAAGCCCGAAAAGCGGTCATCGCCATGTTTTTCGCGCGATCCGGTAGAAGAATTGTTTCTCTGGAATATCGCGCAAAAAACGGCTGTCTCATCCATTTTCGAGGAAGGTGTGGACGGCCAGGTAGCGGCCAATGTCTTTCCATGCGCGCTGGAGGAAGGCGCCGTAGTCTATGAGGATGAGATCACTTTTGGGGCGGATATCGAAGAGGTGGGCGTCGTCGAGGATTTTGACGAAGTCGTGGAGGTATCCGGCCGGGCGCTTCACTTTGGAGGCCGAGAACTCTCTTATGACAATGACCTCGCTGGTGTTGCAAAGGAGATCGCGGAGGGCGTCATAGGCGGTGTTGGCCGTGTGGTACTTTGTGCCTGTGAGATCTTCCACCATGCCGGGAAAACCCTTGTCCGCGGCGTTGGCCACGCGATAGGGCCTGCCAAGCTCCTCCAGGACGTTGCAAACTCGGTACTGCAGGGTGTTCATATGTTTTTCCGTAAAGCCCACGACAAAGCCGGTATTGGGGTTGTGACCCTTCTTTAGCTCGTGGTTCCATTCAAAGAGATGGTTTAGAAAGCGCTTCACTTTACCCTCCTACCTTCATATTATCCAGCCAGGGGAATCTACCCTTAATCGAACCTCACGTAAATTACATTGCCTCTCGTTTCTCTGACTCTCCCAGGGGCTTGACTGGCTCCTCGATGTGCTGGAGCTTCTGCTCCATGGCAGCCATCCTCGCCTCCATTTCGTTCAGGCGCTTCTCGATTTTAACTGCGTGGGCAAAGTACATGATGTTCCGGGACAGGGCGTCGAAAGCCAGTTGATTGCCGCTCTTCAGGACCTCGCGCGCGCGCATGAGCAGCTCTGCGATTTCGGGGTCTTCTTCTGCCTCTTGGGTATACGAAGTACCCAGTGGCAGTTCAAGCATCTCCCCTATCCCAACCAAAAGCCAAGAAAGACTTACATCTTTTAAGTGGTTTTTAAGACCGGCAATCTTGTCCGCGCCTGGGACCTGTGCACCCTTTTCGTACCGTTGATATGTATTAAGGGTGACTCCCATATATGCAGCAAATTGGGCCTGAGTGCGATTGGCGGCCACTCGAAGCACCTTCAGTCTCTCTGAAAGAGGCTCGCCCACAATACATCCAAAAAGTTGTTGACCGGACATCCTATAGGATGTAGAACTATCCCAACATTTAGACACTAACGAGGAGCAACTTAGGTGGAAATCGCCGGAAGAACAAGCATTTTCAATCGCCTCCGTTCGGATCTTCTCGCGCATGACCTTACGCTGAGCGCATTCGCCCGGAAGCATGGGTTCAAGTTCGACACGGTGGTCAAGGTGATACGGCGGCATTGGGGGCGGGCTGATTCCCGTCCACGCGGGGATGTGACTCTGGAAATCCTCTCTGCACTCAAGCTCTACTGCTGTCATGACCGGCCCTCCGTGAGTGGTTCCGTTTGTGTGGCATCCAACCAGAACGACCCCCAAGAGGCAATGACAATAAAGGCAGGAGTACGACATGGATCTTAAGGGTTCCTATTTCGTCAGATCGCATCAAATCTTCGCGGCTGCCTTGAAGCACTTGACCAAGACCGAGCTTGCCAAGATCTGGCACGTGGAGCACCGGACTCTTTACCGGTGGGCTCAGGACCCGGATTCTACCGAAGGCAGCTACCGGAACCCCATGGATCTGCTCCGGATCACGTTCAGCAAGTTGCAGGAGATCGGGCAGGACCATGTAGTAGACGGAGCGCTGCGTATTTTGGCGGAATCCCTGGGTTATCGGGTATCGGCTGCGGAGTGCTGCTCGGACAAGGGGTCCGCGGTGATGGAGCTTTTGGATATCAACAAAGAAGTTGGGACCCTGGCCGACTGCCTCCAGGATGTGCTCTCGGATGGGGAGATGACGAATGAAGAAAAGCGGGCCGTGTCCAGTCAGATCGACCGGTTGGTGGTGCAGGCGATGGAGCTGAAGGATGCGGTGCAGAGGGGGCTCAAGTAGGGAGGATTGACGCAACCGAGTGGCTTCCATTGCATCAATCCAGATGGCGATTGGTGCAACATTGATGCAATAGGGCCGAAGCAACCTATGGAACCTATTTCCAGCCTCTTACGGCAAATTCAACAGCAATTCATTGATGCAATGACAGAAGGCAACAAAATTCTTTCTTTTCCATAGGAGATCCTTTCATGAAGGAAAAATTAAAGCCTGACCTGTCTGTGTACGAGACCTACCAGTCCGACCCGAAGGGGTATCTCAATCGCTATGAGGTGGTCGTCTGTGAATTGGGGCAGAAAGATACCACAGCACAGCCGCAGGAGGCAGGGGATACTCCCCCTCACCCCGGCTCTCTCCCCTCAATGGAGGGGGAGGAGTGACGCAATAGTGGCGCAACGGTGACGCAATGAGGGTAGACGACCCTATAAAGAGCGTTTTCAGTGAGTTGCAAGGAATTCGAGACCCTTTGAGTGACGCAATGCAAAAGCCAGGTCCCAGAACCATTCGGACCCCAGATGTGTTTGTTCCTCAACAATAATCTTTCTCTGTGCGGTGTGCTTATGGACGAATGGATCAACGCAGATGTGGTCGCCGAGCTGGAAACCAAGCCCCTCCGAACGATCCAATGGCGGGCGCAAAAAGGGAAGTACTCGAAAGCCCGAGAGGTCCCAGCCCCACAGGGCGGCGGCAAGGATGGGATGATCTGGCAAATCCACTTCTCCTGCCTCGCCCCTCCCGCCCAGGCGGCATACCTGCGCCGCCTGGCCCTGAAGACGGAGGCTCCCTCCGATCCCGCCTCCTGCCCCGTCATCCCCAAAAGCCGGGGGGAGGGCCTTCTTCGCTACCAGCGGGCGGACGATCAGCATCGGGAGCTCGGCCATATAAAAAAGGAGATACTCGACGCCTTCGAGCGCTCGGTCGGGCACAAGCGGGGGCCGCGCGCGCCGGATGCAAAGCACCTCACCCAGGCCGAGTTCTGCCGGCTCTATAACGAAGGGGCGATAAAATCCCTGTCCGCCGACGTCTACACACGGGTGCCCCACATATCGGTTCCTACTCTTCACTCATGGCGAGCGGATCAGGATGCTTTTGGCCTGGGCGGGCTCGTGAGAAAGGAGCGGGAGGCTGCGGTGCGCTCGCTTACTCAGGAGCAGCAGGATTTCATCCTGGGGCTCGTTCACAAGAACCCGATAGTTCGGCCCGTTCGGATCCACGAATACCTGAGGGACAAGTTCGGCAAGAACGCGGTGCCCCACCCGGCCACGATCTACCGCTTCATGGAGCGCTGGAAGCTCGAAAACCGGCAGCTCTACGATTATCTCCTGGACCCCTCCGACTGGAAAAACAGGCACATGCTGGCCCTTGGCGATAAGGCTGCGGGTATCGAGCGGTTCTGCCAGCGATGGGAGGCGGACTCGACTCCGGCGGATATCATCTGCTCGGATAAAAAGCGCTACACAGGCGTCGGGCTCATAGATGTCTTCAGCCGTCTTCCGGCAGTGCTCATCGCGGAGTCAAGCAAGGCCACGGCTGTCGCGGCGATCCTGCGCAAGGGAATGCTCGGGCTCGGAGGCATCGGCGGCATTCCCGAAGAGCTCGGGATGGACCACGGCAAGGACTACGACAGCAAACATATCGATGTCGTCTGCAATGCCCTTAACATCGCAAAGCCCTGGATTCCTCCCCGCACTCCCGAGGGCAAGCCCTTCATCGAACGGTTCTGGGGGACGCTGGCGGTTGGGCTGTTTGAAGAGCTTCCCGGCTTTAGCGGTCATAACGTGGCCGAGCGGCAGGCCATGCGCAACCGCGAAAAGGCTCGGGACGAGTTCGTCAAGGCCTTCCTCACCCACGGCGGCGTGGTGGAAGTAGGCGTTTCGAGAGACGAGCTGCAGGAGATCATGGATCGGTGGATCGATCTCATTTACTCCCAGCGGCCGCACAAGGGGCTAAACGGCGCCATCCCGGCCGATATGCCGGGAAGATCCCCCGTACCCGTCAGGCGCGTGAGCGACGAGCGGGTGCTCGACATCCTGCTGGCCCCTCCCTTCGAGCGCACAATCCAGAAGAAGGGAATCGAGCTTGAGCGCGGCTGGTTCCAGTCTCTTGACATGGGCGAGCACGTGGGAAAGCGCGTGCGGGTGCAAATCGACCTGACCGATGCGGCCCGTGTGTACGTCTTCGACTTGAAGCACCGCTACCTTTTTACTGCCATCGACAGCACCAGGGCGGGGTTCACGCCCGAGCAGCTCTCCCGCGCCAGAAAATCCCAGGCCAAAAAGGTCAAGGCGGCGAGCCGCGCGCTCAAGGATCTCAAGGCCGACATCGGCTCAAATCCCATGATGGACCGCCTCGATGACCTCGAAGCCGCCGGGCGCAGGATCGCTCCCATCGTGAAAGTCGAGGAATTCGACAACGCCGCAGTTTCCGAGGCCAAGCGGGCCGTGGCCGACCAGCTCAAGATCATGCGCGCGCCAAGTGAAGAGGAAATCAAAGCGGGGGTTGCGGCCATCGACGGCTACCGGGCTCCGGCCGTGGTGAGCGATAAGGAGGCCGAAGAGATCGCTAGGAAGGCTTTGGAGCTCGACCGGCTAACGGCCGAGATGGCCGGAACGTCTTCGCCTCCCTCACCCACCCGCGAGGCCGCGCCCGATCCTCCCGTAGAGCGGGAAGGAAAGCCCTTCACCGGGAAGCGCCCCATCTTCGGAAATCATATCGACCGCTACCGCTGGTCCCTTGAGCGGATGGGCGAGGGATTCGAGCTTACGGAATCCGACATGGTCTTTATCCGGGATTTTGAATCGAGACTCGACGAGGAAGCCAGGGGCTACTGGGATCTTATGAAGGAGACACTGAACGTAAAAACGGAAGGGTGCTGAGCACCCGGCCCCGCTACGCCTGCAAGTGCCAAACGGGGCCTTAAACCACCAGAACCGAATGGAGGCGCTCATGCGTGAAGACGTATTCATACCTACCCAGAACTACCAGAAATTGCAATCCCTGTGTGAGGACCTGCTTTCCACATCGCTCGGCCTCGAGATGGCGACCGTTGTGGGAAGCACGGGACGGGGCAAGACGACGGCCGCCGAGCGGCTGATCGTGGTCGATCCCAGAGCGGTGCTCATCCGCTTTCAGGACTGGATGACTCCTCGGGTGCTCATGCGCGAGATCGCCTTCATCCTGGGCGGCACCCGTCCCCGGAGCGGAGCCGGGGCATACGAGCTCATTCAAAGCGAAATGGCCCTGCAGCGGCGGATCATCATGGTCGATGAGGTGGACCGCATGACCCTTAGGCATGTGAACACGCTTCGGGACCTGCACGACGCGCTCAAGGTGCCGGTTGTAATGATCGGAGAAGAGATGCTTTCAAGGCTCATCGAGCAGGAGAGGCGCATCAAGAGCAGAGTCGCCCATCAGCTCAGATTCGAGCCCCTCTGCGCAATCGATGTGGTGGTCTTCTACCGGAACGCCATGGGGCAGGCCGTAACCCCCAAGCAGGCGGCGCAGCTTGCCAAGCACAGCGCGGGGGATTTCCGGATCGTCGTAAACGACGCCGTGCAGATGGAAAAGAAGATGAAGGCCTCGGGGATCGAGGCGATTACGGACGAGCTTACCGCGGAGGTATGCCGTGAAGACGACGGCAAGCAGGGTGCGTGAGCATATAAGCGGTCTTTTGAGTGAGTTTACGCCGGCTGAGGTGACACGGGATCTTGAGCTGCCGCACGGAGGAGTGGTCCGGGATGTTCTCAAAGACATGGCTCTCCGGGGTGAGGTGAAACGGATGGAATCCGGCCGGTACCGCTACCTGGGATTTCAACCGGCGTGGGGCGCGCGCCGGAGCATCAAGCCCCGAATGTACCGGGCGATGCACGTAAAGCGCGCCTTTACCGCCGCTGATATCGCGATGCTGGCCGATGCCGGCATGAATTTCACCTCGAAGGTTATCCGGCAGCTTCTGGACGAAGATGACATCGAACGGGTGGGCAAAAAAAGAAATAGGAACAATCAGCCCATATGGATCTACCGGGTTCGTCATCTGGATCGCTTCTATCAAAAATACGTCGCGGCGCAGAGGTCCGGAAAGGAAGGTGGCTCATGAAGGTACTCGATGGAGGAAGCCAAAGCAAAATCGAAAGCGGGCCCAACGCCGTGGTGCTCGAGTACCGGGCGCTTCTGGCCAAGGTGCACATCGCCAAAAAGGAGCTCGAAATCAGGGACATCGACTACCGAATGATGCTCGTAAAGCACTTCGGGGTCACGTCGGCAAGCTGCCTTTCAAACATGGAGCTCGAAGATCTGGTGCGGGTCATGATGGCCCTTGGCTGGAAGCCTGGAAAGCCGAAGGATTCGGAGGACCCGGCGACAATGGACCGCCAGGTGCGCGAGCTTCACACGCGCATCCGGGCGGCAGCGGAGGCCCTGGGCGGCGACGTAAAGCAAAGGCTTCGAGATCTGGCCAATCGGGAGTGCAACGTTCAGGAGATCGGGTGGTGCCGGGATCTTACAAAGCTTCGGCGTGTGCTCGGGATTTTAAAGCGGGGCGGAGCTCATCGGAGCAGGCGAGCGGGCTGAAGGGTTTTTGCACGAAAAACTGGAAGAATTCGAGGCGGGGAAATTTCGCACTCAAAACCAGAGAAATAGAAAGGAGGGGGGCTCATGATCGAATACATCCTGATCTTTTTGCTCGGGGCCGTCGCCGGTGGCGTCGTCGGTGGCGGCCTGGTCAACGCGATGTGGGAAACCGGGGCGGTAGAGGACTGGGGAGGCGAGGGATGAGTTTGAGAGCATACCTGAAGGAGCTCAGCTCCGAGTCCAGCTACTACGGGAATCTGGCCGGGGAGCTCCTTGAGCGGATCGGGAGGAGCCGCCCGAGCGACGAGGCGGTCCTTGAGATGATCGAGGACGAGAGCGAGCGGAAGGAGATCAGGCTTCGATATCTCGAAGATATGCGGATCGGATGCAACCGGTTCGATTGGGCGTAAGCGGTGTCCCGGCCCACGGGCCGGGCCTATCTTCCAGGGCTTGATCGCGAATCGAGCCCTGGGAGGTGGGATGGGGGCATGGCGATAACCAAACCTGGGCGAGGAGGATGTGTTCGATGGAAACGGCGATGGCTCTTAAGGATTTATCGAAGGACGAGCTGCTGGATCTTGTTTTGAATGTGCGGCCGCTAATCCGATCTGCTTTGGGCGAGGGTGAGGACTTTGAGGAGAAGGGCGAAGTCCATGGCCGATGCCGCGATTGCCGCGAAGAAGCGCTGCGTCGGAAATCTCGCCGAATTCGCGCTGGCCTCCGCTGCCTACGAGGGCTCGGTACGGCTCTGGGAGCGGGCGGAGAGGATCGATGAGCGAAGGCAGCGCCTGCTCGGGGAAGGAAGGTAAAGGAGGAAGGGCAATGATTCATGCTCAGACGAAAAAGACGCGGGTGGGAGCGGTAAACGGCAGGCAGATCGCCCTGATCCACGTGGCGAAAGCGAAGGTGGGGATGGAGGAGGATGCCTACCGGGACATGCTCAGGGATGTTTCCGGAGCGGAAAGCTCGAAGGATCTGACAACCGAACAGTTCGAGGAGTGCATGAAAAGATTCGAGGCGTTGGGATTCAAGTCGGCGGGCAAAAGCTGGCCGCCCTCGAGGGCGAGCAGGGTAAGCGAGAAACCGGCATTCCTGCAGTGGGAGCGGGGGCTTGAGCCCTCCCCTGAAAAAAAGCCGCTCATGTCCAAGATAAGCGCTCTCCTGGCCGCCCAGGGAAAGGGCTGGGCGTATGCCCACGGGATGGCCCGGCGGATGTTCGGGGTGGAGAAGGTTGTCTGGTGCGACTTCGAGCAACTGCACAAAATCGCGGCGGCGCTATCCATCCACGGAAAGCGCCTGGACCGGAAGGGCGCCGGCGATGCCGCGGCAGGCGTCCAGTCATTCCCGCGCGCTCCTGGCGGGAATCCAGGGAAGGGAGGGAAAAATTGAGGGCGTGGGGACGTTTTTGGACGCTTGAGTTTCATCCCGCCTGCAATCCGCCCGAGCACCGTGACGCGGTGCTCGTAACCGATGGCGGCAACGTGGGGCTTGCCTTCCACCACGGCGGGGCGTTTTGGGATCTCGACGCCGACGCCTGCCAGGCCGAGGAATGGCCCGGCATCATCGCCTGGGCCGAGCTTCCGCACCCGCTCGGCTGCGTCGAGGGGATCATGCGCGAGCATGCGGGGGCTCCGAGGTGCCGCCTGTGCGGGGAGCCCATGATGCGGTGGGGATGGTTCGGCGCGGATTTCGAGCCGGTCGAGTGGTGGTACTGCATGCCGTGCGACTTAAACGGACGGAGGCCCTTTATTCAGGTGCATCCGAGAAGGGGGATGCATGCCGGGTTGGCTTAAAAGACCGGTAAAGCGGATCCTTGCGTTCTTCTCGCGCCAGGAGCGCCTCAGGCGCAGGTACGTGAAACGGAGGATATGGCGCCTTACGGGGGCGTCGCTGGCCGATTACCTGCAGTTTCCCGAAGGGTTCGACGAGCGCGTAAAGACGATGAAGGGGCGCGGGCTTCACCGGGACGACGCGCATCCCGATTGGGCGGCTTTGAGGTAAGGCGATGAGATGCGAGAGGATGCACGCAACCATAACGGTCGAAAGGTGCCTTGCAAACCAGGGGGCGACAGTGGCGGGCTATAACCCGGCGATAAGGCAGATCCGCTATCCGGGCTGCTGGGATTGCCCGGCGGGAGAGGCTGCTGCGCGGGGCGAGCTCGACGATAGCGATGTTTCGGCGCTCAGGGACGCAGTCGAGGCCCGATGCGCGCGGAAGGAGCCGGGCGTGGATGCTGCCGCGCCCGGTCCGGCGGCATCGAGGAAGCGCAAAAGCCGCGGCGGGGCGAAGCCCCTGAAGGAACACAGGCAGACAGGAAGGAGGTCCGGGGTGCTCGACAAATCCGAAAGAAGTTTTTTGAGATCGCTCATGCTGAAGCGGATGGGGCATTTTTCGAGCGGATTCCAGAAGGAGCTGCTCTCGATCCTCGATTCGACGGTCGAGGACTTCAACAATGCCGCGGACATGCGGCGGGCTTCAACGCAGTGCGGCGTATGCCGGGATTTTTCCGTGTACGGGGAGTACCGCAGGCTCAAGGGAAAAAAGGTCTGGGTCTGCCGTCTGTGCGCGACGGAAAAAAATTGCGCGATATCCCGGAAAAATGAAGGTGAGGAGGGCGCGACGCCGGCCGGACCTGCCAGGGCATAAGCCGGTATCGCGCCAGGCGCGGGGTGGAAAAGACCCGGCTTCACCGGTCTTTCTACCCCGGATAAGGACGAACGGGCAACACCGGATGAAGGAGAAGCATACATGGGTGGAAGCTCCAAAATGGGGGTTTGCAGGAAGTGCAATCGGGAAAGGCTCATCAAGGCTCGCGGGCTCTGCTCGCCCTGCTACGCCGATGAGATGGCAAGGGAGAAGGCGCTGGGAGCAAACGGCGATGCGGCCGGGCTCCAGGTTACGGTCGATTTTAGCCTGGCGCCGCACATCCTTCAGGGGCTCAGGCTCCGGGCGGAAGACGACATGCGGCCTCTCGGCAACCAGATCGTCTGGGAGCTCAAGCGGGCGGAGGCAGCCGTTCCAGTTTTAACGGAGCTTCGGGAGTGCGCCGCGTGCGCCTGCGGGAATGCGGCGAATGCGGCCGATGAGGCGGGAGGCGAGGCATGAGGGCAAAGGAGAAGGCATCGCCTTACGGTGTTCCCCAGAGCCGCGAGCAGGCGGTATCGGCAATCGCCGAAATCGGCAGGCGGCAGAGGGAGGTAACGCGCCTGGAGACGGCCATGAACGATGAAATGTCCGTGATCAAGGCCAGATATGAAGAGGCGGCGCGGCCCCACGGCGCGGCGATCGAGGCGCTGACCCACGGGGTCAGGATCTGGTGCGAGGCCAACCGGGACGCTCTTACGCAAGGGGGGAAAGTGAAAAGCGCATCCCTTGAAACCGGAGTCGTCTCCTGGCGCACGACGCCTCCCAAGGTCGTGACGCGAGGCGTCGAGGCTGTCCTGGATCAGTTGAGACGGCTCGGGCTCACGCGCTTTATCAGGGAAAAGGAGGAGCTCAACAAGGAGGCCATATTGAACGAGCCCGAGGCGATTGTTGCGATAAAGGGGCTCTCCATAAGCCAGAGCGAGGACTTCGAGGTCAAGCCCTTCGAGGAAGCGCTTAGCGAGGCCGCGGTGTGAGCCCCTTCATGTGCCAGTGCCCGTGCTGAGGCTACATGGGGGAGCTGGAGGCTTTCCTCGAGGCCATAGGCTGGAAGCAGGTAATCATGCTGGCGCGAAACGAGCTGCCCCAGGTCCTTCACCGGGATCTATGGGAGTACCTGGGGCTTTTTCGCTCCGAAAAGCGCAGCCTGACGAGCAAGCGGACACTGACAATCCTATCCTCGCTGCGCGACCTGGTGGCTCCCGGCCGCGTGCGGTGGGAGAAATCCGAGGAGCGCCCCTGCCCTCCCGAAATATGGGCCGAGGCGATGCGGGCGGCAATCGAGCGGGAGCCGAGACTAGAGCACCTAAAGGACCACAACTACATACGCCACACGGCCTGGAGCAAGGCAAGGCCACTTGCCGCCCAGGCCGAGCGGACGGACGAGTCAAGAAAGCAAAGGGAGGGTAGAAGCTTCGTTTTCGGTGCGCTGGAGGCGGCATCGGCGCCCGAGGAGACTGGGGAGGCTCGGGCCACGAAAGGCGATATCCGCGCCCTTGCCGAAGCGCTGGGCAAGGCGTTCGATGCCGATAAAAAGCTCAACTGCCACACCTGCAAGCATTTTGAAGTGCCCAGATGGTGCCGGCTCGATCCAAAGGCCGTGCGGTCCGTCGATCCGGCAAAGGCGTGCGGGAAGCACACGAAGAGATGACAAGTATACTCGTTTGGAGCTAACCCATAGTGATAGTTGACAAAATGGCTGATGTTTCACGTGGAACATAACAGCCATGAACGAGATGTCGATGAACGAGGTGTAGGAGATGCGCATGGTGCAATTATTGGGTAAACGGCCTTGAGCCGTCTAATCCTTGTTAGCGGAAGGGAAGTGAGAGATGGGAGAAGCCAAAAGAAGAGGCTCAGCGGAAGAGCGAAAGGCTCAGGCTATCGTCGCCGGCAGGACCAAGAGGAGGAAGCCGAGTAAACGCCAGGTGGAGAGAGAGGTCTTGGGTGCACTCTTTGGCTTGGCCGGGCTAAGTCCGTTTTTGATGCCGTACTATATCCACAGACGCTAACCAGAGATTGAAGCAGACGGCGCAATCCGTGGGCGAGTGAAAGTCGGTGGTGTCAGCGGCAGTCCATGGTATTTCGGCGCCGCTGCTTAATCTTGCGTTAGACGGATCACCGGCAGTCCGTGCCGGTTTGTCAAAAAGCGCAAATTGCATGTTCATAGGGAGGGGTAGTCATGACAGAGTTTTCGTCCTTGCAGGAAGCTATGGCGGTTATCGAGCGCGAGGGGCTTGAGAGCGAGGCCGGGCTGGATGCCCTGCAATACTGCATGGAGAACGGGCCTCCCGAGATCAGGGAGAAGATGGCAGCAGGCTTCAGGATGTTTTTCCCGGACGTCAAGCCCGATTACTTCGACGAGAACGGCGAGCCCTGCTACAGCGCGGAAACCCTCTGCAAGGGGCTCGGCATGACAATGGATGAGCTCGAAGCCGCCTCCGAGCGCATCCCGGACAAATTCAGGCGTAATCCCTGCCGGGATGTGCTGCACCGGATTCACTGATCATTCCGTAAAAACCGTTTGACATCGCTGCCGGGCATCCCGTAGGCTGATGGGGCTTGCAACAAAATGGCGGTTGCCCCCGTCAGTGGCCTTTTTTATTTCAGGCCGGAACTATGATCCCGGAGACTCCCCGCATCCGCAAGGACGGGGGCACTTCCATTTTGGTGCAAGCAAGTCTTCGGGATTTTTGTTTTCTGCGGGGGGCTCCGGACAGCTTGAATAAAATGGAGACAAGACATGGAAAAGAACAAGGACTTCACCATTAGCATCCATCATTTCAACGGCGTCCCGGTTCGCGTTGTCCATATTGAGGGGCGCGACTACGTTCCGGGAGTGGATCTTGGCATGGCCCTTGGGTTTGCCGACCCTACCAAGGCTGTGCAGAATCTTTATGCACGAAATAAAGAAGAGCTTGAGCCTCACACCCGCACCCTCACCATGAGGGCCCAAGGAGATGGCCACGCCAGGCCCCATCGGGTTTTCGATGAAACGGGTGCCTACCTCCTCGCCATGTTCGGTCAATCCCCTGCGGCCAAGGAGTTGCGCGTGTGGCTTGCTAGGCTACCTGGGCATGTGAGGGAATTAAAGCAGGCTATCACGGCAGCCCTGCCTGAGGGCAAGCCCATCCAGCTTCCCCTATCTCCACCCTCGGGCCTCAGCCTTGGGTTTGGCATCAATGCCTTACTGGGTCGATTCGGCCTCTCTTCCGAGGATTTCACCCGGTATTGCAATTTCCGTTACTTAGGGCTTTATCAGGCGGAGGCGGCCGGAGCAGTGGGTCTTACCGTGGAGCAGGCAAAGCGGCTTGAGCATGAAATGAAGCCTTTCAAACTATTTTTCCCCGATCACGGTCCGGCCAATGCCCGAATACGCCGCATGACGGAGAACCTTCCTGCTCTCTTTTCAAGGAAGGACAATCATGTCAACTAACCCCTGCCCCGTACCGAAGCTCAAGCCGGGCTCTCTTATGGAGCAGATCACCGGCTCAAGTCACCCCGGAGACGCGCTCATGGCGGCGGACGGCATGCTGGCCTTTCTTCGGCACTCGGTGCTTCAGTGGGCTCCGACCGTAGGCCCCGAAATGTCCATGGAGGTTCCGCTTACCAACCGGGAGGCGGACGGCCTCGCCTTGATTCTGGGCATCGTCCGGGAAGCCGTGGACGAAGCCTATGAAGCCCTCACGGGAGATGCGCCATGAACCTCAAAGGACAGACGGTCGCCACCTACTGCGAGGCGGTAAAGCTCTCGCGCTACGCGGTGATCCGCCTGAAGGAGATTTACGGCCTCAAGACCGAGACCTTCCACGAGGATCGGTTCATCAAGCGGGCGCTTTCGGGGCGCATCACCGAGGCCAGGGAAAACCTTGTGGCGGCGGTGCCTCCCGGCAAGGGGCCGACGTCCATCTTCGTGGTGGACCTGGCCACGTGCACGGTGGTGACGGTCTTCCGGTACAAAAAGAGTCTCAAGGTGTTCAAAGAGGGCGAAAGCCTGATTCTATAGTATCCGTCTAACCAGCAAAATGCAGCGGACGCGGAGACAGCCTGTGGTTCTCCCCCGGAGACCGCAGGCCGCGCCGCTGATTTTGGGGCGTTGAGTCCGAGTATGCGCCGAGGAGCACAGGGGAACAGCCCAGTACCCGGAGAAGCGGAAGAGATTCCGCCCGTTGCTCGAAACGATACGGCCGCCACCTCTCGGCGGGCAATGGCGGCCCTCCCTCAATTCTTCCCGAGCTCTTCCTTGAGCGCTTTTTTGATAAGGCGGATCACTTCGTGCTCCGCCTTGATTGCGCCCTTGCGGTATATCGCCAGAAGCAGAATCTTGCCGGATTGCGGTTTGAAAAGATAGAGGAGGCGCACTCCGGAGCTCTGTCCCAGGCGATATTCGGGCAGGGCGATACGCACCTTGCGGACCTGCGCCGGGCCGAATCCCGGATACACATCTCCCTGCTCGGGCTGATCGGCAAGCCCTGAGATAAGCGATTCGATGGTGGAGCGGCTCCGGGGATAGGTCTTGAGCAGATCGCGAAGATGGATCTCGTATGCCGATGAGCGCTCGATGGTGCAGGCCATCACATCCGGCCGGCCAGCTCGATGAGCATTTCACGGATTTCGGGATCGGAGGCCACGGCGCAGTCCTCCACCAGATTGTCCCATTCATGGAGCGAGAGCTCGACCCGTTTTCTGAACAGAAATCCAAGGGGAAACGCCGCCATGCGGCCGTATATCTCCGCGTGGAGATCCCGGATCAAGGCGGCGTGCTCCAAAAGCCTGCCAAGGCAGGCTCCTTCGTGGCAGAGCTCCGCGCAGAGCGCCATGGCGCTCCTCACCTTTGCAAGGGTCAGGCGGCTTCCCCGCTCCATGCGCGCCAGATGGAGCGCGGCCGGCAGAAGGGCTGGCCATCCTCCGGCCAGGCCGCGCAGCACCCTTTGAAGCTCCGAGGCAAATTGTCCGAAAGCCAAAGCGCCCTCGACCGCCGCAACACCCATGAGCATCTCCTTCCGTATTGGATGACGGTTATATTTACCACATCTCAATCGTTCCGCCACCCCCATAAAGAAGCGCTGTAGAGCCGCCCCATCTGGAGCGGCTTTTTTGATAATGATTGTTCTGCGCAAAAACAATCGCTTTTAAAAACAACCACTTGCATCACGTACCCTCATGTTTCGCTTGGCTGCCCGGCGGGAGGCGATATTCTGCCCTCGTTGCGCCGGGACTCATCGCTTCTCATACTCCGGGCGCCGTGTTCGAGCACCCCCGGGACGCGGCGCCCATCCTCCCCTCTCCCCGTTCATCCCGGCACAAACCGAATAACCACGCAGAGGGCAGCATATGAAGCCAAAGCACATTCTTTCGAGCAGGACCGTTCAGGGGCTGATTCTCATGGCCCTGGCCCATTTCGCGCCGCGCCTGGGCATTGCCGTGGATTCCGACGCCCTCGGGCAAATGCTCGATGAGGCCTCGGTCGTCGTCGGGCTCATCTGGGCGCTCTACGGGCGGATCAAGGCCGAGCGGCCCCTGAGGCTCATGCCGTCCGGCACGGGGAGGGGCTGATGGAATCGTTCGGCCTCAAAACATTGGTCGAGCTCCTCCAGGCTTTCGGACTTCCCGGCATGGTCTTTATCGTCTGGTATTTCGGCCGGGAGCAGCAGGACCGGATGATGCGCCAGTACCGCGAGGATATCCAGGCGGTGCTTCGGCAATACCGCGACGACATCATGACCATCCAGGCAAAGAGCGACGTCCGGGACGCGGAGTGGGCCAGGCGGTATGAAAACAATGTCGAGCTGGTCAAGACCTGCCACCGGTTGGCCGAAGGCCAGCAGGATCTATCGGTGCTGGTCGTTAAAGGGCTCGAAACGGTGAGCCACGAAGTGAAGACGAATCAATTCTGTCCAATGGTCAGACGGTCCGCCGGGGAGGTGATCTGATGCAGGAGGAGCGGTTGATGAACCTGGGGGCTTTGTCCGATCGCAGGGAGCGCCGGAACAGGCTCGCAATCGAAATGGAGTCCTTGCGGGACCGCATCAAATGCCTGCTCCCCGCCTATGAGCCCGTGGAGTCCCTGGATACCGAGGCCCTTGCCGTGCTGGCCCTTCGGCTCGACGGCATGAAAAGAGAGCAGCTCGATCCTCTCGACAGGGAAATCGACATCATAAAGCGCGTCCTGGGCCGGGAGTAAACATGGACGGAGATGGGGCGCCGAGGAAGCCGGCATCGAAGGAATACCCCATGGAGGTGGTGGACCGCGCCGAAGAGCTTTACTGCGTGGACGGGCACACTTTCGAGGGCGTCTCCTCTCTTCTCGGCATCGCCGCATCCACCCTCAAGCGGTGGAGCGACCGCTACTCCTGGCAGGAGAAAAAAGAGCGCATCCGGCAGGCGCGATCCGCCATCAGAGCCGACCTCATCGTGGCGAGAGCGGCGGGTCTCGGGAAATACCTCGACAGCCTCGAGGCCAAAGACGCCTTTGCCGTAGCGGCGCTTGAAAAGACCGCCCAGGCCTGGCTCAAGCTCCAGGAAACGCCGCCTCCGGCCTCCGTTCCGGCTTCGGCGCCGGATGAAGAGACGGGCGGCCCCATCCGCGCGGATTCTCCCATCGAAGCCTTGCGCGCGGCGATGGAGCTGAAGCTTCGGCAAATGCTGGTCAATCCGGCCCAGGCCCTGACCCTTCAGACCTTGAAGGAGTTTGCCGCCATGCGCGAGCTTTTGAGCAAGATGGAGGCTGACGGGACGAGGGGTCAGGAGATTACAGGCCGGGCGCCCGACGCCGAAACCCTTAAAGAGCTTCGCACAACGCTGGGACTCTAACATGGGCCGAGCAAAAATCATTCCTCCCGAGCCGCGGCGCACCTTCCTGCCGTATCAGAACCGGTGGATAGACGATGCATCGCGCCTGAAGCTCATGGAAAAATCGAGGCAGATCGGCCTCTCCTGGGCCTCGGCCTGCGCCTGCGTGGACAGAACGGCGCCCAGAGAGGCCAGATTCGATCAGTGGGTATCGTCGCGCGACGAAATTCAGGCGCGGCTTTTCCTGGAGGACTGCGTGATGTTCGCAAAGCTCCTGAACGCCGCCGCCGAATCCCTCGGGCTCCAGGTAATCGATCCGGAGAAGAGAATATCCGCCTTTGTCCTCCAGTTTGCAAACGAGCGGCGCATCCACTCGATGAGCTCAAACCCGGACGCCCAGGCGGGAAAAAGGGGAGGCCGGGTCCTCGATGAATTCGCCCTGCACCCCGATCCGAGGAAGCTCTACTCGATTGCCTACCCCGGCATTACCTGGGGCGGGCAGCTCGAGATCGTCTCCACCCACCGGGGATCTGCGAATTTTTTTAACGAGCTGGTGACTGAAATAACGCACAAGGGAAACCCCAAGGGGTTTTCCCTCCACAGGGTGACGCTTCAGGACGCGCTCGATCAGGGCTTTTTATACAAGCTCCAGTCGAAGATCCCGGCGGATTCCCCCATTCAGGAGATGGACGAGGCGGATTATTTCGACTTCATCCGGTCAGGGTGCGCCGATTCCGAGCAGTTCGCCCAGGAGTATATGTGCGTTCCGGCGGACGACGAGGGGGCGTTTCTGACCTACGACCAGATCGCCAAATGCGAGTACGCGCCGGGGGATGAGTGGGAGATGGGAGCCGATGGACGCGGGCCTGACGGCCGCGCGCCCGGTGAGCTCTATCTCGGAGTCGATGTCGGACGGAACAGGGATCTTACGGTCGATTGGGCCATCGAGCGCATAAACGGGCGCTTTTTTACCCGCAAGGTTGTCGAGATGCAGGGCAAATCCTTTAGCGAGCAGGAGGCGGTGCTCTACGGCCTTCTTGAGCTTCGCTCCCTCAGGCGCTGCTGTATCGATGCTACGGGGCTCGGCATGCAGCTCGCCGAGCGGGCCGTCGAGCGCTACGGCTACAAGGTCGAGCCCGTGCGCTTCACGGGGCCGGTAAAGGAGGCCCTGGCCTATCCGCTTCGCGCCGCCTTCGAGGATCAAAACATCAAGATCCCGCAGAGCAACGCCATCAGGTCCGATCTTCGGGCGATCAAAAAGACCACGACGGCCGCCGGAAACATCCGGTTCGACGCCGACCGGGGACCGAACGGACATTCAGATCGCTTCTGGGCGCTTGCCCTTGCGCTTCACGCGGCCGCCTCGCCGCCGGCGAGAATCGAGTACCGCTCGAGCGGCGTGGATAGGGCCTCGACGGCCTTAGAGCGTTTTTTAAGGTAGGCCTCCATGAGAGACGATTCCGCAAAACGGCCCCCTGCAGGCGAAGTAGCCGCGCTGGAAAAGGATATCGATATCTTCTCCGGCTGGCTTTCTCGCCTCGAAAACCCGGACGCGGTCCTGAGGGAGGAGAGCGCGGGGCGGGGAGTCAGGATCTACGAGGAGATTAGCCGCGATGCGCAGGTGTTCGCCATGCACCAGACGAGAACGCTTGCGCTTCAGGCCTGCGAATGGCAGTGCGACCCGGCCACGGAGAAGCGGGCGGACGCGAAAATCGCCGATTTCGTCAAGGCCGTGCTCGCCTCCGCCAACTTCGACAGGCTCTGCCGGGATCTCTGCCAGGCGGTAATTACCGGATACAAGCCGGTTGAGGTCATGTGGGAGGCATCCGGGGGGGATATCTGGATACGCGAGTTTCGGGGAAGGAGGCCGGGGCGGTTCGTATTCGACCCGAAGGGGAATTTGAGGCTTCTTACCCCGTCCAACCTGTGGGACGGCGAAATCGTTCCCGATAAAAAATTCGTTCTCTGGAGCTACGGAGGGCACGACAGCAACCCCTACGGCCGGGGGCTCGGCCATCAGCTCTACTGGCCGGTATGGTTCAAAAAATGCGGCCTCAAGTTCTGGATGAGCTTCCTCGAGGACTTCGGGGAGCCCGTTCCGGTCGGAAAATACCCGCCGGGGGCGCCGCCGGAGGACAAGGATCTCCTGCTCGAGATAGTTTCAAACGTCAGGAGAAAGACGGGGATCGCCATATCGAGCGCCGCGGCGATCGAGCTTCTCGAGGCGAAGCGCGCGGGAGACGGCGCCTACGAAAAGGCCTGCAGCTACTTCGACGGCTGCATAGCCAAGATCATTCTGGGGCAGACCTTGACCTCCGATCAGGGGGAGCGGGGATCTCAAAGCCTTGGAAACGTGCACGAGCGGGTGCTTCAAACCATCGTCGCGGCCGACGCGGACGATCAGTGCGAGGTCTTGAACCGCACCTTGGTTCGCTGGATCGTGGACCTGAACTTCGGCCCTCAGCCGCGCGGGGGATATCCGAGCGTGTGGAGGAGAACCGAGCCGGAGCGGGATCTTTTGGCCCTGGCCGGGCGGGACAAGATCCTTCTGGGCGATCTGGATTTTAAGCGGCGCGTGCCGGAAACCTACTTTGAGACGACTTACGGGCTCCCGCTCGCAAAGGAGGGGGAGCGGACCATCGGGCAGGGCGATTCACGCGAAGACGCGAAGGCGCGAAGCGATGCCCTGCCGGCTGCCGAGTTTTCGGAAGGGCGCTTCGATTCCGATCAGGAGGCCCTGGAGCGCCTGGTCGCGGACGTCCTGCCGGAGGGCGTCTCCGCCATGGATGCCTCCATGCGGATGATCGTGGCGGCAATCGAGGCATCCGCATCGCCGGACGATCTAGCGGACCGCCTGGCCGACGCCTTCGGGCAAATTTTGGACGAGCGCGCGATGCTCGACGTGATCCAGCGGGCGACGGTCGCGGCCGAGATGTACGGGCGCCACACGGCAAGAAGGGAGGCGCTTCCCGATTCACCGATTCACCGATTCACCGATTCACCGGGGTTTCCCCATGCCTGATATCGCCCCAACCGCCCTTCCCATGCAGGAGGCGCTCGAGTACTGGAAATCGAAGGTTCCCATGTCGGCGCGCGAGTTTTACGGCCTGGCGGAGGCCGCGCGCGGCAACGCCTTTACGGTTTCGGGCGTCGCCTCGATGGATGCGATAGTAAAAATCCAGGAATCCCTGGGAAAGGCCTTATCCGAGGGCCTCAGCTTCGAGCAGTGGAAAAAGGAGATCCCTGGGATCATCCTCAAGCAGGGCTGGACGGGCAAGGGCGCCCGGAGGCTCGAGACGATCTTCAGGACCAACATCCAGACGGCCTACCACGTGGGAAGATGGAAGCAGATGCAGGCGGTGAAGGCCCTCCGGCCCTACTGGCAGTACGACGCGGTAAACGACTCGCGGACCCGCCCGGCCCACAGGGCGCTCGACGGCAAGGTGTTCCCGGCGGATCATCCCTTCTGGGATACGTGGTATCCGCCGAACGGTCACCGGTGCCGGTGCGGCGTAAAATCCCTTTCAGATCGGCAGGTTAAGGCGCTGGGCCTGACCGTCGAGACGGAAGACCCGACGGGAAGGCTCTTCGAGCCCGTGGACGAAAAGGGCAACAGGCTTTTGGCCCGGCCCCTCATGCCGGACCGGGGCTTTAACGCCAACGCGGCCAGGGAGCACTACGAGCCGGATCTGTCGCTCTATCCGCAAAGGCTGCGGGATATTTTCCTGAAGAAGCGCGGGGAGCTTTTCGCATCGGCCGGCGCCGTTCCAGAGATCGAGACGTATCCGGAGGCTGGAGCGTTCATAAAGGAAAGGCTTGCGCCCCTGGCGGGGCCGTCCGGGATAGAGAGCGTCTATTTTACCCGGCGCGGCGATTTCATGATGGCCACGAACGGAGCCGGGGATTTTTATGTAACCGACCGCGCGTTTCCCGAAAGCGGCGGGTTCAACCCGGCAAAAGATCTTCTGGGGGCGCTCCGGGCGATCCGGGAAGGCGCTCCCTTGAGCTTCAACCGGGAGTACGCGGTCGAGACGCTCCAGCACGAGCTACTGCACAGCCGGCAGACGCCGGGCGAGGCGCTCGATTCCCTGGACCCGAGGGACATTTTGCAGGAGACGCTCACCCAGCACCTCTCTCGGCGCACCTACCAGAGGATACTTTCACTGCTTGGGGCCGGGGCTTCCAACCAGGAGGCCATCAAGGCGGCGGGATACGCCTACGGGCGGTATGTAAAAAATTTCGGGCTCCTGCTGGAGCGGCTCGGGCTTGGGGATGAGCTTTTGAGCGAGATCGAGGAGCTTTACCTGACGGCAAAGCGGGATAGCTACGCGGAGCCCCTGGCGCGCCTTCTGGCGCGACGGGCGGCGAGGCCGGAGGACCGGCCTCGGATCATGAGCGTCCTTATGCGGCTCAACGAAACGTCCGAGGATTTCGGGCGGCTGCTAGGCGACCTTTGATATGAGCTGGAGAATATCCCGCCGGTACTCCTCGTCGCGGATAAGGGAGAGATAATGGCCGGCTCGCTTCATATCGCCCCTTTTGCGCATGAGCGCCACGATATCGGCATAGTGGCCGTCCTGGGATCTTTGCGCCCTGACCGCATCGAGGATATGAGGGCTCGTGCCGCCCACGGCGCAGAGCAGCTCTTCATCGGTCGGGTTGTGGTCGAAGATCGTTTCCATAATCGCTACCTCCACGAAGCATCTTGAGGATGGGAACCGTGAAAGTCAACAGGCAATCCGTATCGTTCGGCGAGCCCCTCTCAGGGGTCGAAATCCTGAGATCGGGCAGGCACCGGGCAAGCGACGGCCAGGCATACGACGTCAGCCGGGAGATGATCTCGGCCATTGCGAAAGCCTACGATCCGGCGCTGCACGAAGCCCCGGCTACCATAGGCCATCCGAAAGACAACGCCCCGGCGTACGGCTGGGTGACGGGCCTCAGGGCCGAGGGCGATCTGCTCAAAGCCGACTTCGACGTAATCCCGGAGTTCAAGGAGGCGCTTCGGCAGGGGCTTTTCAAAAAGAGGAGCGCAAGCCTCTATCCCGATCTCGAGGGCCGGGGCTGGTATCTGCGCCACGTCGGCTTTCTCGGGGGCACGCCGCCCGCCATAAAGGGACTCGAAGACATCGCCTTCGGCGATGCGCGCGATGCCGTAACCATAGATTTTAACGAGGAGCAACGCATGAGTTGGAAGGATTTGTTTAAAAGAGCGGTCGACGAGATGCCCGAGGGCGCGGCCCCCATGGTGATCCATCAGCCTCAGCCGGCGGTCGCCACGCTGGGTGTCTCGTTCGGCGAGGAAGAGGTGGCCCGCAGGGTGAAGGACGCCGAGGAAGCCGCCGCCAGGAAGGCCAGGGACGAAGCGGCTCTGGAGTTCGCCGAGGAGCGAAAGAGGGCCGAGTCCGAAGCCCTCGCCAAAACGCACAAGACGGATGTCAAGTCGCGCCTCGACGCCCTCATGAAAGACGGCTGCCGGGTCACTCCGGCCATGATGAAGGATGGCCTCGCCGAATTTTGCGAGCATCTGGCTTTCGTTCCCAATTCGGCCCTCGATTTCGCGGAATCGGGCAAAAAGCCCCCCTGGGAGTGGCTGAGCGCCTTCATGGAAAAGCACTTTCCCCGGACGGTCGATTTTGGCGAGCATGCGGGATCGGATACCGATATCCCAACCGACGCCGAGTCCCGGCGCGATCTGGCAATCGCCTATTTCATGGAGAAAAACAAGGACTGCACCTACAGGGGTGCCGTGCTCGGGGCTTCTAAAAAGCACCCCGAGCTTTTCAGGAGGCAAGGATGATCGGCAGGACAACCGGAATCGAAAAGTCGGTTACGGCCGGAAACATTGTGGCGGCTTTCACCCTCGCGCGGCCTGGGGCGAACGATTCGACCTTCCGGACCGCGCGCGGGCCGAGCGATTTTCCCATCGGGGTCTTCCAGCACGCGACGGAGGCCGCGGGAGAAGAGGTGCGCCTGATGATCTCGGGGATCTCCGACGTGAAGCTCGGCGGCACGGTTCTGCGGGGACGCCCCGTTACCTCCGACTCCCTGGGGCGGGCCGTTCGGGCAAAGCCCGGACAAAACGTCATAGGCTTTGTAACGGCCTCGGGGGTAGCGGGCGATATCGTTCCCCTGCGGATCGCCCCATGCGTGCTCTACAGCACGAGCGACGGCGTTATAAGCGTCCTCGACGATGCAAGCGGAATCTCGGGAATCGGGTCAAAGCAGGTGGCCGCCGCCGTATTCGACGTATCCGAGGGAGAGGGCGGCGAGCGGGCGGTGGGCTCATACGGGCTCGGAGTCGCCATTCCCGATAACGCGGTCATCACCGGCGGCTTCGCGGACATTATCACGCCGTTCGTATCCGAGGGAAACGACGGAACGATCAAGCTCGGCTCCGAGGATCAGGATAACGACCTGCTCGCCGCCGTGGACGCCGACACCCTCTCCGGCATCGCCGCGCTCATCCCGGACGGCACGGCGGCCAAAATGATCAAGACGACGGCCGAGCGCGAGCTTGCGCTCACGGTCGCCACGCACAAGCTCACGGCGGGCAAGGCCGTATTTTTCGTCGAGTATGTAACGAGCATTTAAAAAGGAGAAGCCCTCATGCCCGAGGCAAGAGCCCTTCACAAGGACGCGGTTTTGACCAATCTATCGGTCAAGTACCGAAACGAGGCCATGATCTGGCCGCTCGTCATGCCGGAAGTCAAGGTCAACAAGAGATCCGATCTCTTCTACCAGTACAACAAGGAGGACTCCTTCACCCTGGCCGACGATAAAATCGGACCCAAAAGCATGCCCAACGAGGTGGACTGGGGGGTTACGACCGCAAACTACTCGGTTAAGGACCATGCCTTATCCGACTGGCTTCCGCAGGAGACAATCGATAACTCGGACAATCCCCTTCAGCCGGAGCTCGACACGAACGATTTTCTGAACCTCCTGCTCGATATCGCCCAGGAAAAGCGGGTGGTCGATATCGTCTTCAACGCCGCAAGCTACCCGGCGGCAAACAAGGTCCAGCTTTCAGGCACGGGACAGTGGGGCGGCACGGCCGACAGCCCCATAAAAAATGTTCTGGATGCAATCGAGGGCTGCTTTACCAGGGCCAACACCTTTGCCATGGGAGCGGACGTCTGGAAGGTCTTCCGTGCTCTTCCCGAGGTGCTCGACGCCGTAAAGGGCTCATCGCGCTACCAGGGATCTCCGGGAGGACTCGCGACAATCGAGGAGTGCCGGGGACTTTTTGAGGTCGAGCGCTGGCTTGTCGGACGCGCCCGGTACAACACGGCGAAGCCGGGGCAGGCCGCGAGCTACTCGAGGCTTTGGGGCAAGCACTGCGCGGCTCTCTATGTCGATCCGAATCCGGGGATCAGGAGCGTCACCTTCGGGGCGACCCTCGTTGAGACCCGCCGCTCCACCTACCGCGATTTCGACGGAAAGCGCGGCATCAAGGGGGCGCACTTCTTTAAGGTGGCCTGGAACAGCGACGAGAAGGTGATTGCGGGCGACGTCGGGTACTTCATTCAGGACGCCGTTGCGTAATTTTTCCAGGATAGCGTGCGAAAAAGGGGGGGAGCGTGGCGTCCTACGCGACTATCGAGGATCTTGAAAAGCAGATACCGGAGCTCGATCTGATCCAGCTTACCGACGACGAGGGCACGGGAGCCGCGGATGAGGCAAGGCTATCCCGCGCCCTTTCGGACGCCTCCGAGGAGATCGACTCCTATCTTGGATCGCGCATGGAGCTGCCCATATCCCCCGTGCCTCCGGTTCTCCGGAAGTACGCGGTCGATATGGCCGTCCATAACCTCTACGCCAGGCGGCCGGATATGGCCAGAAAGACGGTGCGGGAGCGCTACCGGGACGCCGTGCGGTTCCTGGAGCGGGTGGCCGAGGGCAAAATTTCCCTTGGGGCGAAGGACCCATCCGGCACCCCGGCATCCGACGCCCCGGCCTACGTGGCCACGGAGCGGGTCATGACGGATGAGCGGATGTCGAGGTTCTAATGCAATTCCCAAGAATTAATCTACCGGAACGCCCTCGATTTGTAGGAGTCGGCTTCCCGCCGCGACATGGGAAGATTGGCTCAGTCGCGGCCGGGAGGCGGCCCCCACA
>Ga0074195_1001984_pt1 | contig 25196 bp, 20 predicted proteins | sample EPASupsiteHSE623_FD_64525 | JGI IMG/M metagenome (GOLD analysis project Ga0074195, IMG submission 64525) | Bioremediated contaminated groundwater from EPA Superfund site, New Mexico - Sample HSE6-23 | ecosystem: Environmental > Aquatic > Deep subsurface > Groundwater > Contaminated ... | reverse complement strand
GCGCCGCGGACGGCGGATTCGGTAAGCGGCAGCATATATACTTTCAACAATCTGCCAGCCGGTAGCCATAACATTGTGGCTTCGGCGCAAAATTATGATGATGGATCAGCAATCTTGTCTGTGGTCAAGACGCCAACGGTAAATGGAACAGTGATGCTGACCAGGCAAAGCGGCAATGTGTCGGTATGGGTATTAGACCATACCAACTATGCAACGATGGGTGATACTTTTACAAGCGGCGTAACTGTAACACTATCGAACGGGAAATCTGCCGTTACAAACTCCAACGGAAGAGCGGATATTACCAACGTGCCGACAGGAACATACACGGCGACAACGACATATGCCGGCTATAATAGTGCTTTTACAAGCGTAACGATAACCAACAATCAACCATTGGAGGGATTAAGCTTCGGACCTAGCTCCTATAAAATTTATATGACCAAAAAGACGGCAGGATTGATCACTATTACGGCTCATCGCGCCGACGGTACTACTCCGCTGGTGGGGGCCACTGTAAACTTAGACACAGGGGTGAGCGCCATAACCAACGCATCAGGCCAGGTGACCTTCACCAATGTGACGAATGGTGATCATAATGTACTGATCAGTCCGCAGGTTTCCCCGTATGGGCCTCCCATGCGATATTATTTTACGGTATCAGATACTCAAACAGATTTCGAATATCACTCCTCGTGGTGGTAATGTCTATCTGGAGAATAAAATTGTTAAAGAGTGATAACGGAATGTTATAAGAATTTTGTTAGCCACGCTGATTCGCAAGACCTTGAATTATCGAAGCTCCTTTTTCAAGCTCTAAAATACTTTGTGTGCAAATTCGGAATTTGGTTACTCAAAATAGGAACCGCTATTTGTCTATTAACGGACAAATAGCGGTTTTTTATATTTATAAACTTTAGTCTGTTGAGCGAAGCGAAACGAAAACCACCTGCTATGCGGGTGGCTAATAAAAAATACACAAAAAACTCACCAAATTCTTATACTAGAGGTTGTTCAGGCCATTATAAGAAGAAAGAAATTTAATGCTAGACCATGTAAACATGTTGGTGTCGATACCACCGTACCAATATCCATTGAAGGATGGCAAGAGAGATAAAACCAATGTGGTTGAACGAAGTGAAAGCCAGCGTCTTAAGGCGCTGGCTACTAATAGAGGCTTATAGCCTCAGTGCAAACCATCAGTTTGACGGGTGGTTTTGATTCTGTGAAGATCGATTGTGGAATCTAAACCGCCCACACAGCTTCTGCTGTTATACTTGATTACAGAAGTAGGATCGTAATTCCGGCATTGCTTCGGCCGAAATCTCTGTCACGGTTAAGGTCAGGATGTGCATCGAGAACCCGGCGGGCTCCTTCATCAAAGATGCTCCAGTTTTCCCCAGGAACTACTTCTTTGATCATGCCTCGTCTTTTCTGATTAGCCAGTGCTGACCGGATACCTATTCTAAGTTTGCCGCCGATACCTGACGAACCATAGCCGTGAATAAGTTTGACTACCTTCGCCCCTTGGGCGCGGGCGCGAATCAGTTCCCCGATTAGCCGATGACTTGCCTGTTCAACTGTCGGCATACCTTGCTCCAAATTGATGATGATCATTTTCGTTGCCATAATAGTTGAGTTCTTCCGACATTGCATTATTCCTGCAAGAAGTAATTTGAAAGAACGAGATGTAAAATCGAGTAGTAGTATGCATCAGAAATTCTATTAAGAAACTCCCAGCGATAATGCTGGGAGTTTCGCTTATTGTGATGATTTGAGAGCTTGTTCAAATTTTTCTTTATCTAATTCTTTTTCACAACTAGATGCATCAACAGTACAATTGAGGGTGTTCTGAAGCTTTTCTGTGTCTAGTTCCTTTTCCCAACTAGATACTATGACAGTAGCAACACCATTGCCAATAAGGTTTGTTAAAGCTCTTGCCTCAGACATAAACCGGTCAATTCCTAATATCAACGCTAAACCGGCTACAGGTATCGTTGGGACAACTGATAATGTTGCAGCTAGCGTAATAAAACCGCTGCCTGTAACTCCAGATGCACCTTTTGAAGTTAGAAGTAAAACAGTTAAAATTGTCAGCTGTTGTGTTAACGTCAATTCAGTATTAGTTGCCTGCGCTACAAATATTGCAGACATTGTTAAATAGATTGAAGTTCCATCTAGGTTAAACGAATATCCAGTTGGTATTACTAAACCTACAACAGACTTAGAACATCCTAGCTTTTCAAGTTTATCCATCATGCGCGGCAATACACTCTCAGATGATGAAGTACCTAACACAATGAGCAGTTCTTCCCTGATATATTTGATGAAATTGAAAATACTAAATCCAGCCAATTTTGTAATCGATCCAAGCACTAAAAAAATGAATATAAAACAAGTAATATAGAAACTCCCCATCAATTTAGCGAGCGGAGCAAGTGATGCCAATCCGTATTTGCCGATTGTGAAAGCCATTGCACCAAATGCACCGATTGGGGCAACCTTCATAATTAGCCCTACAACACCAAACAAGGCATGTGATACTTCATCAATTATAGATAATAGCTTACTGCCTTTATCACCCATTGCCGATAAAGCAAATCCGAATAGTATTGAAAATAATAATACCTGCAATATGTCGCCCTTTGCAAAAGCATCGACAGCGGAGCTAGGAATGATATTCATCATAAAATCGACGGAACTCTGGTTGCCTGCAGCCTTAGTATATGCCGCAACTGCTTGGGAGTCTAATGTACTAACATCGGCATTCATACCTGCGCCGGGTTTAACAAAGTTAACCACTGTTAACCCGATAATTAGAGCTATGGTAGATACCAACTCAAAATATAATAATGCCTTGCCGCCAACTCGACCAACTTTCTTCATACTTCCCATACCAGCTATACCTACAACTACAGTGCAGAAAATTATTGGAGCAATTATCATTTTAATAAGTTTTATAAATCCATCACCGAACGGTTTCATCTGGGCTCCTAGAGTCGGATGAAAATGGCCTAAAAGAATACCAACAACAATAGCGAAAATAACTTGAAAATAAAGGTACTTATAAATAGGCTGCTTCATTTGAGTTTATTATCTCTCCCCTCGTTTATACCCCTGAATTTGTAAAATACACATCTATAATAGCGCATTCCTTTTAACAAAGTAAAGTATTGTCCGTCTAGAAACGATATGTATACATTGTACAAGTACAGAAACGAAATTATTTATCAACTGAAGTGGACTTGTACAGTATTAATGTAGGACAATGTACATAGTTGAGAACATAACGTTGCCCATTAGTAGCTATATCGTATAAAATAAAACGTATACAAAGTTTGTTATAAGGGGAATTAGTTTATGATCAAAACTGCGAATCGTCAAATGACAATTCGATCATTAAAGGGGAAGCTTCTAGCGACCTATGAATATTTAATAGAACACAATGATCAAGAGAATGCTGCGAAGGTTAAGCAATTAGCAGGTAAATTAGTAAATGAGGAATTTGCTATTGCATTTTGCGGACATTTTTCTGCTGGAAAATCAACGATAATTAATCGCTTGGTGGGAGAAAATTTACTTCCGTCAAGCCCCATTCCAACTAGTGCTAATCTTGTAAAAGTCAAAGCGGGAGAAGAGTACGCGAAGGTGTTTTTTAAAAACGAAAAACCTCGTTTATATCTAGCTCCATATGATTATAAAATGGTAAAAAACTATTGTAAGGATGGGGACCAAATCCAGGCAATCGAAATTAGCCATTCTGAGTCTCAACTGCCAAGTCAAACAGTTATTATGGATACTCCCGGTATTGATTCTGCAGATGATGCGCATCGTATTGCCACTGAGTCTGCTATTCACCTGGCTGACTTGGTTTTTTATGTTATGGATTATAATCATGTTCAATCAGAACTGAATTTTATGTTTACGAAAGAATTAACAGAGGCCGGAAAAGAGGTTTATCTTGTTATTAACCAAGTTGACAAGCATTCCAATCAGGAGCTTTCATTTTTGGAGTTTAAAACAAGTGTGGTTGAATCATTTTTATCATGGGGAGTAAAACCGGCTGATATTTTTTATACTTCCTTAAAACAAGATGACCATGAATATAATCAATTCCCACAACTGCAGGCTTTTTTGGCAGAGCGCTTAAAGGAAAAAGATAGCTTACTCCTTCAAGCTATCTTTAATTCCCTGCAAAAAATCATTAAAGACCATTTGGATTTGACAAGTAAAAAGAATGAACTGAAGCTTCAACCATTCAAGGATATCTTAAATGAATTATCGGTTAAGGAGCAGGAAGAGTTAGCAGATAACTACAACAGGCTTAGTGAAGAGAAAAATTCCTTAGGCGAGGGGCTCGAAAAGGCAGAAAGCGAATTTGATATTGAAGTCAATAAAATCATGAAAAACGCCTATTTAATGCCGTTTGAAACCAGGGCGCTCGCTGAGTCCTATCTTGAATCATGTCAGGCTGAATTTAAGGTTGGATGGTTGTTTACAAAACAAAAAACCTTAGCTGAGAGACAGGAAAGACTTAATCTCTTTTACCAAGGTATACTCGAAAAAACAAAATCACAGGTAGAGTGGCATCTTCGTGATTTTCTGTTGCGGTTTTTAAAGGAAAAGCGAGTCGAAAACCAAGAGCTTCTGGCCAAGATTCAGAGCTTTACTGTTCAGTTTTCAAGCGAATTATTAGAATCTGCTGTAAAAGCGGGGGCACGTTTATCAGGGGATTATGTTATTAATTACACGGATAATGTGGCAAATGAAATTAAACGTTTGGCTAAAAGCGGCTTAGCTGATATTGAGATTGAAATACTAAGTGCTTTACAGGATAGGAATACAGCCATCCAAGTGCGATTGAACAAAAAATCAGCAAGCTTAGAACGGTTTATTACCGCACTGGAGCAGGTGAAAAAACATGAGGCAGCCAAACGTCTTGAGCAAACGAAGCTCGAAAGGCTGCTAATTGAGACAAATGAGCTTGAGGATGACCGTTTTCATTTATTTGATCTAGAAGAAGAGGAATTTGATGTGGTTTATGGGGGAACCGGGCATGTAGAGCATGTGCATAAAAAATCAAATCTCCCCGTAAACAAGCCGTTTCTACAAGAAAAAAATCCATTTCCTTCTGAAGCAACAGACCGGATGAAACACACAGCTGGAAAATTGAAGAAGACGGCACAGCTTGTTCAAGGCTTGCCGGGCTTTAAAAAGCTTGCAGCTGAATTAGAAGAAAAGGCAGAAAGATTAGATCATAAAGGTTTTACTGTTGCATTATTCGGGGCATTCAGTGCCGGTAAATCTTCTTTTGCGAATGCATTAATGGGAGAAAAAGTTCTACCGGTCTCACCAAATCCAACGACAGCGGCAATAAACAGAATTAAACCGATCAATGAGTCGTATCAACATGGGACTGTTCTCGTTAAGCTTAAAGAGGAAGGTGCGATGCTCGAAGATGTTAATCGTGCCTTGAAAATGTTTGATGTTCGTGCGGAGAGCGTAGCTGATGCAAAAACAAAAATAGAAAAACTCAAAGGCCAGTTGGACCGTCTAGGTGCAGGTGAGACGACAAACTATACCTTTTTACAGGCATTTATACGCGGGTATGCTGCTTTTAATGAACAGTTAGGTACAGTACTCAAAACAACGATCACTGAATTTAGTGATTATGTTGCAATGGAAGAAAAATCTTGCTTTGTCGAATGGATTGATCTTTATTATGATTGTCCGTTAACCCGAAAAGGAATTACTTTAGTCGATACTCCGGGAGCAGATTCAATCAATGCCCGTCATACAGGAGTAGCGTTTGACTTTATCAAAAATTCGGATGCGATTCTGTTTGTAACCTACTATAATCATGCATTTTCAAAAGCGGACCGAGAGTTCTTAATTCAGTTGGGGCGTGTAAAAGATGCATTTCAATTAGATAAAATGTTTTTTATTATAAATGCCATCGATTTGGCCGATAACGATGAAGAAAAGGAAATCGTTGTTGAATACGTCCATGAGCATCTAATTAAATATGGCGTCAAAAATCCCCATTTATATCCGTTATCAAGCTTAAAGGCGCTTAAAGAAAAGCAAGAAAAGATAATGAATCCCGTTTCAGGCATGTCATCGTTTGAGGAGGCTTTTTATCATTTCATTACCAATGATTTGGCTAACCTGGCGGTTGCAGCATCCGAAAATGAACTGAGCCGTGTTCATCGTTTAGTAGCAAAGCTTATTGATAGTACAAGGGAAGATGCTGTGGTTAAGCAGCAAAGGCGGGCAAATATTGAAGCAGAAAAAGTGGGTATACACGCTATTCTTGGGCAGCAGACAGTACAAAATTTAGAAAGCCGCCTGTCTCAGGAAACAGAAGAATTAATTTATTATATCAAGCAACGGGTATTTTTCCGGTTTAATGATTTCTTTAAGGAAGCATTTAATCCTAGTGTATTACGCGATGATGGCCGTGATCTGAAAAAAGCTTTGCAGAATGCACTTGACGAATTCCTCGAACAAATTGGGTTTGAGTTTGCACAGGAAATGAGAGCAACGACGGTAAGACTGGATCGCTTTGCTGAGAAAATATCAGCAGAGTATCAAGCAACACTTGTCGAAATGATTGGTGAGATGAATCAGGATTTATCTTTTTCTCTTATTGAGTTTAAGGATAAAGCACAAATTGATTTTGAAGTAGCCTTTAAAGATATTCATTATGGGTTATTTTCGAGAGCAATGGCTTATTTTAAAACTCCAAAAGCATTCTTTGAAAAAAATGAAAATAAATTAATGAGTGATGAGATATATCGTGTACTTAATATTTCAGCAGACGAGTACTTACAGAAGGAGCAAAACCGGATACAGGCTATATATGGAAATGTCATGAAGAGTGAGTTTGAGCAATTAATACTGCACATGACACAGCAGGCTGATGACTTTTATTTAAGTTTGCTCTCAGCCTTAGATGGCGGAGTTCCAACCAAGCAATTAATGGAGATACAGCAAAGCTTAACGGAGCTTAAATAATGCAATCATTACAAATAGATAGTCAACATGACATTGGTACCAGTTCGTAAAGTAACAGTTTAGTTCAAGAGATATGGCAGTATTAATTATAACGGCGAATAACCCAATCCTTAAAAAAAGGATTGGGTTATGTTTTTATAGACGTTAGTCTTTGAGTGAGCGAAACAAAAAACCACCCGCTATGCGGGTGGTAGTGTCACGGGGACGGTTCTTTTGACACTGCCATTTTTCTGACTTTTTCCCTGTTGATACCTATCAATTGGGATATTTGCCTACATGAGGCGTTACTTTGGGAAAGTAGTATTTGTATCAGCTCCGCCGTGATAAGTCGATTATCGCTCTTTTGCAAATCATCGACTAACATTGAGTGGCTCTGTAAGAAACTCTTTAAAAGCTCTTCCGCATCTTCGACACTGCGATCAGATATATCTAAAAATGGGTGTTGATTTTCTTCTATAAAATGAAATTCATGAAAACGTCGGATTGCATCATCCATATTTGAAGAGAATTGACTAAGTATATATTCCATTTCAGGCAACAATAAAAAATTGTCTTTATATCCTATGTAGGTAGGATAACTACTCCAGGGGTAGTTCGTTGTTGAGCTGCGTTCCGGGCCGAAGGGATTTTTATGTATGTACCGTATGACGCTAAGTAAATAAGCATCATCTTCAATTGGCTCACTACGAAAACGGTCTTGAAAAACATGTCCAATCCGATTGTACTTTTTATTAAAATAAGCCGCGTAGGTTACACCAATCCTCTTCATAAATCTTTCTAGTGGCTGATCAACTTCCTGAATAACCACATGAACATGATTGTCCATAACACAGTACGCATACACGCGGCTAGCTGCTCCATCTTTCTTTTGAAGCATAATATCTACAAACTTTTTTTTGTCCTCCTCATCCAGAAAAACCGGCTTGCGTTCGTTGCCACGCAGCATAACGTGATATATTCCTGTCGAACTTTTACTTCTTGCTTGTCTGGCCACTGCTATCACCCCACTTGTTGTAGCATGTTTCATAGTGTCATTGGGAACCGTTCCTGTGGCATGAAGTATGTCGGCCACAGAACGGTTCTTATGACTGTTAGATTTCTTGTCTATTGGCTGTTTGGAACAGTGTCCACCGAGAATACTACATCACCGGAAAAGTTAATCTTTTTATCGCCATAAATCCAAACTGAGTCATTTGCTTCTGAGAGCTGCGGTTTACCCCAGCTAAGCATTACTTGCCCCTTTGTCATACCTTTCTCGATATTGCCGTTTTCAATCTTGTACCACAAACTGTGGGACCAGCCAAGACTCAGTCGCGGGTCTTCGGTAAAAAAAGACTCTTGCCACGGAGGAGTTTCGGTCCAAGAGGAAATGGGAATATTGGTCCAACTATAAGCTATGGGTAAAACTGCCTTTTCCCCATTAAATGAAACAACTAACCAAATCGGTTCTTGAGACTTATTGCCTGCATATACATCAACAACTGTAACCGGACTGCCAATTGGAAGTGGCACTGATGCCGGTGTTTCATTCGAACCTGGAATATATACTCCCGCTAGTTCTCTAAGTTTTGGGTAAACAGTTTTACCTAAAAATTGTTTTTTTGCATTAATTAGGTCAGCTGTTAATACTAAGCCTTCCAATTGGCCTCGCATTGTACGGCCAACTAATTTTTCTCCCGTATTATTTACCGTCATATAGACCATAAACTCGTGTTGATTAGGACCGGCAGGATAGGGAATAACGTCTGTAACTGTAACCTGCTTTCCAGCATGTTGCGAATAAGGAATGCGAACTGATAGATCCCCCTCAAACCCGCGCGAAGCCTGATCTATTGTAAAAATGTCATATCCGGCGGATTGCTGGTCGGCGGGCAAAGCAAGAAACGTGAATGTATGCCCTTTCCATTGTTCAGTTGTTAAGTTAACTGAAGGACTTTCATTAGAAGATTTTGCCCAGGTAGAGCCTACAGTTCCGAAGGATATTAATAAACTCAGTACCAGCAAAATGCATAAGTTAAATAGTCTCATGATTTCCTCCTTTTACAAGTCTGTCAGCAAGGACATAAATTCCTTACAGAGCAGTAATTTTATCTGTTATTGACATCACCCGGCTTTATTTTAGCATAGGGCCAAGAGAGTGTCAAAGGAACCGTCCCCTTGACATTAAACTCCTTCTTATTTACTTAATAATTAATTTTACCATATTTAGAATGATTTACGTAAATTATGCCATAAGTCATTTGCGACAAACTGTCCCTTTTGAGTAGCTGTTCTAGGCAAAAGTTGATCATTGATAATATTCATCGGAGTAATTTGGTATGTTTGCGCAATTAACAGGACATGTATTCATCCCTTGACCTATTATTTTAAACTTCGACAGTACTATAAAAAGGTGTATCATTTGGATTACAATAATAATATTATGTAATAACCGCAGCTTTGTTAAGGCGGTAATTTTATAAGAAGGGATGGGTATAATGCCAAGTGACGGATGGGAAAACCCTGAAATTGAGGAATGGGAAGGAGATTCTGACTCTCGCCAGTTTTTTTTCTTTGGATGCTATCCACGTCGATTCTGTTTTCCGCGTCAATGTTTTCCCCGGCGATTCTGCTTTCCGCGCCAATGCTTCCCTAGATTTTGTTTTCCAAGACAGTGTTTCCCAAGACAATGCTTCCCAGTTGGCTGTTATCCACGTTGATGAGAGCGGAAAGAGACCGGTACCTTGTGTACCGGCCTCTTTTTTTGGTTTGCCCCGAATGGGCGATAACTTGGTGGTGAAAGTCCACTACAGGCTTGGCAGTAGGAACTGTTAGCAGAGGGCAAGGGTGTCCGCCGTGAGGCGGAATCTGAAGTAAGCCTAATGCAAACCCTCGGTCTGACGAACAGAAAATACATACAAGGCATATGCAGGGCGGACGAGTTTGCCGACCAAAACAAAGTCCAATACTGCTCGAACCCTGCGGTGTAAATGTAGCAGATATATGAGGGGAAGGTTATCGTTCTTAACGGGGGAGGTCTTGCAAGGCCTCGAAAGACATCGGCAACCCCATGATACCCGAAGAACCCATGCAGTGATGTATGGCTCAATTGCAAGAAGTCAGCAGAGGTCATGTACCTGAATTTTTTTTCAGGGAAGGACCGAACGATAGTAGTCTTTTGAATGAGAGGATGGTGATGCAATGCAAAGAAAGCAGAAAACGGCAAACGCCGGCTGCCGCTATGAGGGTATGTTGGAAACAGAGAGTAATAACTGAGCGCGGAGCATTGCTCAACTTGAAACCGCAGATAAAGACGGTGCATACACTTTACTCGAAGAAATATTGCATAGAGACAATCTCAACGCAGCCTATCTGCAAGTAAAACGAAACGGCGGAGCACCCGGCATTGACGGTGTGACAGTAGAAGAAATGTTACCCTATCTAAAAGAACACAAAGAAGAATTGCTGGCAAGCATCCGAGGTGGTTGGTATAAACCAAAACCCGTAAGACGGGTGGAAATACCAAAACCAGACGGAGGAAAGAGAAAGCTAGGAGTACCAACTGTAATAGACCGCATGATACAACAAGCAATATCACAAGTATTAGAGCCAATATTTGAGCCGCTCTTTTCTGAAAGCAGTTATGGTTTTCGACCAGGACGCAATGCCCATCAAGCAATAAAGAAAGCCGAAGAATACTACAAGCAAGGCTATGTTAAAGTAGTAGACATAGACCTAGCGAGCTACTTCGATACGGTGAACCATGACATTCTGATAGATAGGATACGCGAAGAAGTAAAAGACGAACAAGTGATAAAGCTAATACGCAAGTTCCTAAAGAGCGGCGTAATGGTAAATGGCTTAGTTAGTCCGACCAGGGAAGGAACGCCGCAAGGCGGCAACCTCTCCCCCCTCCTAAGTAACATATACCTTACTGCATTTGACCGCATTCTGGAAAGCAGAGGACATAAGTTCGTAAGGTATGCTGACGACTGTAATATCTATGTTCAAAGCCAAAGAGCCGCCAAGCGAGTAATGACTAGTTGCACGAACTATCTTGCGAACAAATTAAAAGCTCAAGGTAAACCAGAAAAAGAGCAAATCGGGAAGTCCGTTAAGGCTAAAATTTCTAGGCTTTTCCCTATATAAAACCGGGAAAGGAGCGGGAATACGCCCACATGCCAAGCTGATAGAAAAATTCAAGAACAAAATCAGGCAACTAACAAGCAGAAAACAGAGCAAGCCGATATCCATTATTTTAAATAAAGTGAAGAAATACACGACAGGATGGCTTGGGTACTACTCCATAGCCGAAATGAGTTCAAAGATAAAATCTTTAAACGAATCGATACGCAGAAGAATAAGACAAATCTTCTGGAAGCAATGGAAGAAACCGTCTGCGAGATTCGAGAATCTTAAACGACTCTAGGGTTATCTGCAAGTGGGTCAGTACTTGGTGTGCGTGGAGCCGATTTAGTTATTGTAGATAGCATACCCGGTTCGACTTGTTTAATTTTAAAATACGCTGAACAATTAGAACGATCAATAGACATTCTTCGTAAGCGTTTCTACAAAAAAGATAGGGATAAGTTTAATTGTATTTTTTGTGGAGTTCAAGTTAAATTTACAAGGAAAAAAGATCATTCCGACCCGCATTTTTAAAATTGGCCGTTAACAGAACATACAAAATGCATTATTACTGTGCTTGAAAAGCAAAAAAATAAATTCGGGAACAATAATTTTGGGAATAATGCATTGATACCTTTGACATTTAAAATCAAGGATATCAAATACAAGAATAGCAAAGAGTTTTCTCTATTCATTCGAGGGGATTATAGGATAAAAATCTGAGATATACATTGAAAACTGCCTATTTTTATGTTATGGAGAAGCCGTAGAAATGGATTTGGATACGAGATGGAGATATTTTCAATAAAACATCAAATTGTAATTTTACGAAAATTCCTTAAGCCATAACTTTAACAATACTGTTTGGTTATTTCTCATAAAGAAATTATATACGCTCACCCAGAAACTGGAAAATGAGGTAAATATATTGTGAAGGGGACATAATCTATGGCTGACTTCGTTAAAAGAATGCATCGGAAAGCTAATCGCTTAATTCACGAAAAGTGTCCATATTTATTGCAGCATGCTCATAATCATGTTGATTGGTTTACATGGGGTGAAGAAGCATTCCCAAAAGCCCAACGGGAGAACAACGCAGTGTTCTTGTCCGTGGGCGTATTCCTAGCTATTCTTAAAATAGAGTAAAGATGTTACTTTGATCTACATGCCATTGATGCCACTTCCGTAAACCGACATAACACCTTTGATGCAATGTATCGTTTCATGGGGTATACCATTTACCCAAAAAAATGCTAGCAAGAAGGAAAAGCGACCACTTTTCATATTAAGTTAGTCGCTTGTTAATCTGTATTTAAAGTCCTTTTTGGCTTACTCAACAAATAAATATAATGGCGTCTTTTAGATTAAAGATGAAATGTATGCTTCATAAGTTTATTGAATTTATTCTCGTTTAGAATATCATGTGTAATAAATTTACCATTAAAAAAGAGACTATATATAGTAAATGGTGAAGGGTTATTTAATGCTTCTTCTCTTGTTGTTATCTTTATAATGTTAAGTGGAATATTAGCCTTGTCAGCTAATTCTCTTAAAACTGTATTTGTATAGTATTCTGTATAAGGGCATTGGTTTGAATAGTAGACAGTTAATCCATTTTTATTAGCACAAACATTATTTTGAGCAGATTGATTAAAGGTAGGATTGATAGAATTGGGATTGTTTTTGTAGACTAATAATTCAAAATAGGGTGGTGCTGAATCGCATATTTTAAATCCATGATTTATAAAAAAGCTTTTGTCCGATAAATACGGTCTTTTTTTATCACTTGCTAAAATAACTATTCCATCTTTACCTTTTGAATCTTTAATACATTCTTCTAATAACTTTTTTCCATACCCATTGCCAGCATACTTACCTGCCACCCAAAAACAATTAATAACCATAAAATTAGGAGCATAGATTGGAAGCCATGCTATTTCTGACGGACAATACTCAATAAAGACTTTATGTCTAATATCATATTTTTTAAATACATAACCTTGAGTTAGTTGCTCTTGAAGCCATTCTCTTTTTTGTATATAACCATTTTGACACTTTTTATCTGAAATAGCACAGCAAATATGTTCATTATCTATATTATTACTATCTAATTTGATAATATCCACTATCCAATCATCCTTCCCAATAATGAAATGTTTAATAATAATAAACTTCTTTAATTTATTATACGATGATTGTTTCTATAGTGAAATAAAAGATACAATGGCTTCGAAGAATGAACAAAGCGGTTCTTCGTAAAGCTTGGTAATCGGGTATCTTTGCCCTATTTTGTGTCACCACCTTAAATCTATAAACCTAGGGAATATAAAGTCTTGTGATAATACATGATGACTGTAGCATTTATGGTGACGTGAGACAATAACGTAGTTTTGGTTCAGTTCTATTTGTAAAATGGTAGTCTATTGCAGTAATATGATACTTAGGTAATGAAATAGTTTGTAGGAGTTTTATATGGAATTATTAAATACATATTTGCTTTCAATAAAATTATTGCGAGATAAAATAGATTGTTTCAATGAATATCCCTTCTGCCTATCTGTTTTTAAGGGGTTAGACATTTTAGAATTTCATCCAAAGGTTACATTTATTGTAGGATAAAATGGTACTGGAAAGTCTACTCTATTAGAAGCAATTGCTATTGCGTGGGGACTTAATCCCGAAGGAGGAACTCGCAATTTTAATTTTTCCACGAGAAATTCTCATTCGGAATTGCATGAATACATTCGCTTAATTCGAGGAACAAGAAAACCCAGAGATAGTTTTTTCTTTCGTGCCGAATCATTTTATAATCTTGCAACCCAAATAGATGAACTTAAAGTTAGTGATTTTTATGGAGGAAAGTCATTGCATGAGCAGTCACATGGGGAAGCTTTTTTTGCGACTTTTATGAATAAATTTAAAGGCAATGGACTATATATTTTGGATGAGCCAGAGGCAGCCTTATCTCCCACGAGGCAAATGGCAATGATTTCAAGAATGCATGACTTGTCAAATCAGCAATCGCAATTTATTATTGCAACCCATTCACCTATTATAATGGGATATCCAGGTGCAATGATTTTACAAATATCAAATAATGGTATTGAAGTTATTGAATACGAAAAAACACAAAATTATATCGTAATGAAAGAATTTATTAATAATCGCAAAAAGATGTTAGATGTATTGTTGGAATGATTAAGGTGTTAGCGTAATGCTGATACTTCTTTGTACAAGTCACTGGGGTCGGTTCCGGTGACATAGTATAAATCTTACTCAATATGCTTCAAAATGGCTTTAGTTTTTGATTAAGTAAACTATAATATAGACAATTTGGAGGTATGTATAATTCTCCTGCCGCATTCAGTTTATATTGAGGGCTAGAAGCGATTTTGATGTCATACCAAAGCATCAACCGATTGATTGACGAGAAAAGTCAGTATCTTTTTATAAGTATTAAAGCGAAAGAGAAACTTATACGGCTCATTGCCGTAAAGTTTCCCTTTTTTTTGTTTGATATAATATGACTTTCCCTTCGGAAATAGAGAGTTTATGCCTGCGGCATTCTGCCAAAAGTTAATCAGCGTTTAAAAAGACTTTCGACGTAATGCTGAACAATAGCAAGGCTTTTAAGTATAGCCTTACTGGGATACATGTGGGTAACCATGTAACAAATTCGCTCTGGTGCTTGCACTGACATTCTTCCAATTATAAATTGTCCAGATTGCGCCATTATCTTGGCTATAGATAAGGGTACAATAGCCCATTGATTGCTATTCTTCATAAGTGCAGTAATAAGGCCAGCCGTATCAAGACGAATGCGGAAAGGAGAAACTGATTCCCATATTTGATCATGCCAAGCTTGAAAATGTGTACTCCAATTGATATATAATTCATATTCTGGTTGCAATGCTAGTATATCAATTATTCCACCATCATAACCTTTATTTTCAGCTAAACGGATTACCACCATCTCTTCCGAAAAAAATGGTTTAACTGTCACATTTGGGCTTTCTTTTGCTCTGACGACAAAAGCAACATCCATTTCTCTGCGTTCAATGCTCTCGAAAGCTTCTATAGTATGGTGCGTACGGATATTTAGGCGTATTGGGCAATAATGTTTACTTAAAGCTTGATATAGAGGCGGTAAGACATATAAATTGAGACTGTCTGCTGCGCTAATGGACAAACTGAGCTGTGGCTCACTTGTCTGAAAGGTTTTAGTTTCACGACATAATTCTTTCCAGCGCTCAGCAATAACAAGAAAACTTTCCCCCTTGGCGGTTAGTCGAATTTTGTGTATACCCTTACCCCTTTCTACTAAAGTACATCCTAGTTCTTCCTCTAACATCTTTAACCGATAACTTATTGTTGACTGTGATAAATGCAGTAATTCAGCGGCTTTAGTAATATTTTCGGTCTGAGATATCATTAAAAAAGCTTCAATGCCAGAAAAGTACATTGTATCACACCTTTAAATATCGAATACTTTGGTATTGATTAGAAAAACATTGCGTTTTACTAATGCTCTTTATAATTATAAACTAACATCAACAATTAAATTGGTCAATTTTATTTGGAGGGAATAGTATGTCGGGATTGGCAATTACCCTTGTTTTAATTGCTGCCTTAGGGCATGCAACGTGGAATTATCTAGCTAAAAGAGCATGCGGCGGGACTGCATTTATATGGTTATTTGCCAGCATTTCTGCACTGATTTATTTACCCTTAGCAATAGGGATAATACTGATACAAAAACCGATAATTGGCTGGTGTCAGTTCTATTTCGTGTTTGGCAGTGCTGTGCTTCATTCTCTATACTTTTGCTTGCTTGATAAAGGATATAAGATTGGCGATCTTTCTGTAATTTATCCTTTGGCACGCGGTACTGGGCCTATGTTGGCAACATTAGCAGCTGTTTTTCTGTTGGATGAACATCCGTCAGCTATTGCTTTGACAGGAACTGCTTTAATTGGTTTAGGTATTATTGTAATTACTGGCAATCCTATTAAAATGAAGGAAACCGCTATTAAGCCTGTACTTTTTGCAATAGTATGTGGTGCAGTGATTTCAGGATACACTATTTGGGATAAGGTAGCAGTAAGCACTTTCTTAATTCCACCATTACTCTTAGACTGGTCAGCAAATTTAGGTCGGGTATTTCTGTTAGCTCCTTATGCGCTGAATAACTGGGATGAAATTAAAAACCAGTGGGTTATTCACAAAACAGAAGCATTGGGCGTTGCTGTATTATGTCCATTGGCATATATTTTAGTTTTAACAGCCATGACATTTAGTCCGGTTAGTTACATTGCACCTGCTCGCGAAATAAGCATACTAATTGGTACAATTATGGGAGCTAAACTGCTCTCAGAAGGAAATATTAAAGTGCGCGTTGTTGCAGCCAGCTTTATGGTTGCGGGCTTAGTTGCTCTTTCTGTAGGCTAATTTGCAAGACACCATAGAAAAAATGTTAACATGGATTCATTTGATACCCCCTTCGGGAGAGCTTTCGTAGATCCTTCGGTTGTCCAGAAGAACCTGAAATAAACAAGCATATTAATGTAATTATTACATTAGCGATTATTAGGAGGAATATATGGCATGAAGAGAGGTTTAGCCTTAGTATTTATTGTTATTGCAATGATAATATTATCTGGTACTACAACTTTTGCTGCTTCTGGATACTATCCTGGCGCGACGTGGGAGAGGGTTTCTGCAGAAGAGGCTGGGTTTAGTCCGACTAGGTTAGCGGACACAAAGCAAATCACCAGCGCTCTCGATTCAGTGGCCGGTTTAGTGCTTTACGATGGGAAGATACTCTTGGAATGGGGAGATGTAACCAAGAGAGGAAACGTACATTCAGTCAGGAAAAGCTGCATAAGTGCGTTATATGGTATTTATTCAGTCAATGGGATTATCGATTTAACCGCAACGATGGCTAAGTTAGGCATTGACGATAAAGCACCCAGTTTGACAGATACCGAGAAGACAGCGACTGTATTAGATCTTCTCAAGTCACGGTCTGGTGTATATCACGAGGCTGCATATGAGACAGATGGGATGAAGGCGTTACGACCAGCACGGGGAGGCTTTGCACCTGGAACACACTGGTACTATAATAATTGGGATTTTAATGTGTTAGGAACAATCTTTGAGAAGCAGACCGAAACTACAATAGGTCAGGCATTCTACGACAGGATAGCAATACCGATTGAGATGCAAGACTTCAAGGTTTCAGATGTACGGTATGTACATGAAGATTCATCGTTACATCCAGCGTACCCCTTCATGATGACAGCGCGAGACATGGCGCGCTTTGGTTTACTATATATGAGGAACGGCATGTGGAGTGATAAACAAGTCGTTCCTAGGGAGTGGGTAAAAGAGAGTACCATCGCCTACTCGGAATCCGGTGCAGGCGTAGGTTACGGATACCTTTGGTGGGTTGCCAAGGGATGGCTATTAGGTAATAAGATAGATGTACCTGCATATCGAGCTGATGGTTCTGGGGGTCAATTTATAGTCGTAATACCAGATTATAAAATTGTCGTAGTTCATTTATCGAATTCGGATATTAGCAAAGTTGATAGTCATAAGCAATTTGCTATATTTATGAAGTATTTGTTGAATGCAAGAAACTAAAATCGGTTTTTCGGTAAAGAGGTTCATTATCCTCCGGATACTACTCCGTCTAACGGCGCTGGCTCTGGCGAGCCTAATTGAAGAGTTGCCGATTAACGCTAATGTTGCTGGAGTCGGTTCCAGTGACATAGTATAAATCTTAGTTAATATACTTCAAAAGAATGGCTTTAGTCTTTGACTAGGTAAACTATTAATATAAACAATTGGCGGTCATACCAATGTTTAAAGAAAAGCATCAGACTAACCGTTTGATTGACGAGAAATGTCCGTACCTGTTGCAGCACGCCTATAAAAGTAACGTTTTTTTGAAGTACTTGACTATCGTGGTGGGGAGGATTATAATTATGACAATATTAGTGTATATACACTTAATAAATTTAAAATGGGAAATGCATTATGAAACATATCGATCAAGTTTATCCTAAGAATCCAAGTCCTTGCAATTGCATGAATGTTCGACGGGCTTCTCGTGCTGTTACCCAGTTTTATGATGAGGTTTTGAAGCCGAGTGGACTTACCATTGCCCAAGTGGGGTTACTCCGACACCTTGAGTTGGCGGGAATGACGACCATTGGTGATCTGGCCAAGATGATGCGCATTGATCGTACCACTTTGAACCGAAATATGAAACCGTTGGCTGATACTGGATTAATAGCTGTTAACCCTGGAAAAGATTCACGTACCCGGCAGGTAATTCTGACGGAAGCGGGAAAAGAGGCAGTTGCTAAGGGATGGGAGCTATGGGGAGAGGCTCAAGTATCTTTACATGAATACTTGGGCGAATCGGATCAGGAGAAACTCATACAACTACTATCAAAATTAGAGGCGCTTGTGCCTTAAAGAAAGATAAATATACCTAGTTAAAGTATCATGGCGGTATGTAATATATGGTATATATGTAGTTTATAATAAAATATGTGCATATACACGTAAGGCGAGAGTGACATGGCCTGTAGATAGATAACGAAAGGGTGTTTAATAAATGGATTCATTAGCATCACAAATAAAAAAGACAGCTTTGAATATGGGCTATGAAAAATGCGGCATTATTAAGATCTCTGATATGTCTGGTTATGAGGAAAAGCTTAATGAACGAGTGGGGCGTATTCCAGAAACGAAGCCGTTTTATGAACGTTTTTATCGTTTTGCTCATTTGAGAGATCTATATCCATGGGCAAAATCCATTGTTATCTGCGTAAGTCATTATGGAAAATATCACGTACCAGAGCATCTGCAAGGTTTGATTGGAAAATACTACTTATTTGATGCTAGAAGAGATGCGCAATCTAAAGAGCTTCAGGATAGTTTGAAATTTGAAGAATATATGCAGGGAATGGGTCTAAAAACGGAAAACGAGCGAAAATTTGGTACTACCGCCTTGCGCTGGGCAGCAGTAGAAGCTGGGCTTGGCATAGTTCGTAGAAATAATTTCTTTTATACCGAATCGGGATCATGGATACATCTGGAAGCATGGTTGATTGATAAGGAGTTGGAATCGAAAGAAATACCAACAATGGCAGAATGTCCTGAGAGTTGTAATATGTGCGTTAAATCCTGTCCAACAGCTTCTTTATCAGAACCATATACGATGAATCCCTCATCGTGTATCTCTTTCCTCACCACATTTGGAGGTAGGGACTTGCCGCATGAAAGGTTAAATGAACAAATGGGAGGGTGGGTTTATGGGTGCGATGTTTGCCAAGATGTTTGTCCCATGAACAAACATCGTTGGAATGCAACTGAAGAATTCCCATCACTAGAAGAATTGAGCCACTATATATCCCTGGAAAAAATCCTTAAGATGGACTATGCTTTTTTAGAGCAAATAATACAATCTAAGTTCTGGTATATAAATAAGGAAGATGTTTGGAAATGGAAAGTCAATGCCATCAATGCAATGGTAAATGAATATAAGGGACAATATAAAGAAGCTATTTATGATGCATGTAGTGACAGCCATGCAAAGGTAAGAAAAATGGCTCACTGGGCAATTGGAAAATTAAATCTGCTAGTATAGTGCTTTAAGAATGCACCCCCAAATATCGTGCATCACGAGGAAATCAAATTTACCATGTTATCAAAGGTTATAAAAAGGAGTGTAATTTAATGAAATCGTTATTTGACCAAACCCAGTGGGCTGGGATGAAGCTAAAAAACAGAGTTATTCGTTCAGCGACTTATGATGGTCTCGCAGATGAAAGCGGGCACATGACGGAGGAGTTATTTCGGGTTTATGAAAATCTGGCGAAGGGTGGAGTCGGCACAATTATTACCGGACTCACATATGTCAGTGATCGGGAAGAGCCGATTCCACGGCAAATGGGTATCTACAACGATTCATTTATTGATGAATATAAAAAGCTTACAGAGATGAGCCACCAGTATGATGCAAAGATAATTCTTCAAATTGCTTGCCTAGGGTCTCAAACATCTCCCCGTCCAAATGTCAAGGTCATGTGGGGGCCAAGCGCCATTGAGGATCTGTTCTATAAAACTATCCCGCAGGCAATGACTGCACAAGATATTCTCTTTGTGCAGTCAGCTTTCGCCGATGCGGCCTTCAGGGCAAAAGAGGCGGAATTTGACGGTGTTCAGATGCACGTGGCGCATGGATATCTGCTAAGTAAATTCTTAACGCCATATTATAATCGTAGAACAGACTGCTATGGCGGCAGTATTGAGAACAGAGCAAGAATGGTTCTAGAAACTTACCAGGCAATACGGGAGAAGGTCGGCCCGGAATACCCGGTTCTCATAAAAATCAACTGCGAAGATTTTATGGAGCAAGGGATGACTTTTGCGGATTGTAAATATGTATGCAAAGAGCTGACTAAGCTAGGGGTTAATGCAATTGAGATAAGCGGTGGTGTTCCATCGTCAATGCCTGATATAGGTACAGTAAGAAAAATAAAGGCTGAACAAGAATCATATTTTAAGCATTATGCCGCGGAAATAGCACAGGAGATTAGAGTACCGGTTATATTAGTGGGTGGAAATAGAAATATTACCTCGCTTACGGAATTCTTAAATAAAACCTCAGTTGAATATATTGCACTTAGTCGACCATTGATTTGTGAAAGCAATCTAATTAACCGATGGCAGTCTGGTGAACACGATTCTGTAAAATGTGTTTCGTGCAATAAATGCTTCCGTCTTGGTGGGACGCGATGCATTTTCAATAGTAAATAATCTTAGAGCAAAGTAGCAAAGATAGCCATTAAGAGGACAGTGCCTTATGGCTTTATTTAAGCAAGGTGCTGTCTGCTATGAATTAACTTGGAGCGAAGAGATAAGGCATAAATAGTACTTGGCGCAAGGATGGTGATATAAAACGAGGTGATACAAGTGTTTACTAAACGTTAACCACTAGCTAATGAAATTAGTCCATATCTATTACAACACGCAAATAATCCAATAGACTGTTATTTCGCTAGTCCGATGACTATAAGAAAAAACGTGAAGATATACAAATTATTATGATTAGAAGGCTGATTCAGGCGAATTTAATGTGTGTAGCAATCTATCGCGATTAAAACCTATAACCAATGACAATAAATTTCCAGAAAAACATTCTATAAATGTATTATACTGGAAGTTTTTCTTTATAGCTGAAGAAGCTTTAGAATTATGAGTCGGTGTTGCTTTCTAAAGACGAAAAAAATGGTGCACTGGGAGGGTGTTATGGGAAAAAAATTATAATTTTAGGATATAGCTGTTCTGATGATTTTGATATCAGCCCAATAGTTCGTGAAGTGAAACAAAACAAAAAAGCAATATACCTCATACAACATTCAAACGAATTTTCAAGTATATTAGATTTTTCAAAATCAATGACCCCGTTTTTGCAATATCCTGGTTATATTATTAAAAGTAATACAGATGTTTTTGTAAAAGATTTATGGAGCAAGTGTATAAGGTGTAATAATTATCCGGAATTTGTTAAGGATGATACAGGATGGTTAACCGAAGTACAAGATTGGGTTGAGCGGCTACCGGCAGGAGGTAATCATTTTATAATTGGGAAAATATACTATGGGCTTTCAGAATATGACAAAGCAATCCTTATTTAATAAAGGCTATGAATAAATTTGCGGATAATCAATATCTGTTTGGTCTTGGGGGAGTATGTGGGGCGATTGCTTCACTTTGTATTGCAAAAGATAGATATCAAGAGGCTCTTGAGTGTTTGGAAATGGCAAAGCAATATCGTGAAGATGGTCAGAATATAGGTTCCGAGGAATTAGCTGGGATTATCAGCGATATTAGCTTATGTTATTTTAAACTTAATAATTTGAACAAACACTAAAAAGCTTAGAAAAGGCAGAAGGTCTCGCACAAGATAATGATTCTAGGCTCGTTACAATTTATCAAAATTATGGAGTCTTATTTAAAAATAACGATATTGAAAAGGCACTTAAATATTTTAAGAGATCATTGGCGATAGCTAGAAAGATAGGAGATCAAAAGACTATTGGCTTATATTTCTATAATATAGGAGACATAAATGTAAATCGGCAAGAGTTCAAAAAAGCAACTAAATCTTTTCGCAATGCGTTGAAGATTTTTAAGCTCATTGGATATAGAAAAGGAATATGTGATACTTACAATTTTTTAGCCAAAACCTACCTTGCAAGAAAACTAGGCAACGTAATGCTGAGGTCTATTTTTCATATATAATGTGGCATGGCATGGAAGTGTTTTCGGGAGGGCGTAAGGCCTGTAAACCTGTGGGTTCTGACAGATTCTGTATGCATATAATTGAAGATTAAATGACATGTAATAGAAGCGAAGATGGAGTCTTACAGGGCTTGGACTTACTGGCTTTTAGAAATTTGTAAACAGGAACCATAATTCAGCAGTGAGAATTATAATAGATATGAAAGAGAAGGCGGTGGAATCATGAAAATCGTAAAGAACTGTGTTGCTAAATATTGTGACGGAGTAACGTAGCATGTAATGAGAGGAGTTTATAAATGAGCAAGCGTACTTTAAAAATACCAAATCCTGATGTTGTCTACCCTAGAATGAATGATAAAAGCATATGTTACCTCAAAAATATCATTAAGAGCCCGAACATTCTGGTTGGTGATTTTACTTTTTATCATGACTTTCAGAATCCAGAAGCATTTGAGGTACAAAACGTTTTATATCATTATCCCATTAATAATGATAAACTAATTATTGGAAAATTTTGCTCGATTGCCTATGGTGCGAAATTTATTTTTAATGCGGCCAATCATACCCTAACATCGTTCTCTACTTATCCCTTCCCGCTGTTTCCAGACGAATGGGATGAAACATCAATGGTGGATGAATCCTGGGATAATAAGGGAGATATTATCGTTGGGAATGATGTGTGGATTGGATTTGATGCCGTAATTATGTCTGGCGTACACATTGGAGATGGTGCCATTATCGGTACACGGGCTGTTGTTACTAAGGATGTTCCTCCATACACCATTGTTGGTGGAGTCCCAGCCAAAGCAATTAGAAAACGCTTTGACGACACGGTGATAGAACTACTCCAAAAAATAAAGTGGTGGGATTGGGAAACAACGAAAATCATGGAGCATATACAAATCATTCGTAGTGGCGATATAGAACAATTGAAAACGATTTGTAAATAAAAGTAATATTTTCTCAAAACAACCTTTGGCAATTGACGAAGGTTGTTTTTTGTTCTAAAATGCCAAAAGAAGAACCAATGATTGAAGTCCTTATTGCGCCAGGTTGTTATGGGTTCAGCCAATAGCCAGATGATTCCTGCCTTGAATAAAAAAAGCGAGGACAGGGGCACTGTTTCTGATTCAAAACGCCGATGAAAACGAGGACAAGGAATAGAATTCCCTGTCCCCGTGTTTTATAAGCTATTTCGGATCCTTTATTAGCAATCCTAGATATAGGCCTGCTAAAAAGACTGTAAATGTCCCAACGAAATGAATAATAAAGAAGAACCAATTTCCAAAGCGGAACGCTTCTTCTTTTAGTGGCTTTCTCAGGTTGGTCGATATGATTTTTCCACCGATCCATTCCATGAGAATGAAAAATGCCCACCAAGAAGTGTATGAATCCCAAAAATCCCACTCGTAATCATATCGAATTAAATCGGTAGTATTTTTAAAGATAGTCTCTAATAAAACGCCAATATTTACAATCACACCATAAAAAGCAATTTTATATGGCCATCTTATCGGGCTATAATGAACAGCAAACAAGACATAGAACGAAAAAGCCGTTGTAATAGATACTATTGGTATTTTGACGATTGGTAAGAAAATATAAGGAAAAGAATAGAACCCGACTTTTACAAATACGTAACAAAGAGTATTGCCGGTGATGGTTGCAATTAGATATAAAAGCCCATATCGGCGCCAATCAATTCGCAGCAAAAAATAGCTCCCTGATATAGCTACTGCTATGCTAACAATTGATATATACATCTCTTTACTTCCATCCAGAAACGACAAAGAACATCACCTCGAAAAAATACGACGAAAAGGAAAAAACATAAAACAGTATTACATTGTATAGTGCCCATTTTTTAGAAAAAACACAAAGAAAGGACAGTAATGCCATGAAAGCCAAAACCACCCTTCAGTCGTCGGCGAATTTAATATCCTGCGGTGCAAAGAAGATCGAGACTCGAAGTTAGGTAACTAAGTACCGCGGGGCGGTGCTACTATGCCAGCTAAAGGCTTTGTAGTAGTTAATAAGAACACCAATAAGGCTGAGTAGAATCGGTATAACCGCTGGGAGAGAATAGAGGAAAGACACGGGCACGGGGTGCCGGCCCCTACTTTCGTGAAGTAAAAAGTATGTTGAACCACTGGGTAAATCTAATAAATTATTAGAAGATGAAATATCGGCCGCAAATTATTAGTGTTATCAAAAAAGTACAAGTGACCTTAACGAAAAAAATTATGTTCAGCTTATAAAGGATTGTTATCTGCCGCCAGAGTAGCAGTGGGAATCATCATCCCGATATAGCTTTAATTTAAATAGTATTATAAATCAAGAGTTGAACGAGTATTAGCGTAATGCTAATGCTTTTTTTGTTTATACTAACTACAACTTGTCATGTTATGGACTGATTTTAGAGGTGTTTTTCATGGGGGAAAAGCCTAACCGATTGATTAATGAAAAGAGTCCGTATCTACTCCAACACGCCTACAACCCAATAGATTGGTACGCTTGGAGTGACGAGGCATTCGAAAGAGCGAAGAAAGAAGGTAAGCCGATATTTTTTAGTTGTGGCTATAGTACCTGCCATTGGTGCCATGTCCATTAAGTAACAAGTTTTCAGCAGTCAAAACATTAAGTCTATATAGGGGTCGATTGTGTAGAGACCGAATGTCTAAGTAAATAGAAAGAAAACAGGCCGGTTGGGGTGATTTTGAACTGCTACCCGTCAAGTGGACAATGAAATA
>Ga0074195_1001983_pt1 | contig 25196 bp, 19 predicted proteins | sample EPASupsiteHSE623_FD_64525 | JGI IMG/M metagenome (GOLD analysis project Ga0074195, IMG submission 64525) | Bioremediated contaminated groundwater from EPA Superfund site, New Mexico - Sample HSE6-23 | ecosystem: Environmental > Aquatic > Deep subsurface > Groundwater > Contaminated ... | reverse complement strand
AGATGCCCGATAAATATCAGTCGTACATGCGTTCCATCATGCGCGCAACCGCCGAATCGCATGGAGGCGATACCATATTCAGTGAAAAGGACACGATTTTCAATTGGTTCAGGGATCCCAAAATCGCCGAGGCGATGGTTGATGAAAGCATTTATATTCCGGGGATCATCGACACCGGCAAAGTACTGACCCTTACTCCTTCAGAAGCTGTAAAATATGGCTTTTGCGAAGGCATTGCAGCCACTGTACCGGAAGTGATGGATCAGCTGGGAATAGATGATTATGAACTGGTGGAATACAAACCTACTTTACTCGAAAAGATCATTGGGTTCCTTGTTAATCCTGTAGTTTCCGGAATTTTGATCATGGCCATTCTTGGAGGTATTTATTTTGAATTGCAAACACCAGGTATCGGTTTTGCCCTGATTGTAGCAGTTGTAGCGGCTACAGCTTATTTTGCACCGTTATACCTTGAAGGACTCGCTGCCAATTGGGAGATATTGCTTTTCATCGTCGGGTTGATCCTGATTGCTGTTGAGATATTCGTTTTCCCCGGGTTTGGGGTCGCAGGTATTTCCGGGATTGTTCTGAGCTTTGGAGGACTTGTGCTGAGTCTGATCAACAATGTCAATTTTGATTTTGACGGAGTAAACCCCGAAAAAATAACCGGAGCGTTCACCACAGTCATTGTCGCTATGTTTGCAGGTTTTCTGCTTAGTCTTGCATTAAGTAAAAAAATATTCACAACTCCTTCCGGAATTTTTAAAAACCTGTCGCTCTATGAAGTGCAGGATAAGAACAGAGGCTTTGTTGGCGTTGATCCGGGATTGCAGGCATTAGCCGGGAAAACAGGAACTGCCTACACGGTTTTGCGTCCGTCGGGCAAGGTTCTGATCGGTGATCAGATTTATGATGCCGTTTCGCTTTGGGGAATGATCGAGAAGGATACTGAAATTTTCGTGGTAAAGGTCGAAGCAGCGCAACTTTATGTGGAAGAGAAGAAGTAGTGAGTAATGAGTAGTGAGACAAAAGGTAACAGGATAGCAGGGTAGCAAGGTGCCAGGGTCTTTAAAAGTGGGAGTTCAAACCTTGTAACCCTGGAACCTTGGAACCATTTTAATAATTTATACTATGACCATTGAAACATTTAAAGTGGAAGGAATGACCTGCTCACACTGTGAAGCCACCGTGACCCGTACACTGCTGAAACTGGATGGGATCGAAGAAGTGATAGCCGACAGGGATAAATCGGAGATTAAGGTGGCAGGTGAAAACATCAATGTGCAGGAAATAGAAAATGCTGTCAACAGCATAGGATACCGGTTCAAAGGCAGGGCTTCATGAAACTGATCCAGGCTTTGCTGATCGTTTTAAGCGGCTTTCCGGTTTTATCCACGCTGTTACTCGGGTATCAGTTATTTCGGAATGGCCAGGGTGCGTTGGGAAAACCAACTATCGTTCCCTGGTTGTTCTTTTTAACAAAAATGACCGTTGGACTTCTGTTTGCCATTTTATTTGCCGCCGGCATCAAACCTGATTTCTATCTTTGTTTTCCCTGGCTGATCCAAAACGAAATTTCGCCCGTTCAGAAATTAATGAGCGTGATCTTCCTTGTTGCGGGAAATCTGTTCCTGATCCCGGCTTACTACACCCTAAGCATTTTTACGCGGGTCGGCTTACCCGAATCACCGCATGTCATCAAAACAAACGGCATTTACCGGATCACCCGCAACCCGATGTACGTGAGCTTCTGGTTTTTCTTTGTGGCATGTTTTTTACTGGCACCAAGCCTTTTGGTGGCTTTGCTGATCATTTTCTGCCTGACTGTCCATCATTTTGTCATTTTGAATGAAGAAAAGTTCCTGAAAAACTCATTCGGAGACCAATACCTTTCATACAAAGGCCGCGTTCCGCGTTATCTGTAAAACGCAGACCGGAGCTGGCAAACCGGGAGAACATGGTTTAAACGGGTTCAAGGTTACAGAGTCATAGGGTTTGAGCTCCCGCTATTAAAAATTTCTTCACCCTGGCACCTTGCTACCCCGCTATCGTGTTACCTTTTGTCTCACGAGTAGTTACTCGCTACTCCCTAGTTTTCCCGTTTTAAACTCCTTCAATCCTTCGTCCAGGAACTGTACGAAATGATCCGGGTTCAGGTCATAGGCTTTCGGATCGACAAGTAGATTGCCCTTATGATCAAGCAACACATAATATGGCTGGGCATTTACACCAAAGCGGGTAATCTGAAAATCAGCATACTTCTTTCCGATTGTTTTTTTAACCTTACCATCATAGGAGGAAGTGATCCATTCACTTTCCGGCAAGGTGGTCTTATCATCCACGTATAAGGCAATGACCACATAATCGTTTCTTAACCGCTGGAGCACCCTCGGATCGGACCAGACCGCCGCTTCCATTTCCCGGCAGTTGACACATCCGTGTCCTGTAAAATCAATAAACACAGGTTTATTCAGTGCTTTAGCACAAGCCAACCCCTGTTCATAGTCAAAATATCCCTCCAGTCCGTGCGGAAGATGCAAAAATTCATGGTATTTCGGATCTTCACATAAAGTGCTGTTCCCGGTGGCCGATGCAATCGCACCGGTCGAACTAACCAGTCTGACCTCATCGCGGACAATTTTATGGAAATCAAAGTCGAGGGTAGTCTGTGGGGGCAGGTAGCCTGAAATGGCCTTTAAAGGCGCTCCAAACATCCCGGGGATCAGGTAAACCACGAAAGCAAAGGTGATGATCGACAACATCAGCCGGGGGACAGAAACATGCCTGACTTCGTCGTCATGTGCGAATATCAGTTTTCCAAGTAAGTACATTCCCAGAAGACTGAATATCACGATCCACAATGCCAAATAAACTTCGCGATCAAGAATTCCCCAGTGATAAGTCTGATCGGCCACGCTTAAAAACTTAAGTCCAAGCGCCAGTTCCAGAAATCCAAGCACCACCTTGACCGAATTCAGCCAGCCACCCGATTTTGGCAGGTTGCTCAGCCATCCGGGAAATAAGGCAAATAAAGTAAATGGCAATGCAAAAGCAAGTGAAAAGCCAAACATTCCCACCACGGGTTTTAGCACCTGTCCACCCGCCGACTCGACCAGAATAGCTCCCACAATGGGCCCGGTGCACGAAAAAGAGACCAATACCAGGGTAAGAGCCATAAAAAAGGAGCCCATCAATCCCCCTTTATCCACCTGCTGGTCCGACCGGTTAACAAACTTACTTGGCAAAACGATTTCAAACATTCCAAAAAAGGAAAATGCAAAGGCCATAAACACAATAAAGAAAAGGAGGTTGGGAATCCAGTGAGTACTCAGCCAGTTGGCAATGCCAGGCCCGAAAATAACAGCAACAATTGTTCCTATAATGGTGTAGATCGCGATGATGGAAAACCCATATAACACCGCATTGATTTTTGACCGGGCTTTTGTCTCACCACTGCGCATAAAGAAAGAGACTGTCATCGGGATCATGGGGAAAACACAGGGCGTCAGAATCGCTGCAAGCCCGGCTAAAAAAGAGAAAAAGAAAAACAGCCACAGGGTATCGGCAGAGCCTTCTTTCCCTTTTGCCGTAATGATCCGGGGTACCTCATTCCCGGTTGTGAGGCGCGATGCATCGGTTGGGCTTGCTATTGTTGCTGAGGTGTCCGGGTTTCCGCTTCCGGTGTCCAACTCCTGTCTTGTGTCTTGTGTCTTGATACCTGTGTCTGTTGTTCCTGCCTCCTGTTTTGTGTCTTGTGCCTTGATACTTGTGTCTGATAGCCCTTTCAGTTTAAACTCAAAATCCGCCTCGGTTGGCGGAAGGCATCTTTCATCGTCACAAACCATAAATTCGACATATCCGCTAACCGTTACAGCTTTGTCCGATTTCAGCCGGATGGTCTGGATGAATTCAACCTGACGATTGAAATATCGGAGATCCATTTGGAAGGCCTTGTCAAATATCTGCACAGGCTGTGGATTTTTTTTCAGCTCCCCTGTCAGTTCAAAAAGGGAACTGTCACTATAATTAATTGAAGTGGGAACAGGCCCGCCATCGGGCAGGCTGGTATCATACAAATGCCATCCCTGATCAATAATAGCTTTAAAGATTAACTGAACTTCCTGTCCGCTTTGTTTCGAACTGAACGACCACTTCACAGGTTCCTCGATCTGTGAAAATGACTGGAAAAAAAGCAGGATCAATCCGGTAAGGAGAAAAAAATGCCTCATGGTGTATCGTCTTTTTGAAAAATATTTCAATATAACAATTTTGCAGGCAAAGCTATTGGAAAAAATTTGTTAAAGATTGTTATTCACAACAAATCCCGGAAAGAATCCCGGGATTTGGCTGTTAAAGAATAATCTCTTCCGTATTTTCATCAAAAAAATGATATTCAAGGAAGGAATGGGAACTGACTCCCTCAACGCTTATGCGTTTTAAGTGTTTAAAGGCCCATTTCCGGCTCAGGGAAAAAAGTCCCTTAGTCAAAAATGCTGCCACATAAGGATGAACTTTTAATGTCAATTTCTTCTTATTCAATTCGGTAAAGATGTAGTTGACTTTACGTTCCAGTTCATCGGTAAAGAGAATTGTAGGTGTAATTTTACCGGTACCATGGCATGTAGGACAGACTTCTGCTGTTTCCACATGCTCTTCAGGACGTACCCGTTGTCGCGTGATCTGCATCAAGCAAAACTTACTCAATGGTAAGATATTATGCTTGGTTCGATCCGCATCCATCACCTCTTTCATGCGTTCATAAACCTTCTGCCGGTTTTCGGCAACATGCATATCGATAAAATCGATAACAATAATGCCGCCCATGTCTCTCATCCTCAGTTGTCTTGCTATTTCTTCAGCTGCTGCAAGGTTCACTTCCAGCGCATTGGTTTCCTGATCAACACCGGCTTTAGAACGGTTTCCGCTGTTCACATCAATGACATGAAAAGCTTCGGTATGTTCAATGATCAGATATGCACCATTTTTAAAGGAAACAGTCTTTCCAAATAAAGACTTCACCTGCTTATCAATCCCGAAATACTCAAAAATCGGACGGCCGCCGTTATAATACTTGACGGTCTTCTTTTTTTCGGGAGCAATGGTTTCAAGGTACTCTGCAATTTCATCGGCTACTTCAGAATCATTTACGATGATACTGTTAAAGTTTGGGTTGTAAATATCTCTCAACAAGGCAGTGGTCCGGTTTATTTCTCCAATAATTAAAGACGGGGCGGTGGCTTTCTTTAATTTTTGGAACATGGTTTCGAATTTGGCGACCAGTCTTTTCAACTCCTGGTCTAACTCTGCAACCCGTTTCCCTTCCGAAACGGTCCGGACAATAACACCATACTTCTTCGGTTTGATGCTTTGGATCAGCTTCTTTAGCCTGTTCTTTTCTTCGGCTGAACTGATTTTTTGTGAGACACTTACCTTCTCACTAAAGGGCATCAACACTAAATTTCTTCCTGCTATTGATAATTCGGAGGTCAGTCTTGGCCCTTTTGTTGATATGGGCTCTTTGGCGATTTGTACCAGAATGACCTGTCCTGCCTTTAGCACTTCAGTAATTTTGCCCTCCTTATTGATATCAGGGCCTGACTGAATTTTTGACAAAGAAGAAATACGGTTCTTTTTTGAACTCGCAACTTTCATGAACGTATTCAAAGTTGAAAATTGCGGTCCCATGTCGAGATAATGCAAAAATGCATCTTTTTCATACCCAACGTCGATGAAAGCAGCGTTCAAGCTCGGCATAATTTTTTTTACCCTGGCTAAATAAATATCGCCAACTGCAAATTTTACTCCGCTTTTTTCCCTTGTTAGCTCAACTAAGCGTTTATCTTCCAATAAAGCAATAACAACTTCCGAGGGAGTGACATCAATAATCAGATCGCTACTCACAACGTTATTTAATTTGAAATTTGTTCGGCATTTAAATCCGATGCGTAAAACGGATTAAACCTAAAGTACCTTTGTACTTTAGGTTTAATCAACAAACGAAGTTCCAATTTCTGCTTGATGCAAAAATTACTTTCTCTTTTTATGTCTGTTTTTCCGAAGCCGTTTTTTACGCTTATGCGTCGACATCTTATGTCTTTTCCTTTTCTTTCCGCTTGGCATATATTATTTTTTTATTTGGTCCTTCACTTGCGATACAAAAGTCTTTGCCGGTTTAAAAGAGGGAATGAAATGTTCAGGAATAATGATTGTAGTATTTCTCGAGATATTCCGCGCTGTTTTTTCTGCCCTTTTCTTTACGATGAAACTTCCGAATCCACGGAGATAAACATTCCTACCTTCTGTTAATGAATCTTTTACAGTTTCCATGAAAGCTTCTACAGCTTTTTGAACAGTAATTTTTTCAATTCCTGTGTTCTTGCTAATCTCGTTAACGATATCTGCTTTAGTCATCTCTTAAAATATTTAGTTTTCAATAAATTATATTTTCCTCTCTATCGGTGTGCAAAAATAAAAATTATTTGAGAACTAAAGCCATTTGATTTAAATTATTTTTGCAATTATCTTTTTATTTTCATTCGTATATAAAATATATTCAAGCCTTAATGAAACTTATCATCATAATTGAGCTTAAGCGTGAGGGGCTTTTTAAAGTAAGGTTTTAAACGGTTTAAAACAGTTTTTTAAAATGATTGGGTTAGGTGCAGACTTGTTGCGGTGGTATGCCATTCATAAAAGAGAACTTCCCTGGAGGGAGACTAAAGATCCGTACGCGATATGGCTCTCGGAGATCATTTTACAGCAGACCCGTATTGATCAGGGATTGTCTTACTACCTTAAATTTATTGAAAGGTATCCTGCTGTTCGCGATCTTGCCTGCGCCAATGAAGATGACATCCTGAAATTGTGGCAGGGATTAGGCTATTATTCACGTGCACGAAACCTGCATGCTGCCGCCCGTACTGTTACCGGCGTTTTCAATGGAAAATTCCCTGACAACTATCACGAACTGATCAAATTAAAAGGTGTTGGTGAGTATACTGCAGCAGCAATTATCTCCATATCGTTCAACCAGCCATATGCCGTGGTCGACGGAAATGTGTTCCGGGTTCTGTCCAGATTATACGGAATAATGACCCCCGTCAACACCCAAATGGGTAAAAAGGAATTTACCCGGCTGGCAAACACTGTCATGGACAAGGAAAATCCGGGCGAATATAACCAGGCTATCATGGAATTCGGCGCTCTTTATTGTACTCCCAAAAACCCCGGTTGCAACTCATGTATTTTCAATGATCGCTGTGTCGCCTTTAAAAACGGGTCAGTCAGTAAACTACCGGCAAAAACACGGAAACAAAAGATCCGGTCACGGTATTTCAATTATCTTCTCATCAGGGATCACGACCATATTTATATCAGCAAACGTACAGGGAATGATATCTGGAAGAACCTGTACGAGTTTCCCCTGATCGAGACAGAAGAAAAAATAAAAACAGACAGCCTGGAAAATCATCTGATCAGCGTTCTGGGGCATGAAAATATTGAAATACGTAAAATTACCTCCTGGCAAAAACAGATCCTAAGCCATCAGTGCATTTATTACCGGTTTATCTATATCCAGGCCAATGATAAAAAATACAAGCTCCCGCATTTGTTGAAAGTGGATAAGAAAGATATTCTTAACTTTGCAGTACCAAAACCGATAGAAAAAGAACTGGATCTTATCGATTGGTCGTGAACTCATGATTCGCTCGTATAATAATTCCATGAATTCGTCACGAAAATCAGCATCTTCATGAGTTAATGTCATTTATGTATCGGTTTTGTGAAATAAAATGATTAACTTACTTATTGTAAATAAAAAAACTAAATAATTATGGCAGTAAACAAAGTAATTCTGATTGGCAATGTTGGCCGCGACCCGGAGGTCCGCCACCTTGACAAAGACGTAACCGTAGCAAATTTTACCCTGGCAACATCTGAAAGTTACACGGCAAAAAACGGTGAAAAAGTCACGACAACCGAATGGCATAATATTGTTGTATGGAGAGGATTGGCCAAAGTCGTAGAACAATATGTGAAAAAAGGCGACAAGTTGTATATCGAAGGAAGGATTCGTACCCGTGCCTGGGATGACAAAGACGGGAACAAGCGTTATACGACTGAAATCTATGCTGATAACATGGAAATGCTTGGTGGTCCGAAAGGCGCCGAAGGTGCAGGCAGCCATCAGGCAGCGCAACCTGTTAATGAACCGGCAAATCATACAGGGGAACCTGATTTTGAAGCATCGGAAGAAGATGATTTGCCCTTTTAGTAACTAAAACAAAATTCGTTTGGAAACTGACCCATTACCTCATTTAACCGTTTCCGGCCTGTGTGTTCAGGTCTGTCCGGCCACAACATCTGTAATTGCCGGAATTATTTTTATAGTTATTCTACTGTTCCTGTCTGTCCTGATTTCAGGATCTGAAGTAGCCTATTTTTCGCCAAATCTTCAGAGCAGGCTAAAACCAGGCAGGAAAAAAGATAAATCTTCAGCATCAATTTTACGGAGCCTGGAAAACCCGGAAAAGTTACTGGCCACCTTGCTGATGGTCAGTAACTTCATAAAAATAGCGATCATACTGGCCTCAGCCATGGTGGCCCATCTGATCATCGACTTTTCACAAGCTGGCATTGCAAATTATATTCTTCTGACAGGATTCATTGCTTTTATCCTGCTGTTTTTTGCTGAAATACTCCCGAACATTTGTGCCGTGAAATACACCGTCCGGATCGCCCGAATGATGGCTTTCCCTGTGAAAATAATGGAAAGCGTTTTTAAACCTTTTCATGTTGCACTACTTTATTTATCATCAAAGATCAGGATACGGACGCAGCCTCATTCCCTGAATGTTTCACTGGATGAACTTTCACAGGCACTCGAGATGACTCACGCGGATGAGAATTACGAGGATAAAGAAATCCTGGAAGGCATTGTTAAGTTCGGCCATAAAAACGTCGATGAAATTATGCGCTCAAGGGTCGATGTCGTTGCACTGAATTTGAAAGATCCCTTCGAAAAGGTGATCAGTGTGATCAACGAATCAGGATATTCGCGAATACCTGTATATTCCGTGTCATTCGATCATATAAAGGGTATTCTATACATCAAGGACCTGCTTCCTTTTATCAACAAACGCGAAAGTTTCCACTGGCAATCGATTATAAGGCCACCGTTTTACGTCCCCGAAACAAAGAAAATAGATGATCTTCTGGAAGAATTTCAAAAAAACAAGGTGCATATGGCCATCGTGGTCGATGAATACGGAGGAAGTTCAGGCATTGTCACCCTCCAGGATATTCTGGAAGAAATTGTCGGTGATATTCTGGACGAATTTGACGAAGATGAGCATTATTCAACCCGCATCAGTGAAAATAAATATTTGTTCGATGGAAAAATCCAGTTAAACGACTTTTACAAATTTACTGGCTGCGACAGTCATATATTTGATGATTGCAAAGGCGATGCAGATACTCTTGCCGGATTGATCCTCGAAATAAAAGGTGAAATTCCTGTGCTCAACGAAAAGATCAGCTTCAAAAATTTCATATTTTCAATTGATGCCGCAGATAACCGACGCATTAAAAAAATCAGCGTCGAAATTACTTAATCAAAGAAATAATGCCTCATTCAAAAACGATCAAGATACAGAACGGGATCCTGCTTTTCCAGGAAATGACAGAACCTGTCAGCTCTCTGGTTACTCAATTCCCTGAGGCATTAACCAATCCTCAATTCAATAAAATTACCAGTTATAAAAGGCAGCAGGAGTGGCTGGCGATAAGGGCATTATTGCAGGCCGTGGGCTGTAAGGCAGAACAGCTTGTCTATTCGGAATCGGGACAACCCCGGATCAATCATCCCGAATACGCGGGGATCAGTATCAGTCATTCGGATAAACTGGCAGGACTTTTTCTTCATCGATCATGTCCGGTGGGACTGGACATCGAAAACAGGAACAGGAATTTTATCCGGGTTGAGAAAAAATATCTTTCTCCTGAGGAACGGTTTTTGGCCGGCTCCATCCCTAACGGATATGGCTTTTTCTGGTGTATTAAGGAAGCGGTCTATAAAGCTGCCGGAATTCCAGGTGTTCTTTTCGCTGACCAGATCCGGATCAGTATTGATCAAAATAATAAGATAATCGCAAAACTAATTTCCAACGAAGAGCATTTGTTTGAAATGAATTTTTTGGAGATGGGCGACCAGCTTATTGTATATGTGATAGCAGAAGCAGGCTGCGGGAGATAAAAGCCTGCCGGTACAAACATAAAAACGGTTTGCTTGTTTAATTGTGAAACACACAAAAACATGAATCATACCCAACCTCATATACTGGTCATTTTCGGAGCGTCGGGAGATCTCACCAAACGAAAATTGGTACCCGCTTTATTTGACCTTTACAGACAAAATTTATTGCCTGACCAGTTTGCCGTGCTTGGCGTGGGCCGCACAGAACTTACTGATGAAAGCTTCCGTGAAAAAGCAGCGCATTTTCTACCGTCGGATGAGAAAAGCCAGATGCTCATTCGCGGGTTCTCGAAAAAGTTATTTTATCAGCCGTTATCGACCGATGATGCCTATGAATATCCGATTTTGAAGGATCGGCTTACCACGTTGGCCAAACAACACGAGATTGCCGGAAGCTTTATCTTTTATCTGTCAACTCCGCCTCAGCTCTACGGCATTATTCCGGCCAATCTGGCAAGTGTGGAGCTGAACAGACCGGACGACGGATTCAGACGACTGATCGTGGAAAAACCTTTTGGCACAAATCTCACAACAGCCCGGGAACTCAACAGACAACTGCTTAATTATTTTGACGAAGACCAGATTTACCGCATCGATCATTATCTTGGCAAAGAGTCCGTACAGAACATGCTGGTCACACGCTTCGCCAATGGTATTTTTGAGCCTATCTGGAACCAGAATTTTATCCATCATGTCGAAATAACTTCTGCCGAGAGCCTGGGTGTGGAAGAGCGTGGAGGATATTATGACCATTCCGGTGCCATGCGTGATATGGTGCAAAACCATCTCATGCAGCTTGTTGGCATGGTCGCCATGGAACCACCGGTAGTAATCGAAGCCGATGCAATCAGAAATGAAACGCTGAAAGTATTCCAGTCGCTGCGACCAATCAAAGAGGAAGATGTTCTGAAAAATGTCATTCGCGGGCAGTATATTGAATCACACATCAAAAATAAGCTGATAAAAGGTTACAGGCAGGAACCCGGTGTTGATCCGGCAAGTCGGACAGAAACTTTTTTTGCCATGAAATTTTATATTGACAACTGGCGCTGGAGCGGCGTCCCTTTCTACATCCGGACAGGGAAAAAACTTCCGACACGAGTCACAGAAGTGGTCATTCATTTTAAAAAGACGCCGCATCATTTGTTCGACTTTAATCAGGCATATGAGCAAACCAATAATCAATTGGTTATCCGTATCCAACCGGATGAAGGGATCCTGCTAAAAATCGGGATGAAAGTACCGGGAGCAGGGTTTAATGTACAGTCGGTCAACATGAACTTTCACTATGGCGACCTGGCCGATGTTCATTTGCCCTCTGCATATGAACGGTTACTGCTCGACTGTATGCAGGGCGATGCAACTCTTTATTCCAGAGGCGATGCTGTGGAAAAAGCATGGGCTTATGTCCAGCCTATTCTCAATGCGTGGGAAAGTAACCCGGACATACCGGTATACGGATATCCTGCAGGCACATGGGGTCCGAACGTAGCCGACGAACTGGTCGAAAACGGAACCTGGCGCTATCCCTGTAAGAATCTTTCAGACGACGGAACCTATTGTGAGCTGTGAGCTGTGAGCTTTGAGCTTTGAGCTTTGAGTAAAAACAATTTAGCAATTTGACAATTTGACGATGATTGAATTAAAAATATCTGAGACCCCTGAAGAAGTGGCGGAATCCTTTGCCCGTGATTTATTTCAAATGATCAATCAAACGAACGGGCACTTTCACCTCGTGCTTTCAGGAGGCTCGACCCCGCGATTGCTTTTTGATCATCTGTCACATGATTATGCTTCACGAATGCCATGGGAAAAAATCCATTTTTGGTGGGGTGACGAACGGTGTGTACCTCCTTCCGATCCTGAAAGCAATTACAGGATGACCTATGATCATCTTTTTAGTAGGATCGATGTCAAACCAGACCAAATCCATCGGATCAAAGGAGAACTTACCCCTGAAGAAGCCTGCCGCCTGTATGTAGATGAAATTGGAGACTTAATCCCCGAGCATGGTCATCTTCCCCTTTTTGACCTGATCATCCTGGGAATTGGCGATGACGGACATACCGCATCGATTTTCCCGGACCAGATAGACCTGCTCGTATCAAAGGAGACCTGCGCAACAGCGACTCACCCCCTGTCGGGACAAAAACGGGTAACCCTGACAGGACCTGTATTAAACAATGCACGTCAGGTCTCATTTCTGGTGACGGGAAAGTCAAAGGCCCTACGTATCGCGCAAATCATTCATCAGGAGAATTCAGCTGTCCATTTGCCCGCCAGTCATATTCAGCCCGGATCCGGCAGGTTGTCCTTTTATCTGGACCGTGAAGCAGCATCCGGAATAAAATAACGCACTATTTGCTGCTCGCGTTATCTCATAAACTGCGTAAATTTGTTCAAAAGCAAACAAATGCAGTATTTGGACTCCTGTCTACAACTTAAGGAACTTCTGAAAGAGGATTCACTTCTCATTCATTATGAAGATCTTGACATTTATCAACAGCAATTCTGTTCCCTGTCTCAGGATTTACTTCCCGGCTCAGACAATTACTTCTGCAGGGAACACGCCAGACAGTTTGAAAAAGGGGAAACATTTCTGAATCAGGTTGGCCACATTGACGACATGATCCACATTCGTGACATTGAAATCAGGGAAAATGAGATTTTCAAATACCGCATCTTTATGCCGGCGTCAAAGAAGAAGGCTGACCGTGCTATTTTTCTGCTGCATGGCTTCAATGAAAAGAACTGGGACAAATATTTTCCCTGGGCCCGGTTCCTCTCGGAACAGATGCAATGTGCCGTGATCCTTTTCCCAATCGCCTTTCACATGAACCGGACATTGTCCATCTGGAGCGATAAACGGAAAATGTATCGGTTGTGTGAAAAAAGGATGGCCTTATATCCCGATATCATGAAGTCTTCACTCACCAACGTGGCCATTAGCATGAGGCTTCATTCCCAGCCACAACGTTTTATATGGTCAGGACTGCAAACTTATTACGATGTGATCCGGTTCCTGGAACAAATTAAGGCCGGTGAAAATCCTTTGATATTGCCTTCTGCAAACGTCGATATGGTGGCTTATTCCATCGGTTGTCTACTTGGTGAGATCCTGAAACTGACCAATCATAAAGGCTACTTCTCTGACACCAGACTATGTCTCTTTTGCGGAGGTGCAGTCTTTAACCGGCTTTCTCCTGTTTCAAAGTATATCCTGGACAGCGAAGCCAATATTGCCCTTTACTCATACATGATCGAACACATCGAAAAACACATGGAGAATGATCCTCGTCTGAAACATTATATCGAGGGTCCACACCCTGAAGGACATATCTTTTATTCCATGCTCGACTATAAAGTAAAAAGAGAATACCGGGAAGAATTATTCAACAAGGCCAGTAAGGATATCCTTGCAATCACATTAAAAAAAGACAGCATTATTCCTTCGTACGAAATTATCAACACCCTGCAGGGTGTATCGCGTGATATTCCTATTCCTGTTGAAATTTATGATTTCCCGTTTGGGTACAATCATGTCACTCCTTTTCCGACGACCGAAAAAGACAAGGAGGTCATTGACGAAAAATTCAAAATGATCTTTGACAGGATCGTACAATTCCTCGCATCATAGCAAACAGTAAAATAATTGCTTTGGCCACACTTAGGAACTCCGGAACTTTCTTTTATTCCAGGATCTCTTCCAGGATTCTGCCTTCCGTGTGATAAGGTGAATCAATACCCAGTATTTCAAAAATTGTGGGAACCATATCGACCGCATCAACCGCAGTCCGGCTTTTCATTTTCTTCACTCCCTTACCCATCCAGATCATGGGTATTTGTGTGTGATCGGTGTAATTGGAACGCTGGAACTTATACTGTGGCTGCCAACCGTCTTCCAGGGTATACAAAATGTCGCCCGAGCGCTTCAGATTAAATGATCTGGATACGGTGGTAAGCTGGCTCTTCACGTAATCTCCTCTTTCAAAATCGGAAGCCGGGAGCGATAGTTTTATCCCTTCAAACTGATTGATAAAGCCTGCAGCTTTAGCCTGAACATCTTCCAGCTTCAGTTTCTGCTTCTCAATCAGTTCATGATTCAGATAAATTTGCTGATCGCTGGTAAACTGGACCCAATTTCCCTGACCATAGGTAATGTTTAAAAACGACCGCAATAAAGCAACCATACTTTCAGGTGCCACATAACCGACCGGCATATCGAATTCCTTCTTTAAATAATCGACGGGATAGGATGAAGAACATGCAGAAGTCAGAACAAACAAAGTTTGACCGGGACCCACTTCTTTTTCAATATGATTCAGCAGAAGTGAGATTTCCTTGTCCAGCCTCAGGTAAATATCCTCCATTTCGACGGAAAGCGGACCAAAAGACTCATTTTCATAATCCATGGAGGAAAAGCTGACAGTGAGCAGATCGGGGATCTCATCTTTTCCCAGCCCTTCGGAATGGATCAGCGCCATGGCGAACTCATTGGCAATTGCATTTCCAAAGGGAGTTGTTTTTAATATTTTAAAGTTTCCGGTTTCCGATATCAACTGGTTTATGCGGTATGGTAAAGTCCTGAATTTACCTAAATAGCCTTTTTCCATTGCATCGTCATCTGTCCGGCTTTCTTCATAGCTTGACGGAAGGAGCAATGTATTCCATTCCTGTTTGCTATAATACTCAGCCATCTTTTTATTATTAAAATTCAATGCCCATCCGGGGAATTGGCTGACATAACATGAGCTGGAGATCATGTTCCCGGTCTGGTTGTCCATCCAGTATGCGCCATCGGCAGCATGGCCGGCCGAAAAAACCGCGCTGTAATCGTTCAAGGCAACAGAAAACACTTTAGCTTTTCCGCCTGTACTTAACTTTAAACCATCACCGACAGAAGGACTTAATAAGTGAGCCGCCGAACGCTGACCCTCCCTGGAGTCACTGCCTACTGTAATAAAATAACTGTCGTACAGGGCATTGATCTCCTTTCCCTTCAGCCGGTCGTACCAGCTGGCATTAATGATCCCATGCCTGTCAGGATAAGTACCTGTAAAAAGCGTGGGAACGCCAGTCAGGCTTTTCAGCACATGCAGGTTCATGGACGCATTTGAACACACAGCTCCCTCACGTATTAATCGCAGAAAACCATCCTTCTGAAATTTTCCGGCATAACGCTGAAGATAATCCGTACGCATCTGCTCAATGTTAACGATAACCACCAATTTAGGCGTTTTTGGCGATGAATCCTGCGCTCTGGATGAAGAACAGAACATTAAGAAGGTAAAAAGCCATATGTTTGAATTCAATAATCGCATGTTTAATGTTTTTGTGTACGCCCCAAAAGTATAAAAAGAAAATGAACACACCAGTGGTATGAATAAGGAATCAATATTTTCAGTGATCCTAAAAAAAGGTCAGCAAAAAGTAAAGCAACCTGTTATGAATGACCAGATTGCTTTACCAACGCGAGCAAAAATAAAATATCGGAACCCGATTCTCCAAACGGATCTTTATTGTTTCATTAACGTAATCACCACCGGTTTATTTTCAGATGAAAGCGTAATGGTTAATTTGTTATCAGCCAGATTAGCAACTCCGCGTAAAGTTTCGCCCTGGGGAGTAATCCACTCTGTAGTGTACATCCCGGGCAGATCGGTTGAAGTAAGCGTAGCGATTTGCTGAAGCTTATCATATCCCAGGAGTTTCCCGTTAATAACCAGAAGTTTCTTCAGGTTATCGCCTTCCGCAACAAGATCGACAAAATAAGTTTCGTTGAAATATAAATTCTGCGGCTTATAAATTTCCTCATTTTCGGTTGTTCCCACCACGTCAGGCACTGCTGCAGCGGGAGCGGGAGCAAATGAGGGAGCGGGAGCAACAGCTGCATTTTGCAATAGTCTGTTTTGAGGCAATTCACTGAAACCACTCATCGCATCTGTTATTGCTTCAGCATAGCCCTGTGCAAAATCCTTTGACCTTCCTACACCTTCGTGACTCCAGATCACGTTGTTCTGGCAGTCTCTTAACTGAACCAGCAATTTATTCGTAAACATGGAGGAAGTCTTTTCAAGCACCACATTAAGTGCATCACAATAATCCGTGGGCCGCTGATCTGCCTCAAAAACTGATTTTATCCCTTTTTCATTCAATATTTTCTGAAGGACCGAACTCACACTATAGGGATTGAATCCCTTCCCGATTTCAGGGAACTGAGTTGGGATAATCACATATTTAAACGGTTGCTGAGCATAAGCAAATCCGACAAAGGAAAGAAATAGTATAAAAAACAAGGATTTTTTCATGTGCTTATAAATTATTTTTAATTGCCCTGTGAAATTTGAACGCACTCCTAAAAGGCCGCTTTATTATTTCATGCAAAAACATGAAAAACGCAAAACTTCGGGTTTTGGCTTATCCAATCTTTGCGAACTCAGCGTCCTGGCGTGAAACAATACCTTTTGAGCAGCTTCAAAATTTCACAAGCCAAACTACTAATTTTTTTTATAAAAAACCCTTAAAAAATATTTTTTAACGATTATGGTTTCCCCAGACCGGTTTCAAGGACCAGAACTGTTCGGCTTTCCCTGATTGGAATTATTGTTCCTGTTTGTAAAACAGATAACGGGGCGGAATACTTTTCCATTCGCCCTCGTGAGTTTTGAATTCCAGCTTGAGGGAATTGCCTCCCCCGCCATCAAAATACCCGACATAAATAGGATAATATCCTTTCTGGAGTCCGATTTGCCCATAAGCGGTGGAAGGTCCATGAGCTCCGTCATGGTTGATGATCATACTTTCCCCTAAACAAAACTGACTTCCGTCGTCAGAAGTCAAACCAAATGAATACACATCAGTCCGTGGTACATTTAAATAACCAATAAACTCAACGGCGAATACCTCGGGGCGGTGCTCTTCAGGGAGGCCGATCTGTTCCATAACCCCTTTTTTTGCAGGTTTGTATTTTTTAATTGCCCCTACCGAACCGACAGCAATTTCGTAATAGTGATAATTCAAACCCTGTTTTAGCACCGACTCGTCAACCTCATAGGGAGGAATGGGTTGTACCTTCCTGTATCTGATGGTTTTGACAGGTCCACTCAGTCCGTTTCTCAGGAACAGACTTGCTTTTAGTATAGTCTTATCGCTAACAGGGAAGGGCTGATCGTATACTGGTGACTGAAGTTTTGGCTCGCTCCCGTCAAGCGTATAGTGAATTTCCGTGAATGGCCAGGGATTCTGCAGTTGCACCCGGGTGCTGTCCAGAAAGATCATTTCTTTAAAAACACCCTGTGGAGCAGGAATATGGAAATGGTATTTTTCAATCGTCACCCAATTCAGGAAAGTTCCAAGCCGATCCATGAAATCTTTTTGGTCTCGGGCTTCCTTTGGTGACCACAAGACTTCGCTTAGGGCGCTCATCCTGGGTAACACGCGATACTCGGCAATCGCCTCTGTACAAATAAATTCGGTCCATACATTACCCTGGGCCCCCAGAACATGCTTTGCTTCTTCCTGACTCAATGCGGCCGGGACGGGTTCAGAATTGTATACCTTTTCGAGACTGATATAGCCATTAAAAGCCAAAGGCTCCAACTCCGTGTCTGTACTCTGGTAGTAATCGAAATAGCAATAATCGACCGGTGTCATGATCACATCATGATTCATCTTCGCTGCTTTTACTCCTCCTGCTTCCCCGCGCCATGACATCACCGTGGCATTTTCGGCCAAACCGCCTTCCAGAATCTCATCCCACCCGATCAGTGTTTTACCTTTTGAGGCCAAAAAGCGATCAATACGCCGGATAAAATAACTCTGCAGTTCGTGCTCATCGGCCAAACCTTCCTCTTTGGCCCTCTTTTGGCAAAGCGGACAATTTTCCCATTCCTTTTTCCAGGCCTCATCCCCTCCGATATGGATATATTTCGAGGGAAATAAGGTGATAACCTCTGAAAGAACGTTCTCTAGAAAAGTGAATGTTCCATCCTTTCCGGCACAGAGAATATTTATTTCGGCACGTCCTCCGGGAGGTACGGTGGTTTGTTTGCCCCGGCACGACAATTCAGGGTAAGAAGCGATGGTGGCCGCGGAATGTCCCGGCATTTCGATCTCCGGAATTACTGTGACGCCCCTCTCTGAAGCGTATGCAACGACCTCGCGGATCTGCTTCTGCGTATAATATCCACCATAAGTAACTGAATCTTTTGCAGTCTGATCCGGACGTTCACCCCAGGGTAAATCTTCATGATCAACTCTCCATGCCCCGACTTCAGTCAGTTTGGGATATTTTTTGATCTCGATACGCCACCCCTGGTCATCCGTTAAATGCCAATGGAAGACATTCATCTTGTGCATGGCAATCAGATCAATATATTTCTTAATGAAACTGACCTGAAAAAAATGACGGCTTACATCCAGGTGCATCCCCCGGTACCCAAAACGAGGGTAGTCGTTAATTGTCAAACGTGGGATCCTGATCCCCTCATCTGTTTCCGGTGCCTGCTGCAGGATTTGCAACAGGCTTTGTATACCGTATAAAACACCATCACGGTTCTTACCGGCTATGGTAATATTTCTGTCAATCTTCAGCGTGTAGCCCTCAGTCTGTTCAATGTTATTATCCAGTTCCAACCTTATTGTAACCGGCGCTTTCGGATTTTCATGCAGGAATTCAGCCCCCGGCGTATCTTCCATCCGGGCCAGCAATAATGAACGTGAAAAGCTGAGCCCGGTATCCTGAGTGATCACTTTCACTCCGTTGTCGATTTCAAGACTTTTCCCGTCATAAATAATACTGACCGGTTTTGGGATAATGCTTACCGAAGTTTCTTCCGTGGACAATTTACAGCCGGTAACAACCATAAACAATGCTACCACGCATAACAGGAACTGTACTTTCAGATGGTTCATTTATTTATAATTTATTTTTAAGGTCACATGGAACTTACCGGGATCGTGTTCCTGCAAACCCGGAACACGATCAATTCTCGTCTGATCAAAAGAATAAATTATAAAGGTACAACATTACTTCAAAAAAGAAGCTTCATCATCGAAAGGATAACGGACAAAAGCCTCAATGGCTTCATATTCGGCCAATCCCAGCTGGTCATATAGCTTTGCCGTGGTGCGGTTCCGTTCTTCAGCACGCTGCCAGAATTCGCGTTTATCTTCACCGGGGAATACCGGAAAATCTTTCTGCGACTGGTGTTTAAAAATGGCCTTTCGCTTCCTCAGGAGTTCCGAAGGGCTAATAGGCACAGCCATTTCAATGTCTTCCACATCCCATTCCTGCCATGCACCACGGTATAACCAAATGTAGCAGTCGTTCAGCCATTCATCGCCTGCTGCACGAATTAACCGAATTGCCTTAAAAATAATCTGCAGGCAAACTTCATGCGTTCCATGGGGATCCTGTAAGTCACCTGCAGCAAAAATCTGATGTGGTTTCACTTTTCTTAGCAGGTCCACGACAATATTGACATCTTTTTCTGAAGCCGGGGCTTTCTCCACCGCACCGGTTTCATAGAAGGGAAGATTCATGAAATGAACATTTTCGTCTTTCACCCCGCAAAAACGACATGCCGCTGAAGCTTCTCCCACCCTGATCAACCCCTTTACCGTTTTCGCATAAGGGATATCAATGTCACCCGGCTGTTTTTTCCTGAGAAATCCGATCAGTTCCTGATTTGCTTTGGATAGCTCATCACAGGGAACATTCCGGTTCCTGAGAAGATCGACCGCAAACTGGGAAAAACGAATGGCATCGTCATCAAAAACGGCAATGTTCCCTGATGTCTGATAAGCCACATGCACATCATGATTCTGATCGACCAGGCGAAGCAGCGTACCTCCCATGGAAATCACATCATCGTCCGGATGAGGACTAAAAATGATTGATCTTTTTATTGCAGGCTCGGGGCGTTCAGGACGGTTCTTCTCTGTAGCTCCGGGCTTTCCTCCCGGCCACCCGGTTATTGTATCACGGATCTCTCCGAAAACCTTGATATTCAAATCGTACGCTCCACCGTAACAGACCAGCAGATCGCGTAGCCCTTCCGATTTATAGTCGTCGTCCGTCAGCTTCAGAATGGGTTTATCCAGCTTTTGACTTAACCAGATCACTGCCCGTTTGATCATTTTGGGGGTCCATTCACAAACTCCGACAAGCCACGGAGCTTTTGTCCGTGTTAATTCAGCTATCGCACCTTCATCCAGATACACGGTGACATCATTGTGTAATTGAAGGAAGGATGCTGGTAACTCCTGGGTGACCGGCCCTTCGATCATTTTTTTCACGACCATTGATTTCGGTTTGCCCCAGGCAGCAAATATAATTTTACGTGCACTCAATATAGTATCGATACCCATCGTAACAGCACGGTGCGGAACAGCTTCCTCATTCCCAAAATCCTTTACGGCATCGGCAATGGTAACAGAATCGAGCTTTACCAGACGGGTCGTTGAATTGGCCGTCGATCCGGGTTCATTAAAGCCAATATGGCCGGAACGGCCGATACCCAGCAATTGAAGATCGATCCCTCCTGCGGCCCGGATTTCATCCTCATAGGAAGAGCAAAAACCGGCAACCTGATCAATTCCCAGAGTTCCGTCAGGAATGTGAATATTAGCAGGATCAATATCAATATGGCCGAACAAATACTTATGCATGAACCAGACATAGCTCTTCTGACTTTGCGGATCCATCGGGTAATATTCATCCAGGTTGAATGTAATCACGTTTTTAAAGCTCAAACCTTCCTCCCTGTGCAAACGAACAAGTTCCGCGTAGATTTTCTTTGGCGTCGATCCTGTAGCCAATCCCACTACCGCCATCTCACCTCTAGCCTGTTTCGCTCTGATCACATCTGCGATCATCCCGGCAATTACTTTTGCGCCTTCAGCCTGATCTTCCACAACCTTTACACGAAGCTTTTCTACGGCTTTTTCAATGTAATTAAGCTTATTGACCATATTCCTAGTGTTTAGTCCCTTTTCAGGATAAATTATTATTGAGTTTTGTCCAAAACTAAAGATATTTTTTTCAATAAAAGAGGCTTTTATCTAAAAAATGTGTCCGCACACACAAATTTAATATTTGAAAGTTCGCAAAATTTTATATTTTTTCTATCTTGCAAATTGGTTGAGGTCCTTTTAATCGATCAAATTTATTTTCACTTTGCCGGGCGGGAGAAAGATCTGTCGAAGACGAAACGGTTCATGTCAATGGCCGGTAAATATGCTCCTGCAACATAAGTCAAAAAATAAAAGAAATCAGTATATTCGGGCCTTGAAAAGAAAACGGATAAGGGATCCTTTTGAGGGGATCGACACCGGTCCAACGGGATCAGGATAAGAACAGTGCCTTTCAACAAAACATCTAATATCTTAATAAACAACTAGATTATACGCATTTTAAGTTCTAAATTTTAAAAGTATGAATAAAAACAAAAGTTATGCATTGCCCATAGCAATGATGTTCGCTCTGTTCTTTATGATCGCCTTCGTGACAGGCCTCCCTGCTCCATTCGGGGTTATCGTGAAAAATCAGTTTGGGGCAACCAATTTTATGTCGACGCTTGGGTTTTTTGCCAATTTTATCGCCTACGCCTTCATGGGTATTCCTGCCGGGATCCTGCTCGAGCGCGTTGGTTATAAAAAGACAGCCCTGCTTGCCGTAATTGTCGGTTTCTCCGGAGTTGGGGTGCAGTACCTTTCCGGGGTGGTTGGCAGTTTTAACGTTTACCTGGCCGGCGCTTTTATTTCAGGTTTTTCCATGTGTATGCTGAATACTGTGGTAAACCCCATGCTGAACACATTAGGCGGCGGAGGTAAAAAAGGGAACCAGCTTATCCAGACGGGCGGCTCGTTAAACTCGGTAGCTGCTACTATTGTACCGGTTCTTGTCGGTTACCTGATGGGTGCGAATGCGGCAGAACGTACGATTGAAAAAGCAAATCCTGCGCTCTTTTTAGCCATGGGAATTTTTGCACTGGTCTTTATCGTCCTGTACATCATGGAGATCCCGGAACCACGCCTGGTCGGGAAAGTAAAAATTAAATATGAACACAGCCCGCTGTCTTTCCGTCACTTTGTGTTCGGAGCGATTGCAATTTTTATGTATGTTGGGATTGAGATCGGGATCCCTCATTTTGCTAACCTTTTTATGACTGCAGATACCCTCAAAGGCGGTTTGGCCATTGATCCTACCATCGCAGGTTCTGTTGTTGGGACTTACTGGTTCCTGATGATGATCGGACGTATTTTCGGAGCTTCCCTGGCTGCAAAGTTCTCCAGTAAAGCCATGCTCACAACCGTCTCTTTGGTCGGTTTGATCTTTGTATTGCTGGCCATTGTATTACCGGTCACAACCGAAGTAAGCATGCCGGTATTCGAATCTGATATTTCATTTGGATTTGCCCATGTCCCCGTGAGTGTTATGTTCCTGATTTTCTGCGGATTATGTACATCAGTGATGTGGGGAGGTATTTTCAATCTTGCGGTGGAAGGATTAGGAAAATATACTGAAGCTGCGTCAGGTATTTTTATGGTGATGGTTTGCGGAGGAGGAATACTGCCTCTTATTCAGGGTGGCATCGCTGACAATACTTCTTACCTTGCAAGCTACTGGGTCATCTTTGCAGGACTGGCTTATATGTTGTTCTATGCTTTGATCGGAAGTAAAAACGTTAACAAAAATATTCCTGTTGAAGTTGTAGTCTAATCAATTAACACGATACTGAAAAGCGAGGCTTTCGGATTTGGAAAGCCTCGCTTTTATTTTTAGCAGCATTTTGATGTTCAAAATTTTAAACACAAAGTCACAAAGACACTAAGAAAAATATTTATTATAAAACGCTAATAACCAAAAACCTGGTGTCTTCGAGTCTTCGTGTTGAGTTTATATTGAATAGCTTTTTCAAAGCCAGACGCTAACAGCTTCCTCACCGCAACCCCGCATTCAGGTATGACTTCAGGTTTTCACGGGTGATGATCTCCAAAGGGAATAAATCGGTCAGGGGCGGCTGCTTTTTAAACAACAGATAATTGACCAGGTAACTGACTCCCAAAAATGACTGTCGCCGGGGATTCTGGTTAATAAGGTAATGAATAACTCCCTCGTACATGTAATGAATATTATTTTTCAGCAGATCGTAGCCCGCCAGGACAATTCCCTTTTTCCCATGCTTGTCCAGTATCGAAGCTGTTAAATACGATCCCTTTGACGTCGAAACGAAAAGACCTGTGATCCGGTCACGGTTCAGTGCCTTTATAAGCTCCCGTTCAAGATCAGGTTCGGAATAGCTGCCGAAGTCATAGCTATATAGCTGATATTCTGCAAGACCTTTATCCAGAAAGTAATCCCTGAAACCCCTCTCTTTTTCCTTCAGGTGAACCGCATTCCTGATCTCTTCATAAACATGCAGAATGGCAATATTTCCCGCTGCCAGCCGTGTTGAAAGCATCTCGGCTCCTACCCTGCCGCTTTGATAAAGATCCTGCCCGATAAAACTGATTGGTTCTGCTTCAGGAATATTGGTATTGAAAAGAACATAGGGAATACTCCTTTCCTTTAGTACTCCGAAAAAATCAATGGCCTCCTTATAAAAAGTAGGTGCGATCAACATGCTGTCCGGCTCGAAATGCAGTGCCTCTTCGGCAGCCTTCAGAAACGATGATTTTTCCCGCATATTGAAATAGAACGATTCAATTCGCACATTATACTGCGACCAGTCTTCCCTTGCTTTGTATATTCCTTCACCTGACTGATTCCAGTAATCGTCCAGTGCCGGATCAGGAAGCAATGCTGCAATCCTGTAGATCTTGTTTGACCCTAACGTACTGGCAATCAGGTTTGGTTTATAACCGGTCTGTTCCAATGCTTCCATTACTTTTCTCAGCGCTTTTGGCGATATCCTGCCCCTGTTATGCAGCACACGATCGACAGTTGCAACAGAAACACCCGCCATTTCTGCAATATCTTTGATTCTGATATTTTTAAGTTCTGTCATAAATATTCTTCAATAATCAATTGCTTCCTCCAGATAACTTTGGCAGGTATAATTTTCAGAGATTAACCCGCCAAGGCATTACAAAAATAGATTTTCTTTTCATATGTGCTCGCACACACAATTATTATTTTACAATTCAAAGAAAAACGCATGTAGATATACTTTAATTAACAGAGTCTTTTAAATAAAACCGGAAAATGTGATTTTAAATGTGCTTTTAACTGGTTTTCCGGTATCTCCAGATTGCCAGGCTAAGGAAAGAGACACCCATGATGATCAGCGAAACAAATTCTTCAAGCAGGTCCGTAAACCCCGAACCTGTCAACGCGATCATGCGCATAATCCGGATGAAATAATACGTTGGATTAAGGCGGTTAAGTGCCTGGGCCAATTCCGGCATATATTCCACGGGCGTAAATACGCCTCCCATGAGAATAAAGATCAGTAAAACGAAATAAGTGACAAACATCACTTGCTGCTGTGTATCGGTTAAGGTTGAAATAAGCAGTCCCAGACCAAGCACCCCGATGAGGTATAAGGTTGCGAATCCAAATAATAAGAATATACTCCCTTTTACAGGCAAGTCGAAGACAAGGTGGGCGATGACAAGACCAAAGGCCAGATCGAACAGGGCAATAATGACGAAAGGGAATAGTTTCCCGAAAATAAACTGGTACTTTTTGATTGGTGTGACGTTCAGTTGTTCAATTGTCCCAATCTCTTTTTCGCGTACGAGGTTCATTCCCGAGAGAAACATCCCGATAATAGTCACTAAAATTCCCAAAATCCCTGACGCCATAAACCAACTGTAACCCAGCTCCGGATTAAACCAGTAGTTGTCGCGAACCTCAATGCTTTTAAGGGAATCGAAATCAGGCATTCCTTTCCATTCAGCAATTACCGCTTTGTTAAATCCTGAAATGATTTCG
>Ga0074195_1001982_pt1 | contig 25198 bp, 37 predicted proteins | sample EPASupsiteHSE623_FD_64525 | JGI IMG/M metagenome (GOLD analysis project Ga0074195, IMG submission 64525) | Bioremediated contaminated groundwater from EPA Superfund site, New Mexico - Sample HSE6-23 | ecosystem: Environmental > Aquatic > Deep subsurface > Groundwater > Contaminated ... | reverse complement strand
AAGCAGGCGGGCGTGGGTTTCTAAGGAGCGAAGCGACACATCATTGGAGAAAAAGATACAACAAAACTCCCCAGAATATTCTGGGGAGTTTTTTAATTACCAGGAAACCCCGTACGAAGAGAGCGTCATCCATTGTATATAGCTCTCGTAGTGCGGGGATGAATGGAACCTTATACGGTTTCGCGAAGCGAATACCGCTGGTTACATGCGAAGCATGAGATCCAAAAGAAACCCCGCAACTTGCTGCGGGGAGTACGTCATTATGGAGAAATAGGGGAATTATGGTTTTTGAATAAATAAAAAAAACTGTTTTATTTGAAATGACTTAAAATTACCTTCGAGTTATAAGAAATCAGTCTATTTCACCCGTCGTTGCCCATTTCTGTCTGGATTCAGCATTTTCTTTCAAACTTATTTGTTTCCCTTTTCGGTATTTTTCATCTTGAATATTTTCCTCATTTCTTTTGTGAGACTCCTCATTAGTGAGAAGTGTTTTGATATAATCTACCTCATCAATAAAATATTTTTTCTCTTCATTTCCTGATTGACTAATTAGATCTTTCGCCAGAAGTGAATCAAGAATAGTAATAAGTTCATCGTTAGTTTTCCCTCTTCCCTGTTTTCTTTCTTCAAATAAAGTATGGAAAATTGGGTAAAGATAAACACGTTTTCCACCATTCATAGAAGCGTTTTCAATTTCGTTTAATTCTTCATCACTTACAATCCACCATTTAGATTTCTCCAAATTACTTTCTGAATTATTAATTTGTGTTTCTCCTTCTTTCATTGGTTTATTATATCAAATTGTTTAGATTAATACAAGGAAATATAAAACATTTTGCTTTATTTGTTGTATGTAATAGCACAAAAAGCATAAAATCAGGGGAAAACGGTTGACTAAAATAATGGGGTAGGTTACGATAATACGGGTTGGCCACTACTTTAAATAGGAAAACAGGGCTTCCTCCTGTTGTTTTCTTATCGAAAACATATTAGGATATTTTGGCACAGTATGAATCCCGTTAGAAAATTAACGAGGATGGGTAGTGTGCAAGTGGCTAATAGTATAGATAAATAAAGAGGTTTATAAACAACAGTTTGAAACAGTATATTTTTTAAACGGGATGAATAAAATTTTTGCAAAAAAGGTAAAAATGACTCAGTTCTGGAAGGACGATGCGGTGGTTCCTGTAACAGTTCTTGAGTTGAAAAAAAAGAATGAAACCGATACCCTCGAGGTTTTTTCTGTTGGAGAAAAAGTCTCGGTAGCGGGTCTCAGTAAAGGAAGGGGATTTCAGGGGGTGGTAAAACGTCATGGATTTCATGGTGGTCCCGCGACACACGGACAAAAAAACCGCTTGAGAGCTCCCGGATCTATCGGAGCAACAGCTCCTCAGCGTGTTATTAAGGGAAGGAGAATGGCAGGACACATGGGAATGGAACGGGTGCATACAAAGAATCTTTTAGTGGCAAATATTGATGTAGAAAAAGGGATTATTATGCTTCGTGGTGCGGTCCCGGGAATGCGTGGCACAATCGTTGAGGTAATCAAAAAGTAATTTTTATATTTATGACCATTGATGTTATCAACAAAGAAAATAAAAAAGTAGGAACACTTGCATTGCCCGCAGGAGTGTTTTCCGTGAAATGGAATCCGGAGTTGGTACATCAGATAGTGACGGCACATCTCGCGAACAAGAGGAACACTGTTGCACACGTAAAGACAAGAGGAGAAGTTGCGGGAGGAGGAAGAAAACCGTGGCGTCAAAAACATACAGGACGGGCTCGTCATGGTTCTACACGTTCTCCGATTTGGTCAGGAGGAGGCACTACCCATGGGCCACGAAACGATCGTGATTTTTCAAAAAAGACAAACAAAAAAATGAGACAAGCGGCACTCTATTCAGCGCTTTCAAAAAAACTTGTGGATAAACAATTAATTGTGGTAGACGATTTCAATTTTGGAAGTGAAAAGACAAAAGGATATGCCGTATTTTTTAAACATTTTTTCAAAAAACCAACGAGTGCGCTTGTTATTGTGGAAAAGGAAAAAAAGAATGCATTTTTGGGAGCACGAAATATTCCAGGTATCTCGGTGATTGCAACGCCGTCGATAAACACCTATGAGTGTATGGCACATAAATTTATCTTTATCGAAAAGGATGCGGTTTCACATATTAAAAAATCAGAAGAATAACACATTATGAGTCCCGTAAAAAGCAAAACAAAAGAAAAAGAAGTGAAAAAAGAAACATCGGGTGCTTCCGCGATGGTGATTCGAAGCATCATTAAAAGGCCATGGGTGAGTGAAAAAGCACAGCGTCTCTACAGTGAAGATCGTTATACATTTTTGGTACACCCTGATGCAAATAAAAAAATGGTGAAAGAAGAAGTTGAACGCCGATATGGGGTGAATGTTATTTCAATGACGATGACCAGTATACAAGGAAAGGTAAAAAGATTCCGACGCTCACTAAAACAGAGGCAGGGAGTCAAAAAGGCAGTTGTAAAGATTAAAAAGGGACAAAAGATTGAAATTATTTAATGTATGAAACAATATAATCCAACAACTCCATCACGCAGACATTATACATCGGTTGATTATCGATCTAATATCACTGCGAAAAAACCATTTAAAAAACTTACCGAACGATTGAAGCAAAACGCGGGGAGAAACAATCAAGGAAGAATCACTACTCGCCATCAGGGAGGAGGAAATAAACTTGTATATAGAAAAGTTGATTTCAAACAAAATAAAATTGGTGTTCCGGGAATCGTTGAAACAATTGAATACGATCCATATCGCACCGCATTCATCGCACTCATAAAATATAAAGATGGAGAGAGGAGATATATACTCGCTTCGAACGGATTAAAAGTAGGAATGGCGGTTATCACTTCAGGTGATGCGCCGTTTGAACCAGGAAATAGGACTCAATTGAAAAGGATTCCAGTAGGAACGTTTGTTCACAATATCGAAATTACTCCAGGGAAGGGAGGACAAATGACGCGTTCAGCTGGTGTATCGGTGCAAGTACTCGCACATGAGGCGGGATATACACATTTGAAATTATCATCTGGTGAAGTTCGAAAGGTGTTATCAGAATGTTTTGCATCAATCGGTCAGGTTTCAAATATTGAACACAATCTTGTAAATATCGGAAAAGCAGGCCGTTCTCGAGCAATGGGGGTACGCCCAACAGTTCGTGGATCTGTTATGAATCCACGCGATCATCCATATGGAGGAGGAGAAGGGAGAACTCAGCGCGGTACCCGAAGACCAAAAACAAAATGGGGAAAGATTACCGGAGGAAGAAAAACCCGAGACAAGAAGAAGTGGTCGAATAAGCTTATTATGAAGCGAAGAAAATAAACATTAATTATTTAATTGACTATACGGCCCTGTGTCGCGTAGTATAAACAAAAACATGAGTAGGTCATCAAAAAAAGGTCCATACGTTGATCCAAAGCTATTAAAAAAAATAGCGGGGGTTAAACCAGATGGAAAGACGGTAATAAAAACATGGTCTCGTGCATCTGAAATTTCTCCAGAAATGGTGGGATATACGTTTGGAGTACATAACGGAAAAACATTTATTGAAATTACTATTAATGAAGATATGATTGGTCATCGTCTTGGAGAATTTTCGCCTACGAGAAAATTTGTGAGACATGGAGGAAAGATGCAAAAAGAATTAGAACAAAAGACAAAGGCGGCACAAACACCAACAAAAGCAGCAGGAAAATAAATTTATGAAAGAATCCAACGCAATAGCAATATTACGGCATTTGAAAATCGCACCACGAAAAGTGCGCTTCGTTGCCGACATGGTGCGTGGACTGCCGTTGAAAGAAGCACAAGCCCAACTTATACTTTCACCTCGAAGACCAAGTGATGAATTATTGAAATTAATCAATTCTGCACGGGCTAACGCAGTATTCAAGAAAATTGATCCGGAGATGCTCTATATAAAAGAAATTAGAGTAGATCAGGGTCCAAAAGAAAAACGATGGAGAGCCCGCGCACGTGGTTCATCTGCTTTTATAGAAAAGAAAACAAGTCACATTATTGTTGTTCTCGGGGTAAAGGAAAACATTAAAAAGACAAAATATATCATTCACGAAAAACCAAAAAAGAAGGTATCTGAAAAGAAAGGAAAAAAGGACGCACAAAAAAAGAAAAAAGAAGATCTTGTTTCTGAAGGAGGAAAGAAATCTTCCGAACCAACCGGTTTCAGAAAAGTCTTTCAGAGAAAATCTATTTAATATTATTTCCTTATTATGGCCCAAAAAATCAAACCAAATACATTACGTCTCGGAATAACCCTTCCCTGGGGAAGCCGGTGGTTTTATAAAAAATCACTCGCATTTTTCCTCGAAGAAGATCATCTTATTCGAGAGATTATCCGCGAAAAGATTTTGGCTGCAGGAATTGCGGGCATTGAAATCGAACGTATTGGCACCATGATACGCGTGCTTGTTCGTGCAAGTAGGCCGGGGTTGATTATTGGACGAGGCGGAAAGGGAATTGAGGATTTGAAAACTGCAGTAATGAAAGGGATGCGAAAATTGAGAGTGAAAAATAAAAAACCATCCACTTTTTCGTTGTATATAAATATTGAAGAGTTAAAGCGATCTGAAATTTCTGCCGCGGTAACCGCACAACAAATTGCCTTTGATATCGAAAAGAGGAGACCATATAGAACCGTGCTCAAGAGAAATTTAGAATTGATGAAACAGAACAAAGAAATTCTTGGAGCAAAAATAAAAGTAGGTGGTCGTTTGAATGGAGCGGAAATTTCGAGAAGTGATTGGATGATTTACGGAAGAATGCCGTTACAGACTCTCCGAGCAAACATCGACTACGCAGAAGCGACATCGTTTAACAGTTATGGCACTGTTGGTATAAAAGTGTGGATTTATAAAGGCGAAATTTTTGAAAAAACATCCGCACAACCAGAATCACAACCACAATCACAACGATTTCCCGGAAGAGCAAGATAATTATTAAACACCATGTTACAGCCAAAGAAACAAAAACACAGAAAAATGCAAAAAGGACGTTCGCGCGGCCGTCTTAAGGAAACCCGCGGACTTACGGTAAGTTATGGAGAGTATGGATTGCAGGCGACCGAAAGCGCGTGGGTTACCGCACGTCAGATTGAAGCGGTAAGAAAAACTATTGCTCACTCATTGAAACGTGAAGGAAAAATCTGGATTCGTGTATTTCCGGATAAACCAGTGACAAAACTTCCCCCAGAGGTTACTCTTGGAGGAGGAAAGGGAAGTGTTGATCATTTTGTTGTTCCCGTGAAGCCAGGAAGAATACTTTTTGAGATTGGTGGAGTACCAAAAGCAAGCGCCGTCGAAGCGTTTCGGCTTGCTGGACATAAGTTACCAGTGAAGACAAAAACGGTGGTAAGAGAATAAACATATGAAAAAAAGAGTATTCCAAGAATATAAGGAAAAACCAATGCCGGAACTCGAAAAGGAGTTGAAAACCCTTAAAGAGCGCATGGTAAATTTGAAAATAGATCTCGCAACTGGTAAGGTGAAGAGCTTAAAGGAAATGAAAGAAATCAAGAAATCAATTGCCCAGTTTGAGACGCTTTTAAATGAGCGGACCCGAAAACAAATATAAAACATATGACGACAAAGAATGTGCAAAAAAGAAAATTACAGGGTGTTATCGTATCCGATAAAATGAGCAAGACTCGGGTTGTTGCGGTTACTCGGATGAAAAAACATGCCCGATATCATAAGTTTTATAAAGTAACAAAGCGATATAAGGCGCATGACGAAGAGAATGTGTATAAAACCGGAATGTTGGTGGTTATTGAAGAAACGCGCCCAATTTCAAAAGATAAATGTTGGACTATTGTAAAAGCGATTGATGAAAAGAAAAATATTGAAGAATAATTATGATACAAGAACGAGCCATATTAAAAGTTGCGGATAATTCAGGAGCGAAATTTGTGCGCTGTTTTCGTGTTCTTGGAGGGAGTAAAAAACGATATGCTCGTATCGGAGATATTATCATTGCATCAGTACAGTCAGCAGAACCACGAAAGGCGGTGAAAAAGAAAGATATTATTCATGGATTGATTGTTCGACAAAAGCAGCCACTTCGCAGAAAAGATGGATCATATGTACGATTTGACGATAACGCAGTCGTTATTCTTGATAAGGGAAAGGAGTCAAAAGCAACAAGAATCTTCGGTCCAATACCAAGAGAAATAAAAGAAAAGGGATATGATACTATTGCGTCGCTCGCAGAGGAACTTGTCTAATACATATGAAAATAAAAAAAGGAGATACAGTTAAAATAATTTCAGGAAAAGATCGTGGAAAAACCGCGAAGGTGATTCATGTACACACAAAAATAGAGAAGATTACCGTTGAGGGGGTAAACGTATATAAAAAGCATGTTCGACCAAAACGACAAGGAGAAAAGGGAGAGGTGGTATCGGTAACACGTCCATTGGTATCTTCGAATGTACTTTTAGTATGTCCTTCTTGTGGAAAAGCAGTTCGTGTTGGATTTAAGGCCGAGGGAGGTATAAAAAAGGTTCGATATTGTAGAAAATGTAATGCCACTTTTTAATATGGAAATAAAGAAACACATCGAAAAAATAGTAGTGAATATTGGAATAGGGAAGCTTACCCAGAGCGCGCAGTTTAAGGACAAGGTGCTTCCGGAAGTAATAAAAGAACTTTCTGTTATTACCGGACAAAAACCTGCGCCACGACAAGCAAAGAAACCAATTGCAAATTTTAAGACGCGTACCGGCGACACCATTGGACTTCAGGTGACACTTCGTGGAACGCGTATGGAAGATTTTTTCAAAAAACTTATTCACATTGCATTACCTCGCGTAAAAGATTTTCGCGGAATTTCTATTGACAATATTGATGAACACGGCAATTTAAATATTGGATTTCGAGAACAATATGTGTTTCCCGAAATCAATATTGACCATTCAACTGTAAACTTTGGATTGCAAGTCACTATTGTTCCCAAAATCAGAAATCGAGTGAAAGCGATTGATTTCTATAAGTCGAGCGGAGTACCATTAAAGAAATAAAATTATGGCGAAAACATCTACCATTGCCCGTGCAAATAAAAAACCAAAATTTTCCACACGAATAATTCGAAGGTGTTTTCGATGTGGTCGCAAGCGGGGATATATGGGAGATTTTAACATGTGCAGAATTTGTTTTCGTGAACTTGCAAGTAAAGGCGAAATTCCCGGAGTAAAAAAAGCTAGCTGGTAATATTATTATGTATATAGACTTTCTTATAAAAATAAAAAATGCGAGACAGGCTGAAAAGAAAACCATGAAATCGCCTTTTTCGAAGATGGATTATGCGGTTGCCGAAGAATTGGTGCGATACGGTTTTTTGAAGCGTGTTGAAGTGAAGGGGAGAGCTCCAAAAAAGACATTGGAAGTTTCTCTAAATCCAGAGAAGCCGGTTATTGGTGTTAAATTTTTGAGCCGCCCATCATTGAAAACATATGCTGGATATGAAAAGTTTAAATTGGTAAAAAGTGGCCATGGACTTCTTGTGGTTTCCACATCAAAGGGAATTATGTCGGGAGTTCGTGCAAAAAAGGAAAAAGTCGGAGGTCAGATGTTATTCGAAGTTTGGTAATACAGAATATGAGTAAAATAGGAAAAAAACCAATAGAAATTCCAAAAGAAATCACCGTGCAGATATCTGATACCGATATTATGGTGAAAGGTGCAAAAGGATCATTGAGCATCCCGGTTCTTTATGGCGTAAAACCAAAACTTGAAGGTGCGGAACTTTCCTTTGAAGTATTAAATAATACAAAGCAAGCGAGGAGTAATTGGGGGACACTTCGATCTCTTACAAGTAATGCGGTACAAGGGCTTTTGAAAGAATATGAGAAAACTCTCATTCTTGAAGGAGTTGGATATCGCGTGACAAAGGAAGGTGATAATCTTACATTAAACCTCGGTTTTTCTCACCCTGTTCGTTACGCAGCGGTTCCGGGTGTTGTGTTTGAGGTTGAAAAGAACTCTATTTTAAAAATACATGGGGCTGATAAAATGATTGTTGGGAAGGTTGCTGCTGAGATTCGCGCGTTAAAGAAACCAGAGCCATATAAAGGAAAGGGATTCCATTATAGTGATGAAGTAATTCGTCGTAAGGCGGGAAAGAAGAGTGGAACGTCGTCTTCTTAATCAAAATTATTATGAGTATAAAAGAAAATATAGCGTTTAAGAAAAAATCAAGAAGAATGGCTCGCGTTCGCAAGTCTATTTCACGTGGTACTGGCGAAGTTCCCCGTCTTTCGGTATTCAGAAGTAATGCACATATGTATGCTCAACTTATTGATGACACAGTTGGAAAAACAATTGTCTCCGTGTCTTCACTTTCAGTGAAGGATATAAAAGGTAAAAAACAGGATGTTTCGAAAGAAATCGGAAAACTTTTAGCACATAAGGCAAAGGAAAAGAAAATTGTTAAAGCGGTATTCGATCGTGGAAGTTATCGTTATCATGGACGGGTAAAAGCAGTCGCAGACGGTGCACGGGAAGGAGGACTTATTTTTTAATTATATGCAACCAAGAATGAATCAACCGAGGATGAACCAAAAAAAGAGTGAATACGAAGACAAGGTACTTGAGGTACGTCGTGTTACTCGTGTTGTTGCTGGAGGAAAGCGTTTTAGTTTTCGAGCAACTGTTGTAGTGGGAGACCGAAGGGGAAAGGTTGGTGTTGGTGTTGCAAAGGGTCTCGATTTTTCGGCAGCGGTGCAAAAAGCAAAGAATCAAGCAGTAAAAAATATTGTTTTTGTTGAGTTAAAGGATAAGCGAACCATCATTTATGATGTTGAGGCAAAATATAGTGCAGCACGCGTATTGTTAAAACCAGCACGTCCGGGGAATGGATTAATCGCAGGAGGTTCGTGTCGTGCAATTCTTGAACTTGCCGGAGTGAAGGATATATCCGCTAAAATTATTGGGAGAACAACAAATAAACTTACGAATGCAATGGCAACCATTGAGGCATTAAAAAAATTGAAAAAATCGGTCATAAAAGAAAAGAAGGTAACACAAGAATAAATATATGCAACTTCACGAATTACGTTCAAAATATAAAACAACGAAAGAAAAGAGAGTTGGACGCGGAGGAAAGCGCGGTACTACTTCTGGGCGTGGACAAAAAGGACAAGGAGCTCGTGCGGGAAGAAAACTTCGTCCTGCAGAACGCGACATTCTTCTTAAATTTCCAAAATTACGCGGTATAAAAAATCCTGCAAAAGGAGTAAAGAGAAAGGTTGTTGAATTTAAGATTTCTCAACTTGAACGCGTTTTTAAGGGAGAAAAAACAATCACAAAAGATTCTTTTGTGAAGAAGGGGATTATTTCTCGCATTTCGGAGAATGTAAAAATCATCGGGAATAATGAAATAAAAATGCCATTTTCCATTCATGGGATTGCGGTATCCGAAGGTGCAAAAAAGATGATTGAAAAAGCTGGTGGTGAGGTAAAATAATAGAGAGATACACACAATGAATAAATTTCTTCAAATTTTTAAAATTCCGGATTTAAGGAAGAAGGTCTTCATGGTACTTTTTCTTCTTCTTATTTTTCGACTACTTGCGGCAATTCCTGTTCCGGGAGTTGATCCACAGCGTTTACAGGAGTTCTTTGGTTCAAGTCAGCTTTTAGGATTTCTTGATTTATTTTCTGGTGGGGGACTTAGTAATCTCTCTCTTGTTATGCTTGGTGTTGGTCCATATATTACTGCAACGATCATTATGCAGTTGCTTACTATTATTTTTCCAAATTTGAAGAAGGCATATTATGAAGAGGGCGCTGAAGGAAGAGCAAAATTTAATCGAATTTCGAGATATCTCACTGTGCCACTTGCAATGATGCAGGCATATGGATTCATTAATCTTCTTACTTCAAAGGGAGTTATTCCACCTCTCCCAATTAACCAGATGCTTATTAATGTGATTATCATTACTGCGGGAAGCTTGCTTCTTATGTGGATTGGAGAACTTATTTCTGAATATAAGATTGGAAACGGTGTTTCGCTTATTATTTTTGCGGGTATTGTGAGCTCACTTCCTCAGGCAGTTGGACAAAGCGTGATGAATTTTTCTCCGGAAATGATTCCGACCTATATCACGTTTCTTATATTAGCTATCGTCGTTATTGCAGGGGTGGTGTATGTGAGCGAAGGGGAACGGAAAGTGCCTGTTTCGTATGCAAAGCAAGTACGGGGAAATAAAATGTATGGAGGCGCATCAACCTATCTTCCACTGAAAGTAAATCAGGCGGGTGTCATTCCGATTATTTTCGCGATTTCACTTCTTTTGTTCCCACAATTTTTTGCTCAGGCAATATCGATTGTTTCAAAAGAATGGTCTCTCACGTTAAACCAGTGGGTTTCGACACTTTTTAATAATTTGCTTATTTATAGTGCAATATACTTTGTGCTTGTGGTTGTTTTCACTTATTTTTATACCGCCATTACATTTGATCCCGAAGAGATATCAAAGAATTTACAGAGAAGTGGTGGATTTATTCCGGGTATTCGTCCGGGTCAGGCGACTTCGGCAATGATTGGGAAAATCGTTCATCGTACAACATTATTCGGTGCATTATTTCTCGGTATTATTGCAGTACTTCCAAATGTGACGGAAATGGCAACCGGCATTAAAGCATTTGCACTTGGAGGGACAAGTTTACTCATTGTAGTGTCTGTGGCGCTTGAGGTGATGAAGCAGATCGAATCGCAACTTACCGTCCGAGAATACGATGGAATTTTATAGTCTTTAGTATATAGCCATTAACCAAAAAATTGACAAAATAGCACAGTAAGTGCTATTTTGTGTTTAGTTAGATAACATAATCATTTATTAACAAACCAAGCGAGGTTGTGATGAAAGAAAGAAAGTTAAGTATTGCGTTAGCAATTAAAAATCCTGATGGAGCAGCGATCGTCTCGATTTATGAAACACTTGTTGTTTCAAAAATTGGGAATGGATTTTTTTCTGTTTTATGTGAGGAAAAGAAAAAAGATGAGAAGGAGGGGGTTGGATTTTGTGAAGAAAATGCAGTGTTTGATTGGATTTCAAAAAATTACATTACCGAAGAACTTTTTTCTGTTGGCGATGAAGTAAGACTAAGAGATGCACGTCATGTCGATATTGAAGAACCTCCATATTTTGATTCTTACAAAGTTCGTGAGATACTTGATGTCTCTTCCATAACACCAGAGTTTGCTATGGTGCACTTAGACGGATCTGTGGCGGCAAAAATATCAATGGGAGAAAAACCAGAAGATATATATAAGTGCTCACAGCTCCTAAAGTTGTCTGCGGGTGGTGGTATTGTGGAAGGAAAACATTTTAGGACGACATGGTGGCCATCAGTGAAATTCACAAAAGCGCCTTTATAATTTTCGGATTTATTTAAAGCCCCAATAGTTATTGGGGCTCTTTGTTTTATAGCGCTCTTTTTATATTCGTTGGTATTGAAATTTATTGATAAAAAGATGACTTAGAGTTAAAATTGAGTCAGTTATTTTCAACATTAAAATGGAGATGTATAATGAAAAATATGAAAGCAATAATTATTTGGGGACCCCCTGGATCAGGAAAAGGAACACAAGCGGAATTGCTTGCACGTAGTTTTGGACTTGTTCATTTTGATACAGGACGATTTTTAGAGCGTTTTTATCTTGATAAGAATGCACTGAAAAATCCAGTAATAAGAAAAGAAAAAAAACTTTTTGACGAAGGATTTTTAAATACTCCGTCGTTTGTTTTAAAAATTGTTTCGGATGCTACAAAGAAAATCGGAAAGGGAGGTTTGGGGGTTGTGTATAGTGGTTCGCCAAGAACTCTTTTTGAAGCGTATGGGGACGAGAAAAATAAAGGATTACTCGAGACATTGTGTGGTGTGTATGGAAAAAAGAATGTGCATGTAATTCGACTTCTTGTAAAAGATGAAGTTGTCACACATAGAAATACCGCGAGAAAAGTATGTTCTCTCTGTGGTCTTCCAAAGCTCGCTCATGCTCATGCAGACAATTGTGTGTTTTGTGGTGCTCCGCTTCGCACAAGATCTTTAGATAATCCGACGGTCATGAAAAAAAGACTTGAGGAATACAAAGAGAGAACCTATCCAATTATTGCGAAAATGAAAAAAGAAAAATACCACATCCACAAAATAAACGGGGAGCCATTACCATTTGAGGTGTTCACTTCCGTAAAGAAAGCTCTTAAACTCTAATTGATATGATTCGATTGAAATCAAAAGAGGACATTAAACATCTTCGGACTTCCGGAAAGATATTATCGGAGGTGCTTCGCGCACTCCAACAAAATGCAAGGGAGGGGACTTATGTTTCCTCCCTTGATTCTTTTGCGAGGGAACTTTTGAAACGATATAAAGCATCATCGGCGTTTTTGGGATATCGTCCCGAAGGAACTGATAAAGCATATCCCGCAGCAATTTGTGCATCGTTAAACGATGTAGTGGTACATGGTGTCCCGTCGCGAAAAATGCTAAAAGAAGGGGACTTATTGAAGATTGATATCGGGGTGAATTATAAGGGGTATATCACGGATGGGGCCATTACCGTGCCTATAGGAAAGGTGTCAAAAGACGCAAAAAGGGTGCTAGAAACGACAAAACGTGCCCTTGCTGAGGCTGTGGATGAGTGTAGGGTAGGAAGGCGCCTAGGGGATATTGGAAACGCAATAGAGTTGATTGCCAAGAAAAACAAGTGTTCTGTAGTTGAAGGACTTACCGGACATGGGGTTGGATTTGAACTTCACGAAGATCCTGTAGTCTATAATTTTGGAAAAAAAGGGACAGGAATAACTATTGAAGAGGGATTGGTGATAGCAATTGAACCGATGTTAAGTGTTGGATCGCCACATATTATTCAACTGTCCGATGAGAGTTATGCGACGAGTGATGGAAGTTTGAGCGCACATTTTGAACATACAATTGCGATTACCGAAAATGGATCGGAAGTACTCACAAGATAAGTTTTAAAACAATTAGTAATTATAAATAAAAAAATCTCTAAGCAGAGATTTTTTTATTCTTTTATTTTGTGAGGATTGTGCATTTTACATCCTTTGTTGCTACATCGTTCCGGAATTGTTTTTGTTCCCTCCATCATAAGCGCGCCACATTCGGAACATTTGTTTCCCGTTGGTTTTGATTTCATGATAAATCTGCATTTTGGGTAGTTTGAACAACTAAAGAACGCACCGAAACGTCCTCTTCGTTCTATAATTTCTCCATTACATTCCGGACAGTGTACACCGGTTTTTTTCTTTGCTTCTTCCTCTTCACTTTGTTTTACATATTTGCATTTCGGATAATTTGCACATGCAATAAACTTTCCGAAACGTCCTTCACGTTCAATAAGTTTCCCTTTTTCACATTGTGGACATATTTCTCCGGTTTCCCTCGGACCCTCCATGATGGAACCATCAAGTTTCCGCGCTCCCATACAATCTGGGAATTTTTTGCAGCTCATGAATTTTCCGGTACGCCCGAGTTTTATAATCATTGCCTCACCACAAAGGGGGCATTTAAATTCGTCTCCTGCATCTCCCAAGTTCGTGGCTTTTTCCAATTTCTCCTTTTCTTTTATTTCTTTTGCAAACGGTTTATAAAAGGTGGTAAGTACTTTTTTATACTCTTTTTTCCCTTCGGCAATTTCGTCGAGTTCATTTTCCATTTCTGCGGTGAATGAATCGCTGATATAAGTAGGAAAGTTTTTTTCGAGGAAATCGCTTACCACTTCTCCAGTGTCGGTAGGTATCAATGTCCTGTTGATTCTTTCCACATATCCTCGTTCAACAATAGTTCTGATAATTGAAGCATAAGTGCTTGGTCTTCCGATGTCTCGTTTTTCGAGTTCTCGCACGAGTCCCGCTTCAGTATATCGTCCCGGGGGTTCGGTAAATTTTTCTCCTCCTTCAATATGGAGTAGTAATATTACTTCCTTTTCTTTTACATTCGGTACATCCACTTCTTCTCCTTTTCCGTTTGGATCGGCGGCAAGCCATCCCGGAAATACCACAACATTTCCATTTACCGAAAAATCGGGAATTTTTTCGCCATCTATGTTCGCCGAAATTTTTGTGCGGAGAATTTTTGCATCAGCCATTTGAGAAGCCATTGTTCGTTCCCAAATAAGGGAGTACAGTCTGTTTTGTTCGTCGGTTGTTCCTGCTATTCGTGTTGATACGTGTGTGGGACGCACTGCTTCGTGTGCCTCCTGCGCATTTTTACTTTTTGTTACATAGGTACGTGGTTCAAGATATTCTTTGCCATATACACTTTCTATTTCAGAATATATTTCTTTTAACGCAACTGTGCTTATTGTAGTGCTATCGGTGCGCATATAAGTGATGAGTCCCTGTTCGTAGAGTTTTTGCGCTATTGCCATTGTGTGTGATGGAGAAAATCCGAGGCGCGAGTTTGCGGCTTGTTGAAGTGTGGAGGTGATAAATGGAGGTTTTGGAGATCGTTTAACCTCTGTTTGTTTGATTCCTTTAATGTGCCATGGGTATTTTTTTGCTGACTCAAGGATGTGTTTTACTTGCTCCTCGTCGCGAGGTTCTTTGTCACAGGTGAGAGTAACTACTTCTCCTTTCTTTGTTTTGAATTCCCCGGAGATAGTCCAGAACTTTTCGGGAATAAATGCACGGATTTCCCGTTCACGTTCCATTACAATGCGAAGTGCGGGGGATTGCACTCGTCCTGCCGAAAGCCCATATCGCACTTTTTTCCAAATAAGGCCGCTTAAATCATATCCGACAATGCGATCAAGAACGCGCCTGGCTTCCTGGGCTTTTCTCAGGTTTTCGTCGATATCCCGTGGGTGTTTTAACGCTTCAGTGATTGCTTCTTTTGTGATTTCATAAAACACAATTCGTTTTGGATTTTCCAATTTGCACGATTCTTTTATATGCCATGCAATTGCTTCCCCTTCGCGATCAGGGTCGGTGGCAAGATAGATTTCATCGGCTTTTTTTGTGAGTTTTTTTATTTCAGCAACAACTTTTTCTTTTCCTTTTGCAATTTCATAATGTGGAATAAACCCACCGGGGATATCAATCGCTTTTTTATTGCTCTTTGGTAAATCCCGAATATGCCCGACGCTCGCACGTACGGTATATGCTCCGTCGAGATATTTTGAAATTGTTTTTTCTTTTGTTGGACTCTCAACAATAAGTAATTTCATATTTATGAAGATGAGGGTGAAAAAAATCCTCCTTGTTCTTTTATATGTCCATCAAGAAGAAGAAAAGTAAGATGTTGACGGACCACGTTAGATTCCAGTGTAGTTGACTCAACAATATTGTCAACGGAGAGTGGTGTTCCGGCTTCTTTTAATATTTTCATGATTATTTTTTCTTCATTTGTTAGTCCGGATGTATTATTGTCAAAATCCATTGGTAACTGATTTTTTTCTTCCTTATTGTATTGTTTTATTAGTTCGGAGATATCTTCAATAATGTCGTCGAAACTAGAAACAAGACGAGCTCCATTTCGAATGAGTTGGTGGGAGCCCTTATAGTTCTGGCTATTTATGGGCCCAGGAAAGACAAATACATCGCGTCCATGTTCAGCGGCGGTACGTGCGGTGGCAATAGATCCCGAACGGAGTGGGGCCTCTATGACAATTGTGACATGAGAAATACCACTTACAATTCTATTTCGCTCTAAAAATTGATGGGGAAGTGCGGGAGTGTTAATAGGATATTCGGAAATTATTCCTCCTCCTGATTCAAGTATCTTTTGTGCGAGGTGTTCGTGTTGACGTGGATATATTGCATCGAGTCCGTTCGCAAGCACCGCTATAGTTTTTCCATTCCCGGCGAGTGCGCCCTCATGAGCCGCTGCATCAATACCAAGTGCAAGTCCACTTACCACTACGACATTTTTTTCTGCAAGTTGTCGCGCAATTTGTCTTGCGAGTTCTCTTCCTTCATATGTTGCTTTTCTGGTCCCCACAATAGATATATAGAGTAATGATTCCGGCAGAACTCCTTTCAGGAAGAATCGTTGCGGTGGGTTCTGTATCTCCTTCAAAAGATCGGGAAAACGAGCATCTTTTTGAGTTATCTCTTGTATGTCGTAAGATTGAGACATAGGGAGTATGGTAAAATAATAGCATAGAGAGTAGGGAAGTGTGTAATTGGCATATATATGGAAGTATTTAAGAAAAAATTGTTTCTCAATATTGGTATTACCGCTGGGGTAGTAATCATTTTTGTTATAGGAATTCTTATTTTTGGTTCAAGCATAAGTGCAAACAGTGAGAAGATTGTTTCGACACGAAAGGAGGTTTCCGATTGGAATATATCAGTGCAATCATATTCTGCGGTGCGGTCCCAATATACAGGAAAAGCAAAAGAGTATTCGGAAATATTGGAGAAAGTTATTCCGCAAAAAGATGAGTTGATAAATCTAAAGAAAGATTTTCAATATCTTGCATCGTCGGAAAAACTCGAAATGTCATTCGCTTTTTTGGGAGAACAAAATACAAGTGCACCACAACTTGGTTCGGTGGGGGTGAGTATTACTATCCAGGGGAGTTTTGAAACAGTGGGAAATTTTTTAAAAAAACTTGAAGATTTTCGATATCTAATGGGTGTGGAAAGTCTGATATTTGATAATCGTGAGGGAAAATCGAATGCTTCTATTCGGGGGAGAATATTTTTTAAAAAATAATATAGTATGAAGAAAAAGAGAAAGTTAAAACAAACGTTATTATTGGGTCTTGCAAGCGCAATGTTTCTTATTGTCATCGGGGTGTCTTCGTATATGCTTACGTTTCTTGTGGGTAAGATTACGAGTGCGTTTAATGTTGAGATAAAAAAACCGGTGGTGGTGGAATTTGACACCGAAGGATTTGAACAGTTACACTTGATAAAGAAATAATAGGGGGTCATATGAAGAATGGTCCGATATTATATTGGACAGGCTGAAAGATATGAAACCTGAGGTTTATATATTATTGTGTTCAAATTCAAGGTTCTATATAGGGAGTACAAATAATCTTGAGCGGAGGATTCAAGAACATAATGGTGGCAAAACTGTTTCTACAAAATATATTCTTCCAGTTCAATTAGTTTTCAGACAGGAATTTGAGTCATTAACGAAAGCAAGACAGATAGAACGGAAATTGAAAGCGCTTAAAAGTGCAGAGATACTTAAAAAGATAATAAACGATGGTATAATAAAGTTCGTGTGAGAGCTATTTTTTCCCCATCTGGGCATGTAGTTCAGTGGTAGAACGCTGTCCTGATAAGACAGAGGTCGGAGGTTCGATCCCTCCCATGCCCACAGCGTGCCCAGATGAGGGAAAAATAGCGTGAAGTGTAGAACGGTCCGATGATACATCGGACAGGTCGGAGGTTCGCTCCGATGAGATTTAAGAAAATCTAACGGAGTAAAATCCCTCCCATGTCCACAGGGGGCCCGTAGCTTAGTTGGTACCCGCCCGTACCGAACGGTACGTTCGGGCGGGGAGCGCCTCGTCTGATATGTATAAGGTTTATGTTTTACAAGATGAATATGGAAGATTATATAAAGGGATGACAAATGATTTAGTGCGACGATTACGAGAACATAGAAGTGGTCACACAATAACAACGAGTAAAATGAAAGGGATAAAAATTGTCTATACTGAAGAATATGATACGATAGAGGATGCTCGAAAGCGTGAATTATATTTAAAAACCGCAGCAGGAAGAAAATTTTTAAAAACAAAGATTGGGCCCGTAGCTTAGTTGGTAGAGCGCCTCGTTTGCAACGAGGAGGTCACCGGTTCGAATCCGGTCGGGTCCACAAAAATATGACTAGGTAGTCATAAAATCCAATGAAGAATAAAAATTTTTTATGAAAAGAGAATTTGCATCCTCATTTGAAACAGAAACCTTAGAGGAGAAGAGGGATGAGGGATTTGAGCGACTTCAACAGGAATTAGATCTTATCAAAAAAGATGCCATAACTAATGGAAAATTATTTTATGGCGAAAAAGGAGAGTTTGAATATGCCCTCGCTCCCAATGGAGAAAAATCTCATCTTGATGAAAAACAATGGTTGGAAACAAGGACTAGTTTTTTTAAGGACTGGTTTGGTGATTGGGAAAAATTAGAAAATATTAAGAGAAATAAAGATTTAGCGGATGAAAAAATATTGCAGGAATTAGAAGGTACCGTTTCTAAGCTCGTTGACGATAATGGAGAGCCTCTTGTTGTATATCACGGCACTCAGGGGGATTTTGAAACCTTTTTGCCCGATGGAGTAAAAAAATTCAGTGGTAATTATTTTGCCAAAGAATTGAGGATAGTGATTGATTATGCCGGTCTCGGCCCCTCATTAAAAGAAGAAAAAGATTCTGAAAAATACATGGAGTATTATGACACTCTTTCTAATGAAGTGAAGGAAAAAGTAACCCAGAGGAAAATAAGAGAATTAGAAAAAATAACTACTCCAGTAGAGCTAAATTACCAAGAAAGTAATAGAACTTCCGGTTTTTTAGAACGAAGAGAGGCCCAACAATTTAAGGAAAAATATAAAAAAACGATTTTTTTCTGGACAAAGAAAAGATATTTGGAGCTATTTAAATATTGGATGAAACGAGCAAAAGAGAGTGAATCTTATAAGCGGAAACCAAATATTATTCCGGCATATTTGAAAATGGTAAATCCCATTATTATCGATAATGCATCAAATGGTAGAAATCGCAGTTATGGAAATTTTGAGAATGATGTTCGAGAGGCAAAAAAAGATGGACGTGATGGAATTGTATGGTTGCGGACAGTTGATGGGGGGTATATGGAGGGGACTGTTTTGAATGTTTTTGGTTCTCATCAGATTAAGTCAGCGATAGAAAATTCTGGATTTTTCTCAAACGATTCGGAAAACATTTATGAATAAAAACCCTCTCCTAGGAGGGTTTTTACTTTGTTTGTGAATTGGGTGTTTTTATTAATTTTTTTAAAGCGAGTATAATCAACGTATGATTCGTAAATTAATACGGAAATTGAGGGAAAAAAGATTTTCATATGAACCACTTGTGAAAGTGGAGTTGGATAGTGAACAGTTGATCAAGAATTTTCGGGTATTTAACGAAATGCGTTCTGGGGTGCGTGTGGCACCGGTATTAAAGAGTAATGCATATGGACATGGACTTCTTCTTATCGGGAAAAAACTCGATAAAGAAAAGCCGCCCTTTTTTGTTGTGGATTCATACCATGAGGCGATCATGTTGAAGAATGAGGGCGTTCATTCCGATGTGTTGGTGTTGGGATATACTTCTCCACAAAATATATTAAATACCCACAAGGATGATGTGGTATTTGGGATAACCACCATAGATCAAATTGAAGAACTTACAAAATCATTGAAGCGGAAAAAAAGGTTTCATTTGAAAATCGATACAGGAATGCATCGGCAGGGGATTTTGGAAAGTGATATTTCCCGCGCGGTACAACTCATAAAGAAAAATCCCTACTTTATACTTGAGGGTATATGCTCTCATTTTGCGGATGCGGATACAAAAGACTCTGAAATCACAAAAGAACAGATAAAAAGGTGGAACGCTATTATTGAGTTAATGAAAAGAGAATTTCCAAATTTGAAATATATACACACAGAGGCAACCGCAGGAACTCAGTATGGAAGTTTTATTCACGCAAATGTGTTGCGTGTAGGACTTGGAATATATGGCATTGATTCCGCAAAAAGAAAAGATTTGCCGATACAGCCAATACTTCGAATGGAATCGGTCATTGCGGGGATAAAAAAAATATTGCCTGGGGAATGTGTTGGGTATAACGCAACATTTTGTGCTCAGCAAGAAACAGTTGTCGCAACCGTACCCGTTGGATATTTTGAGGGAATAGACCGGAGGCTTTCAAACGTAGGGTTTTTCAAAGTGGGGGGTGAATATTGTCCGATTGTGGGTCGGGTAAATATGAATATGACAAGTATTGATATTTCCCGGATAAGAGATATTCATGAAGGTGATGTGGTTGAGGTTATCAGCGACGTTATTGACGATAAAAATTCGATATCATCAATGGCAGAAACGTGCGGTATGATTCCCTATGAATTATTGGTAGGAATTCCTGAAAAAATACGCCGTGTGTGGAAATAGGAATGAAATAGAGAATAGGGATTAGGGTATAGGAGGAGAAAGAATTGAAATAAAACATTCCAACATTCTGCAGAATGTTGGAATGTTTTATTGGTCCAATATCTCAATCTTTGCGCCGAGTTTTTTGAGACGAGTGGCGAGATCTTCATATCCACGGTTGATTGAATAGACATTTCTCAAAATTGAAGTGCCTGGAGCGGCAAGCATTGCAATAAGAATGATTGCAGCGGGGCGAAGTGCGGGGGGACATACAATTTCAGCTGGTTTGAATTTTGCGGATCCGTTGATATATACGCGATGTGGATCGGCAAGTACCATATCGGCACCAAGCTTTGTGAGTTCCATATAATAGATTGCCCGGTTTTCATATACCCAATCGTGAATGAGTGTTTGTCCTTTCGCAATTGCCGCGATGGGTACAAAGAACGGGAGGTTGTCTATATTGAGACCCGGAAATGGACGCGCCTCCAATTTTTCTTCAAGTGCATGAAGGCGGGAAGGAAGTGTTTTTATATCCACAAGTTTTGTATATCCATTTTTCGAAATATATCTTTTAAGGATTTTATATTTAAATCCCATTTTTTCCAATTTCAGAAGCTCGAGTTCAAGAAAATCAATTGGGCACGCCTCAATGATAATTGATGAATTTGTGGTCGCTGCGATTGAAAGAAAAAGCATTGACTCAATCGGATCTTCTCCGGGGATGAATGTAAGATCGACATTGATGTCACATTTTCCAAATACTGTGAGCGTTGTGGTTCCGATTCCATCAATGCGGATTCCGAGTTTCGTGAGGAAGTGGCACAGATCTTGCACCATATAATTTGCGGAAGCAAACTTTATTATTGTCTTTCCTTCAATGCGGGCAGCCGCCATGAGTGCATTTTCTGTCACCGTGTCTCCCGATTCATAAAGTACGATCTCTTTATTCTTCTTGAGCGTGTGTACAGTGATCTCGTATGCCGTCTTCTGCTTGTAAAAATTTACTCCGAGAGACTCAACCGCAAAAAAGTGTGGACGAACAGTTCTTGATCCTAATTTACACCCTCCTGTTTGTGGAAGTTGAAAATGTTGGAATTCATGAATAAGTGGGCCGAGAAGCATAATAATACTTCTTGTTTTCATTGCTGCCTCGATATTCAACGCCTCAAAGGGAATTGTCTTTGGGCGTTCAATGATTAAAGAATTTTTCTCCCAGGTCGTTTTTATTCCAATACTTTTTAATACCTCGAGAATTCTATTCACTTCTTCAATGCGTGGCATGTATTCAAATGTTGTTTTTCCCTTATTCAAAAGTGATGCGCATAAAAGAGACACAGCCGAGTTCTTCGCTGTGTTAGTGCTGATGGTTCCAGAAAGGGGAATACCTCCCTCAATTTGGAAATTCATTATTTTCTTTTGGATGGAAGGACTTTGTGTCATATCCTCAACATCCTTATTATACTCTTACCCTTCGTGTATTACTACAATTTCTGCGTAGGTAATTCCAAAATTAATTGCATCTTGTTTTGTTGGCATCCAAATATCAACAAAATTTGTTTTTCGTGCGTGCATACGGTCTTCAACGACAAACACCTTTTTTCCGAAAAGTTTTGGGATCATTACCTTTGTTCCAAATGGAAGTAGGTTAGTGGCGACAATGCCGTCCCGGACCTTCGTCATAGAAGCGGTAATAAACGGGGTATCATCCGTTTCTTCGGGGGTGCTTGAGTATGCGGTTATCCAGACCTTCTTTGTCAGGTTTTTAGTTTCCTCTATTGCAGCATGTGCAACCGAGATTGTTCCACTTTTGAGTCCGAGGCCCTTATCGGGGGTTATTGCCTGGGTTGCGGTGCCAAGAAATGACAATATTCCCAAAAAACTGATAACTATTAATCGTTTTCCCATAAAAAATGCCCTCTTTCGAGGATACGCTTATTCTAGCACATTCTTTTGGAATTGCAAGTACCCGACAATTTTATCCACATTTTGTCAATGTTTATAAAAGCCTTTCAATGGGTGGAAGATTTGTGGTCTCCGTGCTATAATAACTGCATGTTAAGGAGAGCTAGTATTTATGCTAGTTTTTTATTGCTTTTAGGGCTCTTAAGTCCCATCGCCTCTTTTGGCGCGACCAAGTGGGTGGCAAGTGGGGTTGATTTAAATGTGGAAAACGTAGGGATGCTTCCCACGAGCCCGTTCTATTTTCTTAAGGAGTTGAGGAGAGATTTTATGAGAATGTTCACAAAAGATCCGGTGGCCGAGGCATTTTTGGAGCTTCAAATAGCAAATGAGACAGCTGGGGAATTAAAGAAGGTACAAGAGTTTAAATCGAATGATGTGTCTGCAATCACAAAATCAATTGAGAAATATAAAACAGCTCAAAATCGACTTTCGGCAAAACTTGATGAAATAAAAAAACTTCCAAAGGGAAGGGCATCAAGCCAGCTTGTTGAAGAATTAGCGACAAAGGCAGTGGCTCACGAGAGGTTTTTAAGTTCACTTGAGGATGAATATGTGGATCAGGAGGAGTTAAAAAGTCTTACCGAAAGTGCAAAGGAGGAATTGGGAAAAACCACCAAATCAATTTCAAAGACGGTTCCTTCAGATGAGCTTGTGCGCGCAGTTCGAAAGACACTTACCTCCACTACGACTCCAGTAGCATCGGATGATATAAAAAATATTGTTAATAATCTTGAAGAAGGAGCCCCAGAGAGCACAAAGGGACAATTTATAGAATTGAGAAATGAACTTATATCAACTTCTACCGCAACCTCAACCATTATTATGACAACTTCAACGCCAATTATGGGGACATCGACCGTTGTTACCACGAGTACAGAGCAGGTTCCATTACCACTTTCTTTATAAAAACGTCGCACATATCAATACGCAAAGATTATGAAACCAGGAGATCCAATTTCTCAGTTTGCAGAAGCAAATCCAACCCTTTTCTTCATTATTGTTATTATTCTTACTGCATGGACTCTTTATTGGAAGGGGATGGCGTTGTGGAAAGCATCAAAGCTTGATAAACAAAATTGGTTTATTGCGCTTCTCATCATAAACACACTAGGTATTTTTGAGATTCTTTATCTCTACATATTTAGTAAGAAGCACGAAGAGCAAAAGCAAATTAACTAGTAACTAGTAATCAGTAACAAAAAATCCCTGTATTTTATACAGGGATTTTTGTTTAACCAATCGGTATATCTCGGCGTTTTGTTTTCTTTGCGTGAGATCGTTTATTATGAAGAAATTGAATAAATTTTTCTACTTTTGGAGTTTCTTCGCGAAGTGTTTCTAGAAATTCTCCATTTTTTATTCTATCTTTTGCTTTTTTACACGCTAATAATCTTTTCTCTTTTGCGGTTTCCATTTTTGTAGATCTCCATTGTGAATATTCTAACTTTATCTTAATCTGATAATGACCTAAAAACAATAATTATGTTCAAGATTGTCTCTAAAAATAAACCAGCGGGAGATCAGCCTGAGGCAATCAAAAAACTCGTGGAGGGAATACAAAAAGGATATTCACACCAAACACTCCTTGGAGTAACCGGATCCGGAAAAACATTCACGGTTGCAAATGTTATAGAAAAAATCGGAAAGCCGACGCTTGTGATTGCACATAATAAAACACTTGCCGCACAGCTTACCAATGAATTGCGTGAATTATTTCCGCACAACTCCGTGAATTATTTTGTTTCTTATTATGATTATTACCAGCCGGAAGCGTATATTCCTTCGTCCGACACATATATTGGAAAGGAGGCAATGATCAATGACGAAATCGATAAACTTCGTCATGCTGCAACAACGGCGCTTTTAACACGCAAAGATGTAATTGTTGTCGCCTCGGTATCGTGTATTTATGGACTGGGAGCCCCGGAAACATATGCCGAAAATATTTTTCATCTGAAAGTGGGGAGCTCACTTGATCGGAACACGTTCGTACGAAAATTAATTGAATTTCAATATACACGCACGAATTCAGATTTAAAGCGCGGAACATTCCGTCTTCGCGGAGATCAGTGGGAGATTATGCCACCTGATAGGGAGCTTATTTATCTTCTTGAAGTGAAAAAGGATGAAATTATTTCGATTTTTGAGATAACCCCAGCGGAAGGATTCAGAAAAGAGAAAACACCTTCGTTGAAAGAGGTATATATTGCACCGGCAAAACATTTTATTACCCCGGTCAGTGACCGGGCACGCGCAATAAAAGCAATTCAAGAGGAGCTAAAAGAACAATTGAAAAAGTTTGAAAAGGAGGGAAAACTTCTTGAAGCGGAGCGACTTGAACGAAGGACAAAATTTGATTTGGCAATGATGCGTGAGATTGGATACTGCAATGGAATTGAGAATTATTCTCAGCATCTTTCGGGTCGTCCATCGGGGGAACCGCCCGACACACTGTTAAATTATTTTCCCGAAGACTTTCTCACTATTATTGACGAATCTCATGTAACGGTCCCACAGATACGGGGAATGTATGCGGGGGATGCATCACGTAAAAAAACACTTGTCGAATATGGATTTCGTCTTCCTTCGGCAATTGATAACCGACCACTTACATTTAAAGAATTTGAGAAAAAAATAGGACAGATAATTTTTACTTCAGCGACTCCAAGCGTATATGAAAAGGAAAAAAGTAAACAAACGGTTGAGCAAATTATCAGACCAACTGGACTTGTTGATCCAAAAATCACTATTCGTCCGGTGAAGGGACAGATAGACGATCTTATTCCGCGAATTGAAGAACGTGTGAAAGATAAAGAACGTGTATTAGTGACCACACTTACGAAGCGCATGGCGGAAGATTTAAGCGCGTATCTTGAAGAGCGGAAAATAAAGGTGACGTATCTCCATAGTGATGTGAAAACACTTGATCGCATAAAAATTCTCACAAATTTACGAAAGGGAAATTTTGATGTATTGGTTGGTGTAAACTTGTTGCGAGAAGGACTTGATCTTCCTGAAGTATCACTCGTTGCAATTCTCGATGCCGACAAGGAAGGATTTCTT
>Ga0074195_1001981_pt1 | contig 25207 bp, 25 predicted proteins | sample EPASupsiteHSE623_FD_64525 | JGI IMG/M metagenome (GOLD analysis project Ga0074195, IMG submission 64525) | Bioremediated contaminated groundwater from EPA Superfund site, New Mexico - Sample HSE6-23 | ecosystem: Environmental > Aquatic > Deep subsurface > Groundwater > Contaminated ... | reverse complement strand
GCCCCTTCCCGCCCCAGAATCCGACCCCCCCGGGCGGGAGCCCATGGTTGTGCCACGAGCCGATGAGGAGCCATGCCACGAGCCACGGGACGAGCAGTTCCTTCGGCAGGAAGCAGTACCCGGCGATATGGAGCAGTATCCCCCAGAGCGCGCCGAAGGTCCCCGGCGCGAGCGGCAGGAGTCCCATGTAGCCGCCGGTGGCGATGAATTTCTTCAGATGTTCGGTCATGCTTCTTCCTCCTCCGGTCAGGGGGTGCAGTTGCTGGGGAAGGCGACGTTCACGCCCGCCGTCCATGCCTCGCAGGTGGAGTTATATTCGATACCGTCGCAACCGCAAACTATTTGTTTCAGTGGATCGGGGTCGGTGCATCCCTGCGAAAGGTCGGTGCAGTAGCCGGTGCCGTCACAGTCGCCGTCGGCTTTTTGGCAGAACCAGAAGGGCGGCCGGACAAGACATTCCTCGTTCGATTTGCAGGTAATGACGACGCCGGGGCAGTCGCCGGGACAGTTACATTCGTTCTCCCCGGTGCCGCAGAAGGCATCTCCGCAGTAGGTGCATATCTGACCGCCGGTCGGATCGGCGACACAGCCGCCGCTCCCGTCGAGGTAGCTGTTCTCGATCGGCACCAGGTTGTCGCAGCATTTCGTGCCGTCAAGGGGGAAGGGTTCTCCTTCGAGCGCGCAGGGAACGGCCATATCGTCGTCGGGAGTGACCGGCTCGTCGAGCGGATCGTCGGCGTCGATCGGGAGCGCATCGGGCTCCGCGGCGTCGGAGTTCTCGTCGGGATCGGGCGTTACCATGTCGTGGTCGGCGGCATCTTCATCGCCGGTCGCCGTATCGTCGGGGAAATAATGGTAGACCGGGTCGGGTTGGCAGCCCGTCGAGAAGAGCGCGAGCAGCGCAAAAAAAATAAGGCGGCGAAGGTCGCTCATGCCGCGCATGGTACCATCGCCGCCCGTCAAAGGGAATTTTTTTGAACGCTTACGGCAGAGTGGTGGTGCCGTCGGGAGCGTAGCACAGGCCGTTCATGCAGACCATCGCCACACCGTTCTCCACGCCGCAGTCGGCGTCGGATTTGCAGTAGACCGGCTCGGTCGGATCGTTCGGGTCGGTGGTGGTGCCGTCGCCCACGCAGTACCAGTCGATCACACAGCCGCGTTCGTCATAGACCGGTTTCATCTTCTGGCCGTCGGCGCAGTAATTCTCCGGGTTCGGCATGCCGACCGGGCAGTCATTGTCGGTGATCGGTTCACCGCATTCGCCCTCGAAGAGCGTCTTGGCGTTGTCGGCGTCGGCGTAGCACTGGTTCGGGTAGGTCATCTGGCCGTACCCGTTATCGGCGCAGACCGGGGCGTAGATCTCGGGGCAGACCGGATCGGTGCCGCCGCCGCAGTCCCAACCGACGATGCAGCCGTTGTAGTCGTAGACCGGATACATCTCGGTGTCGGGGCAGCGGTTGTAGACCGGCTTCTCGATATCGGGGCATTCGCTGTAGCCGCACTCGAACCCGATCATGCAGCCCATCTCGTCATAGACCGGCTTCGCATAGGTGCCGTCGGGACACGCGACCGGTTCTTCGGGATAAATGTCCTTGCAGCCGTTCGGACCGCCCTGACATTCGCCCGGATAGGCGATCTCCATGCCGTACATCTTCGCGAAGCAGTCGTTGTCGTAGGTCACGCCGTCGATGCCGCAGACCGGCGCCCATACCAACGGGCACGCCTGACCCGGGTCGGTCTGGATCTCGCACTTCATGCCGAGCACACAGGAACGGCCGAAGTCGATGATGAAGACGGGACGCCCCATTTCGGGAGGGCAGGTCGAGAAATCGAGGCCGATGATCTCGGGGCACAGCGGCATCGCGCCGTAGCCGCCGTCGCCGGGCTGGCCCGGATCGCCGGGTTCGGTGTTGCCGCAATCGGTTATCACGCCGTCGCCGTTGGTGTCCATCCCCTCCTTGTCGCAGGGCATGCCGGTAGAAGGATCGGAACCGCCGTTCGGATCGCCCGCATTCGACGGATCGTTCTCCTGCTGTTCCTTGAACGCATTGAACATGATCTCTCCCTTCGTTTTCAGGGTGACCTTTTCGAGCGGTTTGACCGTCTCTTCGCCGCAGGCGATAAAGAGACTCGCGACGAACGCCGCGATAAGTACCGGGATGTACCGTTTCATGGGAACCTCCAACTCGTTTGTTATAGATCGGCCTGCTTGCCTTTCATCGTTGTGACGGATGAGCCGCGCTTAAAGTTGTAACAAGACGAACCTTTTTAGAACCACCCGTAAACACTAAGCGTTCCGACATGCCGAAGGTAGGTGTAGTCGGTATAGTCGCCGGCGTCGGCGCCGATATTGGAGAAAGCGGCGGTCAGGGCGTAGGAGAGCGAGAGTCCAAGATACCCGGTCAGGTCGAACCGCAGTTCGGGAACGGTGGTGAGGATATGATCGGTGCGCCGTTTGGGGCCGCTTTCGAGGTTGTCCTTGTTGAACCACTGCAGATAACGGTAGCGCACCTCACCCTGCACCGTGAACTTCTTATACCGGTAGGCTGTCTCGGCGGTCAGAAGGAATTCGCCGTACCGGCCGCTGATGGCGAACGGCAGATCGGTCATGAAGACCTCGTCGCGGAAGAGCGTTACCGCGCCGCCCGCGCCGATCTTCAGATGGGCCGCATCGCCTTCAGGATACCAGATGATCCCCCCTTCGCCGCCGATGACCGGACCGTCGAGATAGTCGAGCTTGTCGGCCAAAAGTCCCTTCCAGTAGGCGGCGCTCACCGTGCCGTAGAGCGACACCTGTTCCCCCGCCGCCCATTCGATATAGCCGTCGATCGTGCCGGAGACGTGGCGATTCTCCCATGCGCTGAAATTCCCTGCCCCATAGGCGAAGTCGCCGTGGAGCGCCAGCAGCAGGTCCTTGCGTACCGTCCGTTCCCAGCCGATGCCGCCCGAAAAAGCGATGCGCGAACAGGCGGGATGTGCGAAGACCGCCGCCAGATCGTAGCCGACCCGCGCCGCGAACGAATTCTCTTCGCCGAAGCGGAGCGTTATCAGGCCGTCGGAGGGGAGCACGATGCTTTTCTGTGGGCCATCGACGCCGGTCATCACGATGTCGTAAAGGTAGCGGCAGCGCAGATCGCTGTCGTAAGAAAGACCGGTCCGCAGATTCCCTTCGACCTCGAGAGCGCACACCGGGGCCGCCGACAATACTATAAGGAAAAGAAAAAGACTATTGAGTGACCGTGTGATCCTTGACCTCACTTCCTCCCCCGCGCGCCTTCTTTTTCAGGAAGCGCCGTTCCTTCTCCTTCTCGACCGGTGCGGTATCGACATCGGGCCTCTCGACCGCCGCCGGAGCGGTGTCGGGGCGCAGTTTCGTCTCGTCGGGCGCCATGCGGGGCGCCGTATCGGGTACCTCGACCGGCACCGGCGGCGGCGCGGCAACGGTGGGCGCCTCGGCCGGAACCGGGGCTGGAGCCGGGGCCGGTGTCGGCGTAACGGTAGCGTCGGGCGTCTCTTCGACCGCTTTCACGGCGGCGTCAGGCGTTTCGACCGGCCAGAGCGCGGGATAGCTTGAGGCCGTATCGGGCACCTCCGCCACCGGGGGCGGGGTGACCGTCCGCCGGATGACCGGCACCGTCCGCGGCGGTTGCGCGACATCGTTGTCGACCGTATCGTCCGGTGCCTCCCGATCCTCGTCGCGGACAGCGGTATCCGCATCGGGGACCGACCGCGGCATGATAACCGCATCGGCGTTATTTTTAAAGAATTTTTGTTGCCAGTGCTTCCGCTCGGTGTCGCTGACGACCCGCTGGAACCGGACGCTGCTTTTCAGCGGCGAGTCGCCCCCGGCATAGAGGATGGTAAAGAAAAAACAGAGGATCGTCGCCGCCAGACCGCGCATCACCCGTTCGGCAGGCGCGTCTTGGGCAGTTCGATATAGGTGACGCGGACCAGTTCCGCGGTCGCCTCGAGATCGATGCGGTGGCGGTGGGTGTAGCCCTCGAAATCGGCGCGGGTCTCTATCGCCGTACGGCCCAGCTTCTCGACATTGACGATGAAGGGGATCTCGTTGCGTCCCTGCGCGAAGTCGCCGGTCCAGGTCCAGGTCTTCTGCACCGCGTTCTCCGCGCCGTCGAAGACCACCCCGTCGCCGAGCGCGAAGGTGACCGTGACATTCTTGAGCGGCCGCGCCGCGTCGTATTCCATCGTTATCTTGAAGGGTTTCTTCGATTCGACCTCGGTCTGCGAGATGATCGTCTCTTCGCTCTTGACCGCGTCGCCGTGCCACCGGGCGATACTGACGCTCACCACGGCGATAAGCGCGATGATGCCGATGCCGGCCAGCGCCGGACGGAGCCAACCGGCACTCGGTCGAGACGCCGCTGCAGGCCGTTGCGCCGCCTCGACCAAACGCCGGTGGAGCGCCGCCTCGAACGCGTCGGGCTCAGGATCGTCCTGTGCGGGACGGTATGCGGCGGTGAACTTCTTTATTTCGACCAGAGAGCGCAGATGATCGCGGCAGTCGGGACATCCGGTCAGATGCGCGGCGACCTCCCGCTCATCGGCGGCGGAGATCGCCCCCACCGTCTTTTTCGCGAGCAGTTCCTGTATGTCGGCGCAACGGGCCATCGTCAGTGCCTCATCCGGCAATCCATCCAACGCTATGACGCGCAGGATAGGGGAAAAGTTGTAAAAGGTCCAAAACTTTTTTCCTCACAGGATACCGCGCGCCTCCGTGAGCATCTCAGCCAGTTTTTTGCGCGCCTGAAAAACCCGTGATTTCAGGGCAGTAAGCGATATGTTGAGGATCTCGGCCGCCTCATCGTAGCTCACCTGTTCGAGGTCGACCAGCACCAGCGCCTCGCGCAGGAGCGGCGGCAGGTCGCCTACCAGACGGCGGATGAACAGACGGCGGTCGTCGGAGATCAACTCCTCCTCGGCGCTCTTTCCGTCAGCCGCCGGGGTATGTTCGAGCGTCTGAGGATCGAAATGTTCGGCGGCGTAGTGAGGCGAACGGGTCAGATCGATGAATTCGTTGCGGACGATGCGCCACAACCAGGTCGAGAAACTGCACGAACCGCGGAAGGTCCCGAGCGAAACGAACGCCTTCACGAGCGATTCCTGCAGTACATCGTCGGCGTCGGCGCGGTTCCCGCCGCAGATGTGGCAGGCGAACGACCGGAGTTTGGCCCGGTGCTGACGGACCAGCGCCTCGAAGGCGGCCGTCTCCCCCTTTTGGGCCCGTTCTATGAGGTTCCGTTCGTCAGAGGAGGGCATCGCCGGTCCCGATCAGTTGCTCCCTTTAGTGTCGCGGAAGGTCGAAATGTATCACAGCGCGCAGAAAGTATCGATGTCGTTGCCGACGATGGCGAGCGAGGCGCGCCAGAAATCGGGCTTGCGGATATCTATCTTCATCAGTTTCGCGACGGTGGCGATATCGTTCTTTCCCGTTTCCTGCAGGAGACGGTCGTATTCCTTCACGAAGCGGTCGCCGCGCTTCAGATATTCGGCGTAGAGCCCCTTGGCGAACAGCAGTCCGAAGGCGTAGGGGAAGTTGTAGAAGTTGTGGTCGGGGTCGTAGTAGTGCGGCTTGCAGAGCCACATGTAGGGATGGAGCGTATTCTTGTCGAGTCCGTCGCCGTAGGCCTCCTTCTGGGCATTCAGCATCAGCTCCTTGAGCGCGGCCACCGGCACCGACGACCCGGCACGGTTCTCGAAGAGCGCCGTTTCGAAGAGGAAGCGGCTGTAGATATCGACGATGACCTGCGTTGCCCCCTGCAGCTGGCTTTCGAGTATCGCCGCCGCGTCGGCCTTCTTGGCGCTCTGCACCGCCGCCTGCGTGATGATGGTCTCGCAGAAGATCGATGCGGTCTCGGCCAGCGGCATCGGGTAGTCGCTGTTGAGGAACGATTCTTCCGTCAGGCAGTGGCCGTGGTAGGCGTGGCCCAGTTCGTGGGCAAGCGTCGTCACATTGGTGAAACTGCCGCTGAAGTTCGACAGGATGCGGCTCTCGCCGATGGGATGGATGTTATAGCAGAAGGCGCCGCCCACTTTGCCCTTGCGCGGTTCGGCATCTATCCAGTGTTTCTTGAAGGCGTTGTCGGCGAATTTGCCCAGTTCGGGGCTGAACGACGAGAAGTTCCGCACGATGAAGGCATGCGCCGTGTCGTAGGTGAACTGGAGATCGCTTTTCGCCACCGGCGCGAAGAGATCGTAGAACGGCAGGCCGCCCTTGTGACCGAGCAGTTTCGCCTTTTTGCGGAGATATTTCCGGAACTGCGGCAGGCTTTCGCGCATCGCCGTGAGGAGCGCGTCGAGCGTCTTTTTGTCCATCCGCGCATGGTGGAGCGTCATGGCGAGCGGGCTCTCGAACCCGCGCAGGGCGGCGGTGGTGATGACCTCGCCCTTTATCGCGTTGAGGCATGCGGCCGACGATTCTTCGACCTTCGCGTAGGCGGCGAGTTCGGCCTCGAAGGCCGCCTTGCGCACCTTCTGATCGCCGTCGTAGGCGAGGTTGCGGGCCGCCGGGAGCGGCAATTCCTCGGTCTTGTTCCCTATCTTCACCGGCACCATGAGGGTCGAGGTGAGGGTGTTCTGGAGCGATCCCCACGCGGTGGAGCCGGTCATCCGCATCTTGGCGATGAGCACCTCTTCGCGCTCCGAGAGCATGTGTTTGGTGTTCTCTTGTATCTCGCGGAGGTAGAAGAGATGTTCGCCGATGAGGTCGGACTTCTGCGCCAGCGCGTCGAGGTTCTTCACCCCGGCGAGCCACTGGGCGAACTTCACGCGGTCCTCGGCCGTTTCGGAGAGCATCCGGTCGATCGCTTCGAGCGCCGTCTTGGCGGTGTCGTCGGAGGTGTTGACGGCGAAGGAGAGGTTGGCGAAGACGCCGAGTTTCTCGTTGAGGGTGGTCAGCGCGATACGCTGCTTCAGGTATTCTTCGATGGTCGTCACCGGATTTTTGCCCTTGCCGAGCCGTGTCAGCGTCCAGCGGCGCAGGGCGACGATCTCGGCGGCGAGTCGTTCCATGTCCTTCTTGAAGGCGGGTGCGGCGAACGACGGATACAATTCTTTCAGGCTCCAGCGCATCTCCATGGGCTCCCCCCGTGTGAGTTCAATGACGGTGCAGTATAGCGCCGGAAATCTTCAAGCGCAAGAAAGCAGAAAACATTTTCACAAACGGGGCGGTTTATGATATAGATGTCGCGATGTAGTGGAGGACGCTATGAAGATCATCGAGAAATATCTGGAAGACAAGCTGGCCGAAAGAATAAAGACCGAATTCCCTGACGCACCGCTGGATAAGCTTTTCGTGACCAAGACCAACGACGAGCAGTTCGGTGATTATCAGACCAACTTTGCGATGTCGGCTTCAAAGACATTGGAGATGAAGCCGATGGATATTTCCAAGCAAATCGTTGCTCGAACCGCCTTCCCCGAAGTAAAATCTTTGTCGATAGCCGGTCCCGGTTTTATAAATCTGCCGCTCTCTGACGACTTCATCGCCGCCGAGGTGACGAAGATCGGCCGCGAGCAGTACGACTTCTCGTTCCTCGACCGGCAGGGGACGGTGGTCATCGACTACTCGTCGCCCAATATCGCCAAGCCGATGCACATCGGCCACCTGCGCTCCACCGTCTTGGGCGACAGCCTGAAGCGCATCTACCGCTGGCTCGGGTACACGGTCGTCGGCGACAACCACCTCGGCGACTGGGGAACGCAGTTCGGCAAACTCATCGTTGCGTACCGCCGCTGGCTCGACCGCGACGCCTACCAGAAGAGCGCGATAGAGGAACTGGAGCGGATCTATGTCCTTTTCGGACAGGCGGCCGAAGCCGACAAGTCGCTCGAAGACGAGGCGCGCGCCGAGCTCAAGAAACTGCAGGAGGGCGATCCGGAGAACCGGAAACTCTGGCAGGAATTCATCACACTGTCGCTGGCCGAATATGACCGCATCTACCGGCGGATGGACATCGCCTTCGACACCTACCACGGCGAATCGTTCTTCCACGACCGGATGCCGGCGATGCTCGATCTCCTCATCGAGAAGGGGCTTGCGAAGGAGTCGGAAGGGGCGCTCTGCGTCTTTTTCGAGGAGTCGGAAAAGCTCCATCCCTGCATCGTCCGCAAACAGGACGGCGCGTTCCTCTACGCCACGAGCGACCTCGCCTGCGTCAGATTCCGCCGCGAGAACTATCAACTCAACCGCGTCATCTATGTGACCGACGAGCGGCAGCAGCCGCATTTCAAACAGATATTCCGCATCGCCCGGATGCTCGGCTGGAACGAACAGCTCGATCATGTCTGGTTCGGCATCATGCGGTTCGGCGACGAGAAATTCTCCAGCCGCGCCGGGAACGTGATAAAACTCGACGAACTCTTCACCGAGGCGGTGCGCCGCGCGCGGCTGGTCATCGAAGAGAAGAACCCCGAACTGCCCACCGAGGAAAAAGCGGCGGTCGCCGAGATGATCGGCATCGGCGCGGTCAAGTACGCCGACCTCAGCCAGAACCGGATATCGGCGGTGTCGTTCGAGTGGGACAAGGCGCTCTCATTCGACGGCAACACGGCGCCATATCTGCAGTACACCCATGCCCGGATCCGGTCGATAGCGCGCAAGGCGGCCGAGACGGGGCGTCCCGCCGACCCGAACGCGCAGATAGCGATAACGACCCCGGCCGAACGGCGGCTCGCGGTGCAGCTCCTCGGGTTCCCGACGGCGGTCCTCAAGGCGGCCGAAGGGTACAGGCCCAATATGATCGCCGACTACCTCTTCGAACTGGGCCAGCGCTTCAATACCTTCTACAATTCGAATCCGGTCTTGAAAGAGGGCGACGCGGTGATGCAGAGCCGTCTGGCGCTGTGCCTGCGGACCGCCGATGTGATGAAAGAAGGGCTCGGACTCCTCGGTATCGCCGCGCCGGAGCGGATGTAGCGACCTCTTCCAAAAATTAGTTGCGAAGAGCACGCCGCTATGCTAAACTGACCCGCACCGCATGAAGGGGGAGTCACCGTGCCCGATCTTGAATTCAGAAAACTTTTTACCGAAACGAAGGTCGTTGCCGTGGTCGGTCTGTCGGACAATCCGGCCCGCACCTCGCACCGTATCGCCAAGTATCTGAAGAACGAAGGGGGCTACCGCATCATCCCGATCAATCCGAACGCAACGGAAGTGCTCGGCGAGAAATGCTATCCCGATCTTGCGTCGATACCGGCCGACATCGTCGTCGACATCGTGAACGTCTTCCGCCGCTCCGAACACCTTGAAGAGGTCGCCCGCGACGCGGTGAAACGCGGCTGTAAGTTCTTCTGGGCCCAGCTCGGCGTCTACAATGCGAAGGCCGAAGAGCTCCTGCGCGAGGCGCATATCCCCTACATCATGAACCGCTGCATCTTCGTCGAACATCAATCGATCTTTTACTGATACCGACATGACACCCGCCGCCGCAGAGCAGCAGGGGAACCGGCGCGACCGGTGGCTGACCGTCGCCATCATCGTCATTACGGCTACGCTGGTCGGCTACAACCTCATCATGTTCTATGGGCAGAGTTATTTCTTGAAAGGGAAAAAGGTCGAGACGCTCCAGCTCGCCGATCCGAAAAGCGGCGCCGAGAAAGAGATCGTCGTGCCTCAAGGGACGGTGCTTCTCAACTTCTGGGCGACGTGGTGTTCGTCGTGCGTCTACGAACTGCCGATACTCAAGGAATATGCATCCAAAGTCACCATCATCGGCGTACTCAAGGCGCCGGTCCGCACCGATCAGCTTCACGACATGGACCTTACGTGGGAGAATTTCCTCGGCCCCGACGATATCTTCAGCGAATTCATGATAGCCGGCGTGCCGGTGACGATGCTGTTGCGTGATCGGGCGATCGTGGCGGTCCACACCGGCCCGGTCACCCGTGAGGTGCTGGACGAATGGCTTACCGCACCGCGCTGACGGCGCTGGCCGTCCTTCTGCTGCTCTCCTGTGAAAAGGAAAAATGGCCGGTGGCCGAACACCCCGAAGAGGAGCCCAACGGCGATCCGCAGTCGGCGACCTATCTCGCGGAGGGGATCACCTTCGAAGGGACCATCGACGATTCGCGGCCGGGGGGAGAGGACAGCGACTACTATCGGCTCAGCGGTCATGCCGGGTTCATCTACCGCGTCGAATTCAAGACGCTTGATCCCTCGTTCAAAGCGCGCGTAGTAGCCACGGATGACTATGGCGAGATCAAACAGCTGGTCTTCTCTCATGACACGGATACCGTGGCCGAGTTCTTCGAACCGTTCGAGGGGATGCTGTATCTCGTGGTGGTCGATGCGTTGGCCGACGGTGCTGAATCGCCGTTGATCCCTCACGAATGGCGCGACGGTCGCTACTGGCTCCGCATCACCAAACGGTGGGCCTGCGACTATCCGACGGTCGGGACGCTGACCGAAGAGGAGGCGCTGACGCTCGATCTGGCCGCTCCGCAGGGACAGCCGCGCCTGGTTGAGATGACCACGACGCAGAACTACTACGGCATAACGCTTACCTCGCAGGATACCAATTTCGACAAAAAGATGGTCCTCTTCGATTGTCTTACCGGATCGGTGGTCGCCGGTTCGGACGATCTCGATCATGAGAGTGGACTGAACGATCCCTATCTGTACGAATATCTCGGCGGCGTGCGCGACGACCGGCTCGTGGTGGAGAACTGGATCGATGACCTGACGTGGACCCATTCCGATGCAGCGAGCCTGACGCTCACGCGGCACGCTCCGGCACAGGAACTCGAACCGAATGATCGCTTCATGTACGCCAATGTCTTTGACCCGGCCGGGACGACCGGCACCCTCGATGCCGCGCAAAAGATGATCGAGGGGGTCATGCAGTCGGATCGCGACGTGTTCAAACGAGAGGTCATCCGCGATGCGATCGTTCGCTTCGAGGTCGCCTTTGAAAAGACCGGAAGCATGGCGGTGGAGCTCTGGAGTTCGTCGGTCGACGCGGGCGGCTACACGATGGTGCCGCTCATGACGACCGCGCTGAGCGGCGCGGCGGGCGATATCCGGCCGCTGACGGCGTTCCTCCCTTTTACCGGGACGCTCTATCTGAGTTTGCAGGGGACCGATATCCCTTATAGCTTTTCGCAAACGGCCGATGAAGAGCCGGTGACGCTGGGACCGCTCGGTATCCATGAAGAGCGTTCCGTCGCCTGCGAAAGCCTTTTCTTCGCCTGGGATTTCCCGACCGATCCGTTGTGGGAGGTCCCTTCCGCGGCCGACGCGGTACGCATTTCGGCCCGCTCCGACGGAACTGGGGTGACTCTACGGGTGTTCGACGAACATCGCCTGCCGATGCTGGCGTTCGCGGGGACCGGGATCGCCGGGGAACAGGCATTTTATCTGCCGCGTTTGTCGGAACGGAGTTCTTTGCTTCTCGGGGTGACGCCGGAAAAGTGCGATGGGGCAACGGGGGCACTGGTGACCCTGTCGGTGGAAGAGGCGCCGTTCATGATCGAGGAGCCCGACTTCACGAAAGCCGACACGGTGATCGACGCGATCCCCGGCACGACCTATATCGGGTGGTTCGATACCGATATCCTGCTGGTCGAGAACCGGTGGCGCTTCACGCCGGAGCGCGACGGAACGCTCTTTCTCATGACCACGCCGATGAGCGAACGGAACAAGACGGGGGTCGATACGGTGATACGACTCTATGAAGAAGGTAAAGACGAACCGGTCGCGATGAACGACGATATGATAGAGTCGCTGCCGTTCCAGAACTACAGTTTTGTCCGTGCGACGGTGACCAAAGGTGCGAATTACACGATATCGGTCAAGCCCTTCATGGACGATTCAAGCAATATTCCGGCGATGAATATCCACGCCAATTTTGGACTGGACATCCGGTTCGAATAAATCCAATTTGTAGGGGCGTTCCCATCGGGACGCCCTATTATTCAGGACGTGCCGTTGGCGCGCCCCTACGCCAGATCATTATCGCATCGGTGCCGAAGCGGCCGGTGGCATGTAGCTGCCAGTCGCGGCGCAGTGCAAGATCCGTGAGCGCCGGTGCGCCGCGCAGGGCAATGCCGTCGCCGAGATGGAACGGTGCGATGAAACGGACCAGTTCGTCGGCCGCATCGGCGGCGAGGAAGGCGGCATGAAGCGTTGCGCCCCCTTCGACGAGCAAAGAATTGATGCGGTATTTTTCCCAAAGAATATGGAGTGCCCGGTTGATGAAGCCGCTACCCGGCGCCACCGTTTCGACGCGACAGCCACGCGCGGTGAACGGGGCGAGACGGTCGGCGTCGGCAATGGCGGTGAAGATGATCGGCGCACGGTCGAATATCTTGCGGTCGGTGCGGAGGTTGAGCTGCGCCGAGAAGATGACCGGCACCGGATCGGGGCCTTCAACATGGCGCACATTCAGCAAGGGGTCGTCGCAGTTGACGGTGTTGGCCCCCACGGCGATGGCCATATGTCCGGCGCGCATCCGGTGGACCTCGGTGAGCGCTTCAGGGCAGGAGATATACTTCGATACGCCGTCGGGTAGCGCGATAAAGCCGTCAATGGTGGTGGCCGCCTTGAGCGTCACCCACGGACGTCCCTGTTTCGCGGTGGTGTAAAAGAAGCGGTTGAGTTCAGCGAGTTCATCCTCAAAACCGGGAACGAACTCGGTCGGAATGCCGTTCGCCGCGAGATGATCACAGCCGCCGCAGGCTTTTTCGGTCGGTTCGTGCGCCGCGATATAGACCTTCTTGATGTCCGCGTTGACCAGTGCGTGACTGCACGGCGGCGTTTTCCCGAAGTGGTTGCACGGTTCTAGCGTCACCGCCATAGAAAGTCCCGTCGCGGCCCGGCCGAGTTTTTTCAACGCGTCGATCTCGGCGTGGTCGCCGCCGCAGCACCGGTGCCATCCTTCGGCGAGTATCGTTCCCGCGTCGTCGAATATGACGGCGCCGACCATCGGATTGGGATAGACGGCGCGGCCGCCGTTCCGGGCGAGCGCTACAGCCCGCGCCATGAGGTCATGCAGTTGTTCTTTATTCATTGGCCCGCCGAAAAACTGCCCGGCAGTTCGCGCCGGAGGAACTCGGCGAGTTTGTCCGCCTCTGCCGGCGGTATCATCGCTGCGTTCACCGTTATCTCAAGGTTAAGTGCGCCGTTCGTCTCGGCGGTGAGTCGAGCCGCAAGGGACGGCAGGGTGAGTTCCCGTTTTTTCGCTGTTCCCTTTTTTACGGCGGCGAAATCGCTCTTCACCGTGATGCGGTAGCGGCCGAAACTATCGCCGCCGTTCTGAAAAGCGAGAGCGGGGAGCCGGATCTTCAAGAACCCTGCGCCGGTAAATGAGATACCGCTTTTAGTCTGGGTGCGAACCGTTACGCGGCTGGTCGCAAGTCCGAAAAAGCGGTCCGGCTCCTTTCCGGCATCGGCAAGCGGCGCGGCGGTGATCAGTTCCAACGCGAAAGAGCGATCCTTCTGCACTTGGAGCAGGAACAGTTCGCGCAGCGGCACGACCGCTTCCCACGCGCCGTTCTTGCGGATGAAGCGGGGGACCTGCAGGACACCCGCCGCATCGGTGAAACTGCCGTAGACCCCTTCGGTCAGCAGACGGCCCTGTTCGTCATGCCCCTCCTCGAATGTCGCGGTGGGGTCGAAGATAAGCTGACTGTCGATCCCCTCGGCGAGCTGCCAATTCCCCGTAATGGTCACCGGGGCGTCGTTCTTCTCGATGCGCAGAACGTTCGCGCCGGGGTGAACCGTCACGCCGTGGGCGCAGAGCTCTTTTTTATTCTTATGGAAGTAGTAGAAATCGCCGGCGCCGAAGGCATCCGGGCCGCACAGCCGTTTCTCGATACGCGGTCCCGCGTCGGTCACCGAAAAGAACAGACCGACCTCGGGTAACGGTTTTTCCGCAGCGAAGCAGATAAAAGAAAAAAGCATGAGGAGAAAAAAGGTGCGGCGCGCCGTGCTGGACATGGCGCGGCGGGGGCTTAACGCCAGCTGGTCTTGACCTTGATCTTGGCAGCGTTGCCGCGACGGTCGCGCTGATAGTACAGTTTGCCGCGACGGACAAGGCCGCGGTTGACCAGCTCGACCTTCTCGATGAGCGGCGAATGGAGCGGGAAGATACGCTCGACGCCGAAGCCGGAGGAGAACTTGCGGACCGTGATGGTGGTCCGGTTGTTCGCGCGGCCGTTCTTTATCGCGATGACGTCACCGGTGAAGATCTGGATGCGCTGTTTGTCGCCTTCGATGATGCGGGTGTGAACCGACACCTTATCGCCCGGCTTGATATGGTAATGATCGGCGCGCATCTGTTTCCGTTCGAGTTCGGTAATAATGGGGCTCGTCATGACATAACTCCTTTCGTTCCCAAAAAACAGGCTGTCAATTTACTTAACCCGGTGCAGTCTGTCAATAAAAATTGATGCGGCGCTTCGCACCGAGAGGTGGTTATAGCCGGTTCCGGGGTCTATCGGTTCGGCGTAACCATCAATGATATCATCGAGTTCTTCGCTTATTCCGTCGGCGGTGCCGAACAGAACGAGCAGTGGATTTTTGGTCAGTTTTCCGATACTTTCAAGCGGTACCGTTTTGGGCCGAAGGGCCGCCGAGGTGGCGAGCAGGAAGGGACGTTCTCCTTCGCGCTTCTCGATGTCGGCGATCGCCTCGTCGAGCGTTCTGACGATGACCAGTTTCTCCAGCGCTTTGGTCCGGTCCGGCTTGAAGAGGCGTCCCGCCCCCTCGAACCAGTGGCTCAGGAATTCGGCCGCCAGCCCGCGCATCCCGTCGTCGGGATGGACCAGATAGTAGGCGCCCAGCCCGTAGGTCGCCGCGAGCCGCGCGAGGTCGTGGATGTCGAGGTTGGTAATGGAGCTGGAAATGGTGCGGCCCCCCTGACGGACCGGGTAGTGGAGGAGCGCGATGTATACCCGTTCCATACTTATTTGTCGTCGTCGAAGAAGTCGCCCGGGAGGAGCGTCAGAAGCTCCGGGCGGTTGCGGAGCGTCCGCATGAGGCTGTTCTTTTTCCGCCACGCCTCTATCTTGGCGTGGTCGCCCGAGAAGAGCACTTTAGGGACCTTGAGGCCGCCGAATTCACGCGGCATGGTGTAGTGATCGTGTTCGAGAAGCGGCAGGCTGAACGATTCGTGTTCGGTCGATTCCTCGTTGCCGAGTACGCCGGGAACGAGCCGCACCACCGCGTCGGTGATGACCGCCGCCGCCGGTTCGCCGCCGGTCAGGACGAAGTCGCCCAGCGACAGCTCCTCGATGCCGGTCAGTTCGATGAAGCGCTGATCTATCCCTTCGTAGTGGCCCGCGATGAGGAGCAGTTGGTCGTGCGTCGCCAGAACGCGTGCCATATTCTGGTCGAATTTCTTGCCGCGCGGCGACAGGAGGAACGACCGACAGTTCGCGCTTTTCGGCACGGCGTTGTAGGCGTTCACCAGTATCTCGGCCATCATCACGAGTCCCGCGCCGCCGCCGTAGGGGGCGTCATCGACCTGCCGCCGTTTTCCCTTGCCGTGGTCGCGGATCTGGTGGAGATGGAATTCGGCCAGTCCTTTTTCGACCGCCCGCTTCATCATGCTGGTGGAGAAGGGGGTCTCGAAGTATTCGGGGAACAGCGTCAGGATGTCAACCCGCATGGATATCCTCGCGCAGAAGCACGATGCGGTCGCCGTCGAGCCGCGCGACGGTCGGGGTGAACGGGACGGCGAACTGGCCGTTCGGTCCACGCGCCGTCAGCAGGGGGTAGTCGGGCGTCTGGTTGATAGCGGTGACGGTGCCGAGTTCTTTCCCGGCAGTGTTCACGATGGTCACGCCGACGAGGGCGTCATGGGTGAAGCCGAGCAGTTCCCTGCGCGGCAGGGCGAATTCCTCGCCGACGAGGTATTCGGCCTCAAAGGGCTTTTCGACCTCGGCGATGCGGACATGGAACCCCTTTGCCACTTCTTTTATATAGGTAACGCCGAATTCGGTCCCGAACAGATGATGGTAGAGATGTTTCGCCTGTTCGAGGAATGATGCGTCGCGCAGATGGGGCTTGAAAAGCAGCGTGCCGTCACCTTTGATGACGCGCGAAAAATGACCGACGACGACGAGCGCTTCGGACATGAGGACTCCTTACCTGCCAAAAAATGTTCTTTCACGGCCGCGGCGTTCCCGCCGCACGCCGGATGCGGTCAAAAGAGACTACTCGATGATCTCGAGTACGCTCTTTTTGCGGTCTTTGCTCGACGAGGCCGAGATCAGGACGCGCATCGCCTTGGCGATACGTCCTTCCTTGCCGATGACCTTCCCCAGATCTTCCTTCGCGACCCGCAGTTCGATGACCGAGGTCCGTTCCCCATCGATCTCATCGACCTGTATCTGATCGGGATTGTCGACCAGATGCGATACGATGTGCCTAATGAGTTCCTTCATCGCGAATCTCCTCCCTCCGCAAGAATTCGGATATGGCGCTTACGCCTCTTTCTTCGCCTTCGCGGCGACCTTCTTCATCAGCGTGGCGACGGTATCGGAACACTGGGCCCCCTTGGCGATCCACTTCTGGATCTTGTCGAGGTCCATCACGATCTCGGCCGGTTCGGTGCTGGGATCGTAGTGGCCGAGACGCTCAAGACAGTCGCCGTCCCGTTTTTTCCGTTTGTCTACCGCAATGACCCGGTAAAAGGGTTTCTTCTTGCCGCCCTGCCGGGTGAGTCTGATGCTTACGCTCATTGATCGATTCCTCCTGACGCGTGTGGGTTTGCTATCCGATACCTTTCATGCCTTTCATCAGGGACCCGAGTCCCATCGACTGCATCCGTTTCATCATCTTCTTCATCTCGAGGTATTGCTTCATGAACTGGTTGATGTCCTGCACCTTCGTGCCGCTTCCGCTCGCGATGCGGCGCCGGCGCGAGGCGTCGAGTATCTCGGGGTTCATACGCTCGGAACGGGTCATGGAGCTGATGATCGCCTCTATCTTTTTCAATTCCTTCTCGAAGTTCACCTTCCCCTTCACCTGCTTGAGGGCGCCGCCGATCCCCGGTATCATCCCGAGCAGGTCCTCCATCGGTCCCATGTTCTTCATCATCTTCATCTGGGCGAGGAAGTCCTCGAGGTTGAATTTGTTGGAGAGCATCTGCTTCTGCATCTTCGCCGCTTTGTCGACATCGATGTTCTCCTGCGCCTTCTCGACGAGCGTCATGATGTCGCCCATCCCGATGATGCGGCCCGCTATCCGTTCGGGGTGGAAGAGTTCGAGCTGGTCGCTTTTCTCCCCCATGCCGACGAACTTGACCGGCGCACCGGTGACGGCATGTATCGACAGCGCCGCGCCGCCGCGGGCGTCGCCGTCCATCTTGGTGAGGACCACCCCGGTGAGGCCGAGCCGTTCATGGAACTCCTTCGACACGTTGACCGCCTCCTGTCCCGTCATCGCGTCGGCGACGAAGAGGACCTCGTGCGGCTGGAGGAGGTTCCGTATGTCGGTTATCTCGCGCATCATCGGTTCGTCTATCTGCGTCCGGCCGGCGGTGTCGACGATCATCACATCGTAGACGCCGTCGCGCGCCTGCTTGAGTGCCGCTTCGGCGATGCGGACCGGGTCGTCGCCCGGCTGGGTGTCGAACACATCGACCCCGACCGCGGCGCCGAGTTTCTTCAGCTGATCGATCGCGGCGGGGCGGTAGACATCGGCCGGGACCAAGAGCACCCGCTTGCGCTGTTTCTCTTTCAGGAGCCGGGCGATCTTCCCGGCGCTCGTGGTCTTACCGGAACCCTGCAGGCCCGCCATGAGGATGACCGCCGGGGGACGGACCGCGAGGTTGAGCTCATGGTCGCCCGCTCCGAGCGCCGCGACGAGCTCATCGTGAAATATCTTGACGAACTGCTGGCCGGGGGTGACCGACTTCATCACCTCGGCGCCGACGGCGCGCGCCGATATCTTCTCGACAAGGTCTTTGACCACCTTGAAGTTGACGTCGGCCTCAAGCAGCGAGAGTTTCACCTCGCGCGCGGCCTCTTTGATGTTGTCCTCAGAAAGTTTTCCGAACCCGCGCAGACGCCGGAAGGTCTGTTCGAGTTTTTCCGAGAGTTGGTCGAACATGCAGTTCCTCAAAAAAACCGGCAGATTATACGGGACGAGGGCATTGCGTCAAGAAAATCTTTCGGTTCGTCGGATATTGTAAGCGCTTTCGGGGCGTTGGGGTAAGCGGTCGCTATTCGTTGACCTCAGGCGCCTGGAACGCCTCCTGCCCATGTTCGCGCGCTTTCTCCTGATCCTGCGAATAGTCCTTTTTCGGTTCGCTCGCGCACGAGGCGGCGACCGCCATGAGACCGAGCACCAAGAGCAACTTCTTCATCGGGAACCTCCCTCAAGGGTTAAAAAACGGTCCGTGCGCCACTATAGCCCGAAACACGTTCCGATGCAAGAAGAAAAAAGGGAGGGTCAGTAGCGGAGGCATTCCTGCCGGTCGGTGAGCCATTTTGACTCGGCGGCGGCGAGGTGTCCGTCGATATCGGCCAGCGGCGCCCGTTTGTAGAACATATCGATGAGACAGCGGTCACCGAGGAGCAGTTCTATCGCCGGGATATCCTTCACGAACTCGTAGGGCTTCATCCGGAAGAAGCCGTCGTCGCCGAGTATCGACCGGAAGGCGTTGAGTATCGCGATGTAGGCCCGCAGCGGCCGGACGGCGCGCCGGTCGGTAAGATCGATATAGACCCCGCCGCACCGTTTCATCGCCTCTTTCTGGAACATCGGGCGGAATTCGAGCGGCAGGAACCGGAGCCCCGGCAGGTCGAGCGTCCGCAGTTTCTCCGCCAGTTCGAACGGGTCGATCCCCGGCGCCCCGACGATGCGGAACGGCGCGGTGGTCCCGCGTCCCTCCGAGATATTGGTCCCTTCGATGAGACAGCCGCCGGGATAGAGAAGGGCGGTATCGAGCGTCGGCATATTGGGCGATGTCGGTATCCACGGCAGATCGTAGTCGTCGGCGAAACTGTCGCGTCGCCACCCTTCGACCGTCACCACCTCCAGCGGAAAGGTGTAGCCCTTGAGTTTGTAGTAGAAGAGCGCCGCCTCACCGGTGGTGAGCCCGTGCCGGTGCGGTATCGGGAACCGGCCGACGAAACTGGCGTAGCGCTCCTCCAGCGGACTCCCTTCGACCGTCACGCCGTCGATCGGATTGATGCGGTCGAGGATGATGAGCCGTTTGGGACGGCGGGCCAGTTCATCCATGAACAGGGTAAGGCTCTGTATGTAGGTGTAATAGCGGCTGCCGATATCCTGCACATCGTAGATGACGGTATCGAACCGGTCGAGATGGGTCGGATCGGGGGCGAGACTCGCGGCGGTGGTGCCATACAGCGAGAATATCGGCACGCCGAAAAGCCGGTTCTCTTTGTTCACCGCCTCCATGTCCTGCGCGACGGGGAAATAGCCGTGTTCCAGAGAGAAGATGCAGGAGAGGCGCAGACCGGCGTCGCGGAGCGCGGCGGGGGTGGCGCGGCCGGTGCGGTCAACGGCGGTATGATTGGCGATGAGGGCGACCTTTTCCTTACCGACGAGCGTCCGGTCGAACCGGTCGATGCCTTGACGGAGCGGGAGGAGCCCCATGGCGGTCACTCGGGATCGTTGGGATGTTCGCGGTGCCGTTCGATGTGGGTCACGATGACCCCGCCGACGAAGTAGATGAGCGGGATGACGAGTATCGCTTCGGGGTAGATATGGAACAGGGCGAAGACGCCGAGCGTCCCGAAGATGAGACCTTGTAGGATATTGAGCACACGCGACGAACGCTTCTTGAACTTGCGGTACTTGAAGGTCGACACCATGAGGACGCCGAGGATCATCATGACGCCGCTCATCACCGTCTCGTCGGCGAGGAAGGGAAGGTTGTATTTCCGTCCGACGAGGAACAGCGCCGCGACCGTCGCTCCCGACTGGGTCGAGGTGAGGCCGTAGAAGAAGTCTTTATCTTCCTTGTCGGCGCAGTTGAACTTGGCGAGCCGGATGCCGGTGAGGAGGATGTAGATGGCGAGCGCTCCCTTTATCGCGAAGGGGACCTGCTCCATGTTGCCGTTCACCTGCCCGTTGAAAAAGGAGAGGATGAGTATTGCCGGGGCGACGCCGAAGGAGAAGAAATCGCTGAAGGAATCGAATTCGATGCCGAAGTCGGAGCAGGCGTCGAAGGCGCGGGCGGCGGTGCCGTCCATCTTATCCATGATGACGCACAGGAGTATGTACCAGGCGGCGCGGTCGTACTGGCCGCCGATGGCGAGCCAGATGACGGCGAAGCCGATGAGTAGGTTCAAGCTGGTGAAAAAATTGGGAATTATTACTCGCGGGTTTTCTTTGAGCATGGATCCTCCGTCACGCTGGTCGAGGCATCATAGCGCCTGATGGACAAAATGCAAATTCTTCATGCGCTCGTCCGGATCACCGTCATTGGCACTTCTCGGGTGTCTGCCACTGCATCACTTCTTCGAGGGTTTTAGGATACTCTGGGTTTTTGGCATTCCACCAATCGACAAATTCCTGCACCTCGCTTTCCGGCAAGCAGTTTCCACCGATGCCGATAGCTCCCAGCTTGGGAAGAGTTGTTATGAATGATATATCCGTAAGATAGTTGTCACCTGCTGTTATGCTTGTCAACTCCGGCAGGCCGCTGAGTTCGTTCAGGCTGGTCAGGCCACAGCTGCCGACATTGATATTCGTCAACTTCGGTGCGGTGAATTGTGCGCCGAGGGTCGTGAGCGTGGGGTTGTTTTGCAATTCAATCATTTGGATGCTAGATAGTCTCGAAAAGGCACTGGCATTTTCTATTTTGTTTGAAGCAAAAAAAGCACTTGTTAGATATTGCTTATCCTCGAGAGCACTTATATCTTTCAGTGCAGCATTGATATTTATTGTTTCCAACTTGCTGAGATTTTTAATGGCATTGAGGTTCTCAATTTCTCCACCTCTTATTATGAGAGCAGAGACATTGTAAAGCTTTGCGATGCCATCTATGTTGTTGATCTGACTATTATAAAAAGAAATGGTTTTTATGGAAACAAAGTACTCGATGCCCGTTATGTCACCTACACCGTCGCAGTCCACTTTTGTGATGTTCGCTACCTCCTTCGCGTAGATCGGGTCGCCGGGATTTTTGCCGTAGATGAGTTTTTCGACGCAGGTGCGGAGGACGGGGTCAGGAAAGTTTATCTGCTGGTCCGGGTCGATATCGGACCCGGTCGCCGTGTCGCTGTCGCCATCATCCACCGGCTCCTCCGTCGGCGTACACCCGACCACCATCAGCACCGCCCCGAACAACAGCACCCGCAAGTCACGCATCATGAAACACTCCCGCCGGAAAAACTTCCCAATCCTACCGACCGTCGCGCTCATTGTCAAGAAGACGGGCGACCCGAAAATCGCCGCCGCGCCACCCTCAAAATAAGAACACTCCCTATAATTTATAAGTTGACAAAAAAACGGCGGCAGGATAAAGTTCCGCGATATTTTGTCCTATCTATCGGAGGGAATAGATGAAGAGGTTGCTCGTCCTACTGATCGCCGCGGTGCTGGTCATGCCGGTACTTTCCGCGGAACAGAAAAAGTTCAAGATCGCCGTCATGGATGTCGAGGACCAGTCGGGCACGCTCGACCCCAACATCCTCAAGAGCGCCACCGAATACCTGCGTTCAAAGCTCGTCGCGACCGGCCTGTATGTGGTCATCGACAAGACGCGTCAGCAGGAAAAACTCAAAGGTATCATCAAGGATTCCAAGAAAGAATCCTATATGGAGTGCTTCGACAAGAACTGTCAGGTGCCGCTCGGTCAGGCGCTCGCTGCCGACAACATCCTCCGCTCCTCCATTACCCTCTTCGCCGATGTCTACACGATGTCGACCGAACTGGTGGACCTCGCCAAGGAGGCGACGGTGGCGGGGCTGGTCGCCGATTTCGACGGTAGTCCCAAAGGGATGCGCGACGCGATAAACAAGATCATCGACGATATGCTCGCTAAGGCGCAGGGGCAGGCGGGCCAGAAACAGGTCGAGCCCGAATCGTTCGTGCTTCAGTTCGAGACGTCGACCCCCGGCGCGATCGCCTTTGTCGACGGCGAACAGATCTGCTCCAAAGTGCCCTGCATCCGCGATGTGATGAAGGGACGCCACAGCGTCAAGCTGAGCGCCCCCGGCTATAAGAGCCGCGAAGAGGCGATGATCGTCGAAGAGAGTCGCATCGTCAAGTGGGACCTCGTGTCGACCGCCCCGGCCCCGGCCCCGGTGGTGGCGCCGGCCCCGAAACCGGCCCCCGCGCCGGTGGTGGTGAAACCGGCCCCCGCGCCCGCGCCGGCTCCCGCCCCGAAACCCGAGCCGGTCGTGGCCCAGCCCGAACCGCAGCCCGAACCCGCCGTCGCACAGGTCGAGCCGGAACCGGCCCCGGTCGAGGTGCAGAAGTCGGTCCCCGCGCCGGTCGAACCGAAAGGGAAGGTGACCCATCCCTACTTGTGGTGGGGCATCGGTACGCTCGGCGTCGCCGCGGCGGTCTTCGGCGTATCGTGGTATTTCAGCGCCGAGGTGGGCAACAACCTCGATAAGCGCGACAAGCTCATGGCCGATTATGACAATTATGCCCCTGCGGATCAGCCTACCGCCTATAAGATGGCTATCGATTACGAGGACAAGGCGAAGTTCAACGATACCATGCGGATCGTGATGTTCTCGACGTCGGGCGCGCTCGCCATCGCCGGGACGGTGCTCGCCGTCTGGTGGAAGACCGAACCGGCCGACGCGCCGAAGGTCTCGTTCTTCTTTGACGGCAGCACGGTCTACGCCGGCGCCACCTTCAGTTACTAGGGGAGGGAACTATGAATACCATGATACGCATAGCGTTCCTTGCGGCGCTTCTGGCGCTGATCGCCTCGTGCGAGTTCTTCAAGGAGAACGATACGCTTGAGGAGCTCAAGAAGAACCCGCCGACCGGGACGGCCGATACCGATGAGACCGACAACGATGAACAAGCTGACGTTGATAACATGCAGGTCTGCGGTGACGGGACGGTGCAGGAGTATGAGGAATGCGATAGGTCGCTGACCGACAAAAAACTCTGTACCGAGATCGATCCCAACCTCTACAGCGGTGGAGAGACGCTCTGCGCCGCAAATTGCAAGTGGGACCTTACCCAGTGCATCTCCAAGACCTGCGGCGACGGCACGGTCCAGCCGGCGACCGAGGAGTGCGATGTCGCCGTAACGGACGGCACCCCCTGCAACCAGATAGATCCTCAGGCATACAACAGCGGCATGGCGACCTGCGCCGAGAACTGCAAATGGGACCTAAGCGCCTGCGTTTCGGTCGGCTGCGGCGACGGCACCGTCGGCGCGAACGAGGATTGCGAAGGCGACTCGACGAAACCCTGCAAGGATATCGATCCGAACAAGGAAGGGACGGCCACCTGTAATGCCGACACCTGCAAATGGGACACCGCAGAATGCACCGATGCGGTCAAATGCGGGAACAATACGGTCGATACCGGCGAGACGTGCGATGGGAACAGCATAGCCTGTGTTCAGATAGACTCCAACCAGTACAGCGGCGGCATGGCGCAGTGCAACGGCAATTGCGACGGTTGGATCGTCACCAACTGCCAGTTGAAGAGCGACTGCACCTGCGGCAACGGCACGGTCGACAGCGCCTCGACCGGGTGCGGCGTCACCGAGGCCTGTGAAACCACCCAGACCTCCGATTGTGAGGCGCAGGGCTATCCCGCGGCCGGCAGCACCACCGTCAACTGCAAGACCGACTGCACCGGCTGGGATACGAGTGTCTGCAATCAGGTCAAGGTGGCATTCAATTTCGATACCCCATTCATTCTCGATGCGTCGAGATTGGGTGAAACCGCCTACATGGATGCTCACGGGAACGCGATAATGACCGGCACTTTCTATGGCACATGGGAGAACGGTGAGGCTATGCCGCCCGCCGGATCGACCAGTCAGGGGTATGTGGCCCGATCTGTCGATACGCCGACTGGCCCGTCCCTCATTGTGCAGGAGAATTATTTCGATAACGGCATGAGCCCGGAAACCCCGTCGGCGATAACCCTGAACTTCCCCACCGACGACATTCTGCAGGGCGGCACTCTCGGAGTTCCAGCCACTTTTTATGTCGGGTTGGCGATCGATCAGGTAAAACTGTTCGCCTATGAGCCGGACGGTTCCGGTTTCTGCCTGAAATATGTCGCGACCGGCGGTGCCGGTTCGTTCGAGGTCACCGAAGCGTTTGACACCACCGTGACCGATGGCGGCGTGCTGGCGGCGGGAACGGAAGGTCAGTATATCCCGCTTGTCCCTGCGGCAACGCAGGCTACCGGGACCGCGCTCCAACAGGGATATACCTTCTTCCGGGTCTGCGGCGGACAGTCGTGCGGCGACGGCATCATCAACGGCGGCGAACAGTGCGACATCAGCGGAACAACGAGTTTCGACTGTGCGAAGATAAGCAAGTCATACATCGGCGGTACCGCCACCTGCGATCAAGGCACATGCCAGTGGGATTTCTCACAGTGTCAGGCGGCGCCGGCCTGCGGCGATAACAATATCGATACCGGAGAAGCCTGCGACGACGGCAATACCACGCCGGGCGACGGCTGTTCGAGCAACTGTAAATTCGTCGACAACAACTGCACCGCGATCACGGCGGGCCCATTCTCGGCGCAGATGGGGACCGACGGCACCAACGGCGACATGGCGATGTTCGTCGCCGAATTCACCCCGACCGAAGGATCCGGCTCTCTGCCCGAAATGTTCTTTTTTTATATCGACACCGACTTTATCCCGGTCAAGAGTCAGGCGTACCCCATCACCGAAGCGGTCAAGAGCGATTATGGCCTGCAGGCGATGGTCGACTACGACGGCATGAACGGTACGGTCGGCACGGCCTTCGCCGCCTACGCGGGACAGATGCATTTCAACGACTACGATCTCGACGGGAACGGCAAATTCACCGATTCGGCGTGGGGACAGGTCGACGTAGTTTATTTTGGAGAGATCGATACACAGGGCAAATGGGTGCAGAACGGTCAGTGCCGCTATCTTGCGCAGGCCGCATGGGACCTTATAAAATATCCGGTCATCACCGATCTGTCGGCCTCTTATTCCGGAACGGTCAACACCGTCCAGCTCCAGTGGACCGCGCCGGGCAATGCGTCGCGCTACAACCAGTACCGGATATGCGTCAATACCACCTG
>Ga0074195_1001980_pt1 | contig 25226 bp, 31 predicted proteins | sample EPASupsiteHSE623_FD_64525 | JGI IMG/M metagenome (GOLD analysis project Ga0074195, IMG submission 64525) | Bioremediated contaminated groundwater from EPA Superfund site, New Mexico - Sample HSE6-23 | ecosystem: Environmental > Aquatic > Deep subsurface > Groundwater > Contaminated ... | reverse complement strand
ATGAATTTATTATAAAGAAGAATGAATCTATTATACAGAAGAATGCATCTATTATACAGCAGAATGCATCTATTATACAGCAGAATGCATCTATTATACAGCAGAATGCATCTATTATACAGCAGAATGCATCTATTCTCAAAAGAACAACAGCTATGCAAATGGAAATCCATAGGATATGTGACATGATGATCCAAACATCTAAAACAAATAATGACACTGAATTAAATATGCAATCTATAAATAAAACAAGTTTAATGGAACAGGATATATATGATTTATTTGATTACTCAATAAGCTGGAAAAAGGATGGCACCACCAAGAAAAAAAGTCCAGGATCGAATAAACTTGGGAGTCAATATACCACACAATCCACTACACAACAATCAACTACACAACAATCTACTACACAACAATCCACTACACAACAATCCACTACACAACAATCCACTACACAACCCCAAATACAATCCTCCATTAAGGAAGTAGTGACAGTAGTGACTAATTTCAGGTAACAGGGTGGACAGTAGTATGCTTCGAAGGTTTTTCGGAATCATCGAGCAGATGATTCATATGCGACAAAAATATGAACCTTTAATATTGATTATACTACTATCCATATTACTACTTATATCCATATATAATATGCGTATTAGTCTCGATATATCTCGAACTAATGGTGAAATCGATGAAAGTTTAAATAAGATTACAAATAACCGCTTAGCATCAATAGAAAACCTTCTATTTATGATGAGTTATGCATTGGTACCAATGGATGAAAAGCTAGATATTATTATAAATAACACAAATAAGTCGGACTGCAATGGAACTGATATGGAAAAAATTAACGATATATACCTTCGATGTAACAAGAATATTGATGAGATTGGCGTTAGATATCACTCGTTTCGCAATTACAGCGAGAATAATAGTACAGAGTACGAGAGATTAATGGCTGAGCAGTCTTATTTATCCAACAGGGGGTTAATAGTATCTGGTATCATGATTTTATTAAATTTAATACTTCTGTACCTTGGTTATAGATCACAACGCAAACCTAAAGAAAACTAGAACAATTCATCATCCAAAAAGTGAAAAGTCAAACACAATAAAGTGGTAAAGCTAACTTAGGGGTTGCCGCAAAATAAGTTACTCAAATTGGATTCCATAGAGCGGATAAAATCACTATGCTTTTATGAGATACGTTAATATATATATCCTGAGTGGGCCATACATTTTTTCAATGCTTTAGAGGAAACTCAACCCAAAAGCTTTTTCTCTGAACTATCCAAGTGTCTCAAAGAGGATGAATAATATGAGGATGCTTGCTATCTTCGTGGCTATTTTAGCAATTCAGATGATGTGTGAGGCAGAACCAGAGAACATATCAATAGGATTATATAATATTTCGTTTGACCTCAACCAACCTTGTGATGAATATCGGATTGCTACAGAAGGGCCGATCGAATCTGAATCCCTTTCAGGCAAATATGAACGTATTCATACACTTAAGATAGAATGTACGGATGATGACACTTACGGAATCGTCCTCATGCTAAAGGAGCTTAATAATAGCAATAATGATCTCGCGAGGACTGATCAAAAGAACTTTTTAGAGAAGGCCTATCCGGATGCACTTTTAGTAGAAAAAAGAGACATATCTGAAGATGATTGTGGATCTGTTGCAAAAATATTGTCAAGCAATGGAATGGAATATGTAGCTATATTCCATCCATCATTCAACTCAATCCAAAAAATCAAATTGCCCAAACAAAACGAAAAATTGTCCGCTTTGGCGATTTTGATCTCATCTTATCCCTGGGACAAGGGCACCTTACAGCTCCTCAAGACCATCCATATCGAGCGGAGCGCGACGGGCTAGCCGGACCACCTGGCCAGATCCTTTTTGCCGCAATCTCTGCCAATATCCTTGCGACAAATGCGGCTATTGGAATCAAAAATTCAGAATGTAATGCTGCAAAAAAGGAGATTCCGGGTTAGATCGTCTCGATCTAACCTTCTTCATGGGTAGACAAACGCACCATGTGTCTTAATATCAAAGTCCAGATGCAGGAATTCGCCAATATACTCCTGCTGTATGGCAGACGGATCCATATCGGCGAATAGATCTGGATGAAGCCATTTTGCAATATATGCTTTATCGCAGAGGCTACCAAGTGCTGAGTACATTACGAAGACATTATTATTCTTTATTGCAGAGAGCTGATTGAAGCCAGGTGTATCGATGATATCATCATAGCGCGCTTTGAGCACACTGGAATTATCCGTCTCATATCCACCTGCGAAAGATACTCCTAAGATGACATCCGGATTTTCTTTTAAGGCCCACTCTGTATCCAACTCCGGATAGTCCTTTAAATTAATGGCAATATTCTTGCCGCCAGCTATGTCTATTGTTCCATTGTATGAGGTATCTCCGCCACAAGTCGTCTTTTGCCCGTTTTCTCCTGCAAACCTATACCACAGTACATTTGGCTTTTGACTATCCGAGAGGGTTGATACCTTTTCTTGAATTTCATCCATTATTTTATCGTACCACTCTTTATAGGCCAATGCATTTTCCTCTTCATCAAGGATATAACTCAAAGTTCTTAATTCAGACAGATTAGTCTCCGGTTTTGATAGCCAAAGGCGTACAACATCAATTCCTGTTCCTTTTAGCTTATTTTCAATATTCGGATCGTGCCAAAGCGGTCCGCAAATAACAACACCTGGGCCAAGCTTAAGGATTTTTTCTGCATCCATGTCGGCATATGCGCCAATTGATTCCAGATTTATATCTGACCTGAGAGTTGGATAATTTGAATATGTCCATTCGTCAATCCCAATTATATCTTTGTATCTATTGAGTATTCGGAGAGACTCCACAGTAGAGCTATGCACTGCTACGATCTTATCTAGTGGCTTATGGACTGTCGAATTCTTTCCAGTGCAATCGATGAAAGTTAGCTCTTTTTCTGTTCCCGATATGATCGAATTAATCTGATCAATATCGGTCTCAGTTATCTTTCCATCATAGTTAGCATCTGCCAATATAGTCATGTCGTTTTTTCCATTGATGATTCCATCAACATATTCAATATCATTTTCGTCAATGGTATCATCCATATTCGCATTTCCAAATACTTTTAATGTGAATTCAGATGCATTTGCAGGCATAATTACCTGTAACATGCAAAATGATATAACTAGACTCATCCATATTGATCGATTCATGTTCGTTTCCACCTATTGCACAATACAATATTTGGGTTTATAATACATACGTTTTTTATTATAGTTAGCATCTATTCTCATTTTTATTTCGATTAGTGTTCTTATTAATATAGCTTTTTATCTAATTATCTTAAACTGTTGTGAATTGACGGAAATTCAGTAGCACTTAAAATGAAAATCAACCAGAATGAATTATTGCTGTATGGCACGTCTGTTTCTTTGGAGAACACCCATAGCGGTAATGGCTGAAAGTCTATCGGACTTCTCAATTGTTACAGAATCATGGCTCAATAGAAAGAGGACCTTCCCCGGATCTCGCAACCATTTGCCCCATTTTGGCCGTCAAGGGACTGCACCTTCGGCCTGCCTTTCCCCAGCGAGGTCCCTAGCCCTTTGGCCCAATTCCCTTGCATCTTGGACGGGGTGCTGTGGACCATCGCGTTTCTCTACGGAATGGTAGTGTCATATTGCGAACGCGGAAGTGCGAAAGAATGTCCGCGAAATACATCCTCTCAAGATTATGTGGTTCTTATACTACATGTGTATGATAAAATATTGAACTAAAATTGGGATCGCCAGATATAAATCCAATGCATGGATTATTTATACGTGGTCAATTGCATTATGGCCAAAGCACCGAAGGAGAAATGAACCTATGGCGAGGCCTACCGAGCTCGGTTTGACCCTAACGGGCGTAGATGCAGAGGAATTCTGCAAGAACGAAGCCAACACCGTGTTTACTTCTGAGCAGTTAGCCTTTTTCAGGCAGGCAAAGAAGATTTATAATGCCCATCGTACCAAGTTTTGATCCTTGATGGAGTTACTGCCAGAAAGAGCACTGAGCATTGAATTGCTTAGTGCTAGGTACGACCTTAGGAATTTTGATTCGGGTAACGAGGAGCTGAACGATTATTTAAGGAACGATGCCCTAAAAGAGCAACAATTGCTCCTCAGTAAAACACAACTCTGTTTTCATAGAGACCGAATAGCAGGATTCATCACGTTGGCTGCCGATTCTATCAGAATTGAAAAAGATAAATTGGATTCAAGCCAAATAATTGACGGCTGTGAGTATCCCGCGTATCCGTGTATTCTAATTGCACGACTTGCCGTTGATAAAAAATTGCACAGATGTGGCATTGGGAGTTATCTGCTATCGCTAGCCGTTGGCTTTGCCTTAGAAGCTCCACTGGGTTGCCGATATTTGGCCGTAGATCCTAAGGAAGAGGCTGTAAAGTTTTATGAGAATGTTGGTTTCAGATATTGGACCAAGAACAAAAGAAGAATGTTCCTTAATATGAGAAATATAGCTCTACAGCTTGAGCCTGCCGAATCCCTCGATTTGTGGTCAAAAATGAAATAACCCGACTATATCCCCAACTGCGGTATGCACGCCAGGTAAGTCTCTTTCAGCTCTTGAGGTCTATGTGGTCGTAGATATCTCTGGTTTCAAGCTATTAACCTTGATCGCCTCGCAGCAAAAATCTCAATGACCATCAATGCGAATGACGCAAGGCTACAGAAGGCCGGCTGGGGCATCCCATAGGATCAATTTGCCGCGTGGCCTTCCACAATCCGGATCTCCTCTTCCGTCAGCTCGTAAAGCTCGTAGACCAGGGCGTCTATCTGCCCTCCTCTGGCTCCATTTGCAGTTCTGATGAAAAAGCTTGCGAGAGAGCCATCCTCGAAGAGTCGGATTCCAAGCTGGCTGTCAGCTTGGCAGGGAGCGCTCCGGCCTGCCGCTCAGGACCACGTGGCGAGACGACAGGCTCTTGTCTATCTTTTGCCTTTCAGCTTCTGTGTTGCATAATTTGCAAGAATCGATAAGCTGCGAGACATATTAGTAATAGCCGATGCAATTAGGGATCTCGTCATCCGCTGGCCGTATGGCTGCGAAATTGCGCAACGCAGCACTTCGCATTTGGTGATCTTTCACGGGGTGTCTCTCTCGGGTTACCGTTCTGGTTTTCAACTTGCTCGAAGATGGATTGAGAGAAGCTCTGCACCCTAAACCAATGGATGTGGCAGATATGATTTTAAAATTAATTGGTATTAATGAGTAATATTTATTGCTAAGTAAGTCATCTGGCCAACAAGCGGCATGGGTTCGCAACCGTAGGAGGAATAAGAGATGAGATGGAGCACTTTTGCTTCGATAGTAGTATATTCAACGTTGATGGTCGGCTTAGCGTTTGCGCAAGGGATTGATGTCCCTGGCGATAGTGATGGCGACAAGATAGTCTCTGCTGAAGAGATGGAAGCAGCCGATAAGCTCGCGCAGGAGGAAAAGATTACATCAGAGCAGCTAGATGAAATAAAGAATATTCATGAAAATTACCCGAAGACTATCACAGATTCGGCCAAGAATATCGTCACAATCTACAAACCCATTGAGCGTGCAATTATTGCCTATTGGATCGACGCGGCAATAACATTACAGGCGTTAAAAGCTGAGGACTCGATTATTGGTGTGACCGCACCAATTGCAGATGAGCAAATCCTGTTCCCTAAGCTCAGCAAACTTCCAGTAGTTGGTGCGATGCCAAGGGTCGAATCACTTGATTTTGAAAAGATTTTGGAGCTTAAACCCGATGTAGTGATTACAGGGGGAAATGCGTCTTCAATGGATGATATTCAGAAAGAGATTCAATCTCTTGACCCTGATGTTACAGTCCTCCGTTTCGATTTCTGTCAACCTGCAACGTATTTGGATGAAGTTAACAAGACTGGCTATCTCTTCGACAAAAGAGACGAGGCGGATGAGCTAATCGACTTCATCAACGGCCATTTAAGTCAAATTGAAGAACGTGTGGACAAAATACCCAGCGATAAGAGGATTAAGGTCTACTGTGAGGTCTTTAAAGACTACCAGACAGGTGGCACAGGAAACTACTATCCCAATGATTATATCGAAATGGCCGGTGGAGCTAACCTGTTTGGCGATTCTTCGCAGGGCTTATTTACAGCAGATCCTGAAGAGGTAATTAAAAGGAACCCTGATCTCATTCTGACCCTCATGGGATCAAAGTATTCAGATAGGATCGGATGGAATGTAGATAATGTCACTGCACTGCGAGAGAAAAGAGACGAGATTATGAACCGAACTGGATTCGAAGGAATCTCTGCAGTGAAGAGCGGAAATGTATACACCTTAGATTCGAATATCGTGCTAGATGCTATCTATCCTGTGGGTATATCCTATTATGCCAAGTGGTTCTATCCAGACCTTTTTGAAGATTTAGATCCCAACGAGGTACATCAGGAATATTTAAGCAAATTCTTGGGCATAGATTATGATCTAGATGCCAACGGCGCATTTGTGTACCATCCAGATCAAAATCCAAAGGGAAGATAGTAGTGATAGGGGGCAATGTTTAAGGGAATGATAATTCCCATTTACGAAGACGTATTCGGCAGCAGGTTAAGCACATTGAGGCTTCTTGATTCTATGCTCAGCCTGCTTAATTTTTTGTACGTGTTAAGCTACATCGAATCACTATCAATAAGCCCCTTTTGCATTATCTCGCGTAACCAATTATCAGGAGCAATATTAAGTTAATTTGGTCTATTGATGTCGTTTTTTGATTTAGCATTGATTCCGTTCATCATGCTCACAATTGATAGGAATCAGTACCTATCGACCCATTCCTAGGAGCCAAACACATATGCCGATTCCGCCTTTTCCGTAAATGCAAAGTCGTTTCATGATATCTTCACGCCTTCCGGTAGCGCAAATAGTCGCTGCTAAAGCCCAATGCTGAATTGACTATGTTCTCAGTAAGAAATTTAGTGCCACAAGTGCCCGCGAAAGGAGCATCGCTGATGCTCACTAGATCAAATACAGGGTATACAAACCTGATCAGAGGAACTTCCATCTCTATTGCAATGCCAAGCTCAAAGCTGCTCCCAAACAGCATTGTTGTATTGGAGTTCATGACATCTTTTTCAAACGAATCTTCTTCGAATGAAGAGAGCACCTCGATATCGAAGCCAAGCTCTCCTGCTAAGAATTGCGCCAGAGGCCGAGCATGAAAATCGCCTATAACGGATACGGAGGATCCATAAAGCCCATTGAGATGCACGTATATTTTTTTATAGGGCTCTAGGTCAAGCGCTTCCGTGCTATATGCCACGTCTAATGACTCACAAATTTTCTCCAGGAATTCCATTGTGCCCTGCAGCCCATAGGGGTAGTCCATTTCAAGATAAGGTATGCCAAAGACTTCTTTCATATGCTCTGCCAGACCGACTCCCTGCCCTAGGACAAGATTTAGCTCTGCTGCAGGTGCTCTGGTGAACTCTTCATAGCTACAGTTGGATATAACTGAGTTCACGGTTATTTCTGCATTACTCAACAGACGCTTAATCTCCTTAATGTCAGCGTCTGCTTTAAAATCGTCTGGGCAGACACCTATAAGATTGACCGATCTCTTGATTTGTTCTTTTTCATTCATGAGTGGTGACAGGCTAAGAAGGGCATCTTCGTACCCATCTCTCATAGATCCTTTAAAGCCGGGAGCATTTATTATTACAGCTTCTTTGCCCAAACCAGTTGACTGGACTGCCGCCTCACAATCATCTCCGATTATAGATGGCACATCTCCAGACAAGACTATAATAATCGGACTGTTGTGATGCGATTTTGCGCTCAATAGTGCCTTTTTTAAAGACGACTCTCCGCCAAAGACTATCTCATTTTCATGCATGGCTGTACATGCTTGCCTTATGTCATTTTGCAGCGAGAAGCTTTTTAGCAATCCGGCTCCCCAGTGGCATCCTACTGGGACATGATTGAGCACTAATGCATCTCTTATACCCGAAGCAGCTCGAAAGGCTCCTAAGAACTTTCCTCCGTCCATTATTGGCTGCTCCTTTCGTCTCTTCTGTGACGCCATATCTCAGACCACATCTCACACGAGGCAACGCATGAGTCATCTTGTATCAAGGGATAATCGATCGGATTGTATCTGAATCTTGAGATTATCGGATAACTTCTTTTAATTGAGGTTCTATTCTGTGTTTTCATGACAAGGAATCTTCCAATATCTACATAGCCCTTGAAGCTCGTTAGAAAGAGGAGATGGCTTATTGGTGACAAATTTATGACTTTTGCGCCTATATCGGCGGCATGATTATCGGGCAAAGGTCGATCGCTTAGAATATAATCCACTTTTTTGGATATCATCCTCATGGTTTCGAGCCTGGGATTGATTATGAATTCAAATCCAAGCTCCCATTCCTCAATGAGTTTCTCCATGTTTTCAAGCATTATCTTTAAGGTCTCATCCGATGCATTCATGTTTCTTAGCGATTGAGTGTTTACAACGAAATATTTTATATTAGCTCCTAGATCATTTTTTAGTACTTTCGTCAAATAGGGATTGATTAAAAATCCGCTGGCAGACACAGCAAAAATATTATTCTTTAGGGTGTTCTTTATCTCCGCGATCTTTTCTAAAGTTCGCTTCGTCTCGAATTTCAGCACTGATTCAGCCTCGCCTTCCAGGGATAAAGCGGATGCTACCTCCAGAAAGAACCTCTCAGTTCCTTGTATTCCGTAGTGGTTTGGTCTCTTCCTAAAATATTCGGTTCCGAATTTTTCTTCCATCCTTGCGGCGGCCATTCTGTCCCGCATTATTATATTTAGTTGGGCGGACGGAGCTCTTTTGATATCATCTACAGTGCACCCTAAAATCGTTGTGTTCACACTGATACCTATGTCAGTAAATATTTTTTGGATCTCTTTCAGGCATCTCTCAAAGCAACCTCTATATCTGCCAAAGATTTCCAGGTTTACCGAATTCTCAATGATATCTTTCTCTTCCATGAGTTGATCTATTAGCGCCTTTACAACTTCCTCCTGACCGCAGCCTCTAACTTCGCAAGCGTTAGGTTGTGGCTTGATCCACGACTTTGCCGCCTCCTGCATCAAATCATCCGCGGATTCTCTGTTGCGATTGGAAAATCCTTCGGAGTCTACATAGATAAGGTCGCAAGGAACCTGGGATTTAATATCCTGACATATGCCATGTATATCGTCGCCAATGAGGGCCGAGACGCATGTGGGAAGGATGACAATCAAAGAAGGATGATATCTTTTGTATGTGTTCTTGATCTGTTCTCTTAGAGTCTCTTCGCTTCCATAGATCACATCTCGTTCAGTTATGTTCGTGCTTGCCAATCTGTATATCGGCTCATAGAGCCTTCCTGGCGTGAGTCTTTGGTGAAAAGCGCATCCTGCTGGACCGTGAATTAAGGAAAGAGCGCCCTTTATCTCTGATACAGCATAGACCGATCCTGAGAGCTTGCAGTCGCGGCCAAAAAGGTGATTATACTCGCTCATGCTCTGGAATAAGCCTAAAAATGTTCCTTCACAAAGAGCATTATGCCATCCATCTGGAATGAGATGGTCGATACTACTGCACATTTGTCAATTCACCATCATTAGATCGCGAAATCCTGGAACGACTTGCTTTGATTTGCTTGAAGCTCCAATCACATAAGATATCTTTTAGATTTAGTATTAATGAGTAATATTTATAACTATGTGTCTCATCAGATGTAACCTGTCAGTCTCGATATAGAGGCCGCAGGAGGAATAAGAGATGAGATGGAGCACTTTTGCTTCGATAGTAGTATATTCAACGTTGGTGGTCGGCTTAGCGTTTGCGCAAGGGATTGATGTCCCTGGCGATAGTGATGGCGACAAGATCGTTTCCGCCGAAGAGGTGGCAGCAGCAGAGAAGCTTGTGCAGGAGGGGAAGCTATCTGCGGATGATCTGCAGGAGATCAAGCACATTCGTGAGAAATATCCTATCAACATCACCGACTCGGCCAACCGGAAGGTGACGATCTACAAACCTGTGAAGCGGATGATAATCCAGCCAACGTTTGAATACGAGCCTGTTTTCATTCTGGGTGCACAAGATCGACTTGTGGCAGTGACTGATACCGCCAAAAAGTGTTTCTTCTATATACCTGGGATTAACAGCAAACCTGGGATCGGAGAGTATAAAGAAATTGACTATGAATCGGTGATCGAAAACCAGCCAGATATCTATATTTCGGGCTCAAATAAGACCATAAATGATGTAGAGAATAAATTGAATCCAATTGGGGCCACAGTAATCGTAATGGACTTGTCCAGTTTGAGCACATTCAAAGATAATTTCAGAACTCTTGCCAAATTGATGGAAAAAGAGGGCCGGGCTGAAGAATTTTTATCTTGGTGGGAGAGTCACCTAAACGATATCCAAGAAAGAACTGATAAAATTGAGCCCAAACTAAAGGTTTACAACGATTATGCTAATGAGCTTCCCTGGAGCACGGGAGCGCTCACATCAGGCATAGATGATTCAATAACTCTTGCTGGCGGATTCAATATTGCCCGCGATTTGGACAAGCTATATTATGCAGAGGTGGACCCGGAGTGGGTTCTACAGCAAAATCCTGAGATCATCGTCATCCCCGCTTTTCACGATTATGATCCTTCAGGAGATTACCTCACAGGGTATCAACTGGAAAACGGCGATAATTCTAGGAAATTCCTAGAAAATGTATCTCAATGGGACCAATGGAAGCAGATGGAAGCTGTCAAGAACGGGCAGGTCTACGTCTTAGATGGTGACACAGGATTCACAAGCTGCAAAGCAGTAATAGCTGCAGCATATATGGCTAAATGGTTCTATCCGGAGCAGTTCAAGGACTTAGATCCTGAGGTCATCCACAGGGAGTACTTCGAAGAGTGGCTTGGCGTGCCATATAAGGGGGTATGGGCATATCCACAAGCAGGCTAATGCATTGAATTTTCCTGATCTATTTTTAGAATTTAGTAATACTAAGTAATATTTATATCCATGAAGATCGCTTGAATCGACATGTGATCGGACCTGCGAACTGCAGGGGAGAAATGAGTATGAGATGGATGATTGTTGCTTTAATGGCATGCACGATTCTGATGGTAGGATCAGTGTTTGCTCAGGGGACTGATGTCCCTGGCGACAGCAGCGGGGACAAGATTGTCTCTGCCGAAGAGGTGGCAGCAGCAGAGAAGCTCGCGCAAGATGGGAAGCTGTCTGCGGATGAGCTGAAGGAGATCAAGCACATTCATGAGAAGTATCCTATCAACATCACCGACTCGGCCAACCGGGCTGTCACGATCTATAAGCCTGTGAAAACGATAATACCAATGTCTTGGACGGATTATGAACCAATATTTGTTCTAGGTGGTTTAGATAAGATCGCAGGTGTAAGGGCGGATCTCAAGGATGCGTATTCTTGGATACCAGGGATCAAAGACAAACCGACTATCGGTGGATTTCAAGAAATCGATTATGAAAAAGTTATAGAATTAAGGCCGGATTTGGTGATAAGTGCGTCCAGCAAGGTGGATAACCTTAAGGACAAGCTTGATCCTGTAGGAATACCTTACATCATCATTTTCCGAACATTGGACCAGGATGCCTATGACAATGACCTGAAAATTTTGGCCAAAATACTTGAAAAAGAAGAACGAGCCGACGAGTTTCTCACTTGGAGGCAAAATTGCCTTAGTCAGCTCAAGGAGGAGACTGATAAAATCAAGCCTGCTGATCGAATTAAAGTCTACTGCGAGAGTGCCGACCGTGAATTTTTTGCGGCAGCTAGTTCCTCTGGTGTCAATGAGATGATAAGCATTGCGGGCGGAAAAAACATAGCAGACGAACTTGCAGGCAATCCGTATAATGTTGATGTTGAGCCTGAGTGGGTGCTTAAAGAAAACCCTGAGGTGATTATTTTAGCAGCCTCGATGCTTGGTGTTTCTCCCGAATCGTACCTTGATTATATCGTAGAGGAAAATGCCACAGAAAGCTTAGACGGTTTCTTAGATATGACTTACAACAGAACTGTTCTGAAGGACACAGATGCTGCTAAACAGGGCCGAATCTATTTGCTCCAGGGAGCATACACGGATTTCGGAAGAGGTTTCATAGGTGCACATTACATGGCCAAGTGGTTCTATCCGGATGTCCTCAAGGATTTCGATCCGGATGCGATCAACAAAGAGTACTTCGAGAAGTGGCTTGGTGCACCGTATGAAGGTGTGTGGGCATATCCGACTGATAGCTAGGCTCTATCCAAAGGAAACATAAACAGAGGTTGGAGGATCATTGCCTCCACTTTGATTTTTTTTATTTTAAAATGAATACCCCGCAGCTTGCTGCGGCTGGGATGGTCAGGAAACCGACTTAAGGAAGACTGCATATCGTGCATATAGATGATTGAAGTAAGAAATGCGAGCCATTGTGTCTATAAAATTCGATATCACATGGTTTTCAGCCTAAAATATAGAAGAAAGCTGCTTTTAGATGATGATCGTATTAATTATATTAAATCCATTTGTTCTGAAATCGGTGAAAGATATTGGTTCGATTTTGATGCCATAGGAACTGATGGAGATCATGTTCATTTTTTTGTTGGAGCTGCGCCGAGATATGCGCCTTCAAAGGTGATGCAAATAGTAAAAAGTATAACCGCTCGAGAGTTTTTTAAGAAATTTCCCGAAGTAAGGAAACAGCTTTGGGGTGGCGAATTTTGGAGTGATGGCGGGTATATCGGAACGGTAGGGGATGGAGTGATGGCCGACACAATACGCAATTATGTTGAAACGCAGGGAACCCCTGAAGAAAAGGAAGACTATAGACAGATGAATTTGCTGGATTTCGACTGATTAAGGATGGAGCGAACGCACCTTGCATCGAGGGTCAAAGGGCATGAATATTCAACTTAAGTTTGGATCAGATTAACCTGGTTCTGTTTTCATGCGGCGGCGCCTCGGATGCCCCGCAGCTTGCTGCGCGGGTGCGCCGCCGCCGTTTCACCTGAACATTGCAGCTCAGGCACCTGCAACTCTGAAATTTTAAACTCCGGGATCATTAAACCAGGACCCTCTGATAGTGAAAAGTTCGAAGTGTGGTTAATTAGATTATCGCTATCTGATCAGATATAATTCGATTTGAGGCTATCGTATTTGTCCCTTGGTTATTGAGATTTGCAGAGTTTGGAATATACATGTTAAAAATATATTCGTGTTATCATAATAATAAATCATATGAAAAGGTAATATGAAAATCGAAAGACTTATATCCTAGGAAGGACAAAAGAAATTATCATAGTAAAATGATTGACTCGTTAAGTCGAAGGCCAGAAATCAGGATACGAGCGCCGAGCGATGACAGTATAGGGTAATACCATAGTCAAACTGCGGCGGCTCAACCCGCAGCTCTGCTGCAGGTATTTAAATAAAATAAATTAGGGTCCTAAAGAATAGGATTAAAACAAAAGGGAGGTGGAAAAATGGAAAACGATGCAAAAGTTGAGTGGGGACTCGAAATTGAAGAGCTGGTCTTTACAGGATGCATGTCTAACCACACCGTGATGCCCGGACTGGCGTTTAGACTGGATCAGCAGGCCTGAAGATGAATGCATTGATTAGGTGGGGCCACTCACCTAATCATTATTTGTTTGGTAAGGTGCTAAATAATGTATGTACCTAAAAGCCCATTTGTATTGGGTATGGAGATCACTACTCAGTGCAATCTAAATTGTCCTCATTGTGTGGCAGATGCAGATTCACGAGGTAAAAAAATACCCTATGATAAGGCAATCTCTGTAATTGATGAAGCTGAACGCATCGGCGTCAAAGATTTAGTGTTAGGTGGAGGAGAGGTACTTCTTTATGATGAATTTTTTAATTTATGCGAATATGCTTTAATAAAAGGATTGAATGTAACCTTTTCATCAAATGGATTACTTATTCCTAAAGAGATCGACTCCATATCTAGACTTAAAAAACATAACAGAATGCTTCGAGTAGGTATAAGTCTTGACGGTCCTACACCAAAAATTCATAGCTATTTCCGTCCAGAAGACACATTCGAAGCTGCGATAAGAGCAATTTCTCTTCTTCAAAATGAAGATATAAATGTACATGTTTTGTGTGTATTAAACAAAAAAAATATAAAAATAATACCTGATTTTTTAGAATTCCTTTTAAAATTAAATGTATTGGATATGAGATTACTTCCCTTGATGCCCTTTGGGAGGGGCAAACTTCATAGAGAGGAAATGCTATCGCCTGCTGAGTTTTATTATATTCTTCAGGAAAAAAATAAATGGATAAACGAGTTTAAGATTAACATTGGTTCGAATATGCCATGGGAATTTCTTTTCTATCCATTAGATAAGCGTCATCCTCATCCGTGTGTGGCAGGCTATCTACGCTTTTGGATAAATTCAGATGGAAATATGTTCCCTTGTGCCTACATGTCGGATATTCCTCTCGGAAATATCTACACAGATTCCATAAGCGATGTCTGGCTCAATTCGCCGATAATGAGAAATCTACGCGATCCATCGTTGCTTAAAGGTGCCTGCTCTACTTGTGCATATCGTGCCGATTGCCGAGGAGGATGTCGCGGTTTAGCTCAATTCTTGGAAGGTGATTACTTATGTGCCGATCCATACTGCCCAATAGCAAACCAAAAGCTGCTCAAATAATGGAAAGAATGGAAGACGATAAACTCATTCTTTATTTTGGCCATACTCTTATAGTATTAGGAGCCCATGAGACCGAAATATGGGAGATGTGTGATGGAGAGCATACGGTAGAGTCTATGAGTAATATAGTAGTTAATAAATATACTATCTCTCAGGAAAAAGCTTTTAATAATATAATTAAATTTCTTAATCAGTTATTAGAAAGAAACCTAATTAGACTATGCTGCGATTAGAGGCAAATATGTCATCCAGATTACATTTAGTGGTTTTGGAATTGACCGGAAGATGTAACCTATCATGCAGCTACTGCTATCGCAGAAATGATCCCTCATTTGACATGTTTGATACTTCTCTGCTATTAGACCAATTGTCAGAGATAAATCCATATTTTATTAATATTTCTGGAGGTGAGCCATTACTTTTCGACGATCTATTTAATTTGGCGAAAGAACTCAAAAAAAATTGCAAAAAGCTTCTTCTAACAACCAATGGTCTAATGATACGGAATTTTCCGAAGCAAAATTATAAGATTTTTAATAACATACAGATGAGTTTGGATGGTGATAAAACTCTTCATGAACGCATAAGGGGGAGAGATACATATGAAAAAATAATTGAGGCCGCAAAATATTTGAATGGCATTACGCATGTTTCATTTCTTTGCACAGTTGGCTCGGAGAATTGCAGCCACATTGGTGAATTTGCAAGAAAAACTCAAGAAAGTGGAGTACTGCCCAAAATAGGACGCATGTGTGGATTTGGCCAAAGCAGTTTTTCTCCTATATTGGATCCTCATTCTTGGATGTCTATTCTAGAGGAAATTACGCAATATGGAATAATTAACGACGATCCCCTAAACTTCTGGTTCGACGAGAAAAAGAAATCTTCTACGAACCCAAACAAGATCGTCGGCGGCTGCACCGCTGGAATTGCCGGAGTGGCCATCTCTCCAGAACTAGATGTCTATCCCTGCGTCAAGCTAAGAATCCCTGCAGGAAACCTCAAAGAGCAGAACCTGAAAGACATATGGCTCAACTCCCCGCTATTCGCAAGCCTGCGCGACTGGCACAACCTGAAAGGTCACTGCCCAAGCTGCGAGTACGTCAGCATTTGCAGAGGCTGCCGGGCTGATGCCTGGGCCCGCACAGGGGACTATCTGGCGTCAGATCCTTTGTGCTGGTTGAACGGGAGAGGAGAGCAGTGAAGGACATAAGAGTTTCCCAGCCCTTCATCTTTGCGCTGGCTCTGAATAACTATGATCCATTCTTCAGCGCGGAAAATAAAAAAGGTTCCAAAGATCTAGACGAACAGGTATACCTGCAGGTTCTCGATTATATGAAGACCGCTAGCCTGCGGTCAGTGCTCGTTCTCGCTGGAGGCGAACCATTTCTCGATCTCCGTCTGAAAGAGATCCTTTCTGTAGCGAATGACTGCGGATGGAGCGCTTCCGTGGATACTTGGGCTGGATTCGGGGAACAGACTCCTTCCTTAAATCTGATCCATCAAATGCGCCTGCGTCTTCTCTCTCTGAATCCAGAAAAACATGATGAACTTTTGGGCGAAAAGGGCAACCATCGAAGAGTATTGGCCTATGGTGAGCGTCTGACGAAAGATTTTCCCGGCGAGAAGATCCTGGTCTTTCCCATCTGTCGGGATAACAAAGATGAAATGGCGAGCATCTTGGGCTGGTGCCGCGAGCATAATTTTCGTCCAAACATGTTCACCGTCCCACACCAGCATAAACACGCCTTTATGCCCGAGGAGTATCCAGAAGTGCTACGAGAGCTATGTGCTCTACCTCTTCAGGAGATCATCATAGACACTCCGTTATTGGGCCTATCCGGCTGGCTTAATTTCTGCTCAGGCGGGAGACTGGCGATGTTCATCGATGTGGATGGTGGAGTAAGGCCCTGCCCCTATTTCCCGTATCCTCTTTGTCATCTCGATGGAGATGGCATCGCCAAAGCCTGGCATAGCTTGCAAAATGAGATCGCCAACCTGAACGCGAGCTGTACTTCATGTTCACAGTTCGCCTCATGTGGCGGTGGCTGCCTGGCCAACAAAACTGAGTCTGGAAAAGAATATTACTGTCCTTATAATAAAGTAGAAAAATAGCAGATGAAAAGGCATATATCGTATGATATCATCTTTTGCAAGTAAAATGCCGTCCCAGGAAATGATCCTCGTCGAAAACCTTGCCAAATCCTTCTCCACCCATAAAGTCGTGGACGGCGTCTCCTTCCAAGTCCGCTCCGGCGAGACCCTCGGCCTCCTGGGCCCCAACGGCGCAGGCAAGACAACCACTATCCGCATGCTCACGGGCCTCGTCCGCCCCACATCCGGAACAATCACAGTGGGCGGCTATGACGTCCTGAATAACCCCATCGAGGCCAAGCGCCTCTTCGGCATCTCTCCTCAAGAGGCAAGCTTTCACCCGCACTTAAGCATTGCCGAGGACCTCTACTTCTATGCCCGGCTGCGGGGCCTCTCCCGCTCTGAATCGAAGCTGCAAGCTCAAGAGACCATTGCGTGGGCCAAACTCGATGAGCACTCTGCCAAGAACGGCCATCAGCTCTCCGGGGGCATGCAGCGCCGCCTGCTGATGGCGCGAGCGCTGATCACCGACCCGCCCATCCTCTACCTGGACGAGCCCACTACCGGCCTGGACCCGCAGAGCAGGCACGCTCTCTGGGACTACATCTCTGAGCTGAAAGGCAGGACGAAGACCCTCATCCTCACCACGCACTACATGGAGGAGGCGGAGGTGCTTTGTGATCGGCTGATCATCATAGACCATGGCAAGATCATCGCCCAAGGCTCACCTGAAAAGCTCCGGCGATCCATGGGCATCGACTCGGTCCTCACCCTCAAAACTCGCAAGCCCAGCTCATCTGCAGATCTTCTGGCACTGCGAGAGATTCCTGGCGTGATGAAACTTTACAGCTCCAACGGCTGCCTCTCGATTCATCTGCGGGAGAAAGAGGCCCTGGACAAGATAGTAGTAACAGCCTCTAGAGCGACAGGGATCGAGGAGCTTAACCTGAAAGAGCCTAGCCTTGAGGACGTCTTTCTCCAGCTCACCGGCAGGGGGCTGCGGGAATGATTCCCCGCGCGGTGTCTGCCTCTCTGGTCACATTCGAGAGGGAGATCTATGACTATCGAAAGAATCTATTCTTATTCGCTCTTCGAAACCTCATCCAGCCGTTCTTCTTCGTGCTGGTGATAGGCGTGGGCCTGGGCTCCATGGTGAGTCTGCCCGGTCGCGAGTCGTACCTGAGTTTCATGATTCCAGGGATACTGATGATGTGCGTGGTTCAGGTCTGCTACCAGCACTTCAGTTCTGAGATATGGATGTCAAAGAACCACGAGGGCTACCTGGAGCTGCTCACCATGGCCGCGCCCATCAATCCTCGTGAAGCTGTGGCAGGATATCTGCTGACCGGCATAGTGGTTGCCTTCTTCGCAGTCTTTTGCTTCCTCCTGCCGATCTGGCTGTTTCTTTCCGGATTTCACATCTCCCTTGTCGCCCTCATTCTATTCACCATTGGCCTGGCCATCTTTTTCACTTCGGCAGGAATTATAGTGGGTGTAACCGTTCGTCATCCCCACAATCTGACAACGGTGAGTCTCTTCATCACCATGCCTCTTACCTATCTATGCGGGGTATTCGTTCCTACAGAAATGTATCCCAAGGCCGCGAGAATGCTGATCGAGATTATTCCTCTAACGCAGGCCATCGAGGGATTAAGGAACGGTGGTGTCCCGATATTTGAGATTGCCTATGTCTGGGCTGCGGCGGCCCTGGCCGTGATCGTTGCGGTCAGGATGTTTGAGAAGAATATGCATTTATGAACTACAAAATGGCGATTTTATTGCTGCCAATTCCTAATGCAACAGTGCGCCAGTTGTTCTCATGCCCAATAAACCTAGGGGCGATGAATCTAAAATCCGTCGCAACAGGGATGGAGGTAGTGCATTTATTATATGTTTGAGTTTATGGGTTGTGATTACTGGATGTGATTTTATGGGTCTGCTTCGAGCGAGGGTCTCTGAGAAAATCAGTAATTCAATAAGGCTTAGTTCTGATGTGGAATAAATTCTAACCTATAACCGATTCACGATCCAACAGCGGTAAAGGCTAAAAACCTTCTGCCCTATCCATGTCTGAAAAGCTGTGGTCCAATTTCGCCATAGGGGGCAACAGTGGCGAGGCAGGGGCTACACAACTCAGAATACATTCGCCCCGCGTTCCTCTCGTTTATATCGTCTAACTTTCACAGTCCTTTAATATGGATAGAATCCCGCAAACTCCCGAAGATAGGGTTCTGTGGACATTGGTCTCACTGGGTGGGAATGCCGTTCGTAGCTACTTGAGGCGGAGGGCAAAATTGAAACTGGCCGAGCTGGAGCCCGTCCTTGCGGCTCTGGAAAGAGAGAAGAAGATAACGCGCAGGAACATTGAGATAAGTGGCAGGCCTAATCAGATGATAACCTTGACCTCGCCCGAATAATATTATATGTCATCAGTTCCTCAACTAAAGTCGCGACCTCGAAAGGAGCAAAGATCACCACCTCCGCGGAGGCCAGGGCGGCGGGATGTTCGCCTTGCAGCAAATGCAATCCGCCATAATATTTTCCATCTAATAATTGCGTTTCCAGTACATTTAGCCTAGCCCTTCGATCTGGGGCCCCATCTCAGATCTGATCATCATAATAGCGATGGCCAAAAGCAGAACACCTACGTACTTGGTGAGATAATCATAGTAGTTGAAGACAGTCCAGGAGAGTGGAACAATCAGGAGAAGCGCAAACAGGACTGAGCCCGCGCTGCCAAGAGCGGATAGCCGCACTGCCTCAATTCCCCGGCCCTCCAGCATGAGCCTCTGTCCAGGCAGGACTGTGAGGGCGGTCTCGGAATCGGGCGCGCCCAGGAAGACCGCGGGAATGGCATCAAAGAACGTCTGGGAGATGCTGGCTGAGAGGATGATAGAGGACATCTCAAACGGGGTGAGACCCCAGGCCAGGAGCTGCGGCGAGAGGGCTAAGAGCATGGCTGCGAAGTTGTTTAGGTGCAGGCCAGGGGTAAGGCCGCTTATGATTCCGAGGAAGAAGCCGAGAGCTATGCACGCGAGAAGGGTGAGGTCAGGCATATTAACTTCATGAAGAGATTCTAAATGTATGGGTAGTTATAGATTGCCCCAGTTTAGCATTTGATGCTGCATAGTCTGTCTATCGTACGTGGAAACTGCATCTTTGTAGCCTGGCTGGCGACAGAGCATAATGGGAAGACAGATAAGATCGAGATCCCAGAAATTCCGATGATGAGACCTCGGAGACATAATGGAAAGTGCTATCTACTTACAATCATTACAATACTACCCATGCTTGCTACAAAACGAATTCCTGTAACCGAGGCGGTGTGGAATGAATTATCCGACCTCAAGGTGGCAGGACAAACTTACTCGCAGCTCCTCGAAGAGATGATAGAAGATAGAAAGAAAGCTCGATTATTCAAGGATATGGAGCGGATTGAGGCCGAAGGCGAGTTTGTGGAGCTTCCGTGGTAGCTTTTCGAATTGTCATCAGCAAGGGCGCTTTAGAATTCGTCAATGAATTGCCCCAAAAAAGCCAGAGGATTGTGATAGAAAAATGCAAAACGCTTGCTGATGATCTTTTTCCAGGTCAAGGCGACAGAGAGGTACTTACGCGCAGGGGACATAAAGACATCTATAGGTTGCATATTTCCAGATCTTATACCGCCTTTTACAAAATTTATAAAGACGAAAAAATAGTCAAGATCCTGGACATCGTTACCATAGAGCAGGCACATAAGATATACGGTCGATTCTGAATCAGCTTTAAACACCCCAAATAGATCTCTCTAATTGAAGGTAGCATGTTGCGGATAATAGCCTTTGGAAAACCCTTAAATACTGGTGCACAAACGATCTACATATTCCGCACAGGGATATCCATGCCCTGGGCGCATGAACCGGCAGGTTCGAACGCGCGCACTCGCGCGTGAGTCGGCCTAAACGAGGCCATGCGGAGGATACTAAATGGCATTTGAGAAGACAAACCCAAGGATAGTCCGTCTTATCGGCGAACTTAAGGCGGCCTCCCGTGAAACCGGCGCTCCACTCTGGCGCGATGTTGCCCGGAGGCTGGAGAAGCCCAACAGAAGCTACGCTGCAATTAACCTCAGCAAGATCAACAGGCACACCCAGTCCAATGACACAGTGCTCGTGGCCGGAAAGGTTCTGGCTGCAGGAGACATCGAGCACAGCGTCACCGTGGCGGCTCTCAATTTTAGCAGCCAGGCTATGTCCAAGATCCAGGCAGCAGGCGGCAAATGTCTGATGATTGAAAAGCTGATAGCTCTGCACCCCAAGGGATCGGGCATTAGGATTTTGAGGTGAGGCAATGATAGTAGTTGATGCAACTGGATTGGTCATGGGGCGCCTTGCAAGCGTTACCGCCAAGAGTCTCCTGGCTGGCGAAGAGATCAATATCGTCAATGCTGAGAAGGCACTTATTACCGGTGGAAAGGATTCCATTTTCGAAGATTATGGCCACACAAGGGAGAGAGGCCATAAAGAGAGAGGTCCTTACTTCCCCCGCCGCCCAGAGATGATCCTCAAGAGGACTGTGCGAGGCATGCTTCCCTACAAGATGAGAAGGGGACGAGACGCATTCTCCCGGCTGCGGATCTACGTGGGCATACCCAGAGAGCTGAAGGGAATGCCTCTGGAGCAGCCTGCTGGGGCCAAGATGAGAACCGAGAGCAACAACAGATATATCGAGCTTGGGACCTTAAGCCGAAGACTCGGCGCAAACTTCTGAAGGGCGTGCTATGAAGATAATTAATACCTCGGGTAAGAAAAAGATGGCAACTGCAAGGGCCACTCTGAAGGAAGGAAAGGGCGTTGTTCGAATCAACAAGGTGCCCTTAGAAATCCATGAGCCCCGCCTTGCCAGACTCAAGATTCAAGAACCAGTCGAGATCGCAGGCGATCTTATCAAATCAATGAACATCGATGTCGTGGTCTCCGGCGGCGGAACCATGGGCCAGACCGACGCAGTCCGAACTGCTATCGCTAAGGGCATAGTGGAGTGGACCGGCGACACCGGCCTCAAAGAGGCGTTCTCCGAATACGACAGAAATCTCCTTGTCAGCGACCACCGCCAGAAGGAGAAGAAGAAGTTCGGCGGACTTGGTGCCAGGTCTAAGTACCAAAAGTCCTACAGGTGAAACTGCTTGATTCCCGTCAGGTGCTTTTCCTGTGGCAAAGTGATATCCCACGTCTGGGAGGAATACCGGGAGCGCATCAAGACCGAGCCTCCCGGCAAAGTCCTAGATGACCTGGGAATAGAAAAATACTGCTGCAGGCGCATGCTTCTCTCTCACGTGGAGATAGTGGACACGCTGAGGCGGTACCAGTAGAAGGGGGTTGTAGGGTAGCCTGGTCCATCCTACAGCGTTCGGGACGCTGTGACCTGAGTTCGAATCTCAGCAACCCCATCATACTCTTCCTTTTGAGGTGGCTATTTGAAGGGCGAGAAATATACTAGATATGAACGTGCGCGCATAGTAGGAGCACGAGCTTTGCAGATTTTCATGGGCGCTCCAGTGTTGATCGATACCATTAATACCGACCCTCTCGAAATAGCGCTAGAAGAGATGAGACTGGGCGTAATTCCCATAACAGTAAAACGCGATCGCTATTTAGGTAGGTGAATTAGTTGGAAGAAGATGAGGTGATGACGGTAGCGGGAGAATATGAGACTCTCATACCAATTGACGAGTACCTTGCAGCAGGCGTGCACATTGGTACTCAGCAGAAGACAAATGACATGATGCCCTACATTTACAGGGTACGGACAGACGGGCTTTACGTGCTGGATGTTCAATCCACAGACAAGCGCATCCGCCTGGCTGCCAAGTTCCTGGCAAAATACGACCCGGCCAACATATTAGTCGTATCCGCCAGACAGTACGGCCAGAGACCGGCCACCATGTTTGCCAAGGCAATAGGTGCCACAGCCAACGTGGGCCGATTTGTGCCCAATACACTGACCAACCCCGCCTTCAGAGGTTTCATCGAGCCCGATGTGCTCATAACCACAGACCCCAGCGGCGATGCCCAGGGTGTCAATGAGGCTGTAGACGTAGGCATTCCGGTGATCGCGCTGTGCGATACCAACAACATGACATCCAATGTTGATCTGGTCATACCCACCAATAACAAAGGCAGGAAAGCTCTAACGCTCATCTACTGGCTGCTCGCCAGGCAGGTGCTGCGCGAGAGGGGCGAAGAGGATCGGTTCAAGTACACTATCTCCGACTTCGAGATGGAGTTTTAAGTCCATGCGACTTGCAGCTGTTGCTGGCCAGTTCTATCCAGGCAGAGGAGCAGAGCTAGAGCATCAGCTGGACGGCATGTTGCATCCTGAAAAAGAGCTTCCAGTTCTGGGAGCAGTGGTACCTCATGCCGGATACATATACTCAGGTCAAGTCGCAGCAGCAGTCTATTCTTGCCTGCCTAAAGCGGAAACCTATGTGATCATAGGGCCCAACCATCACGGCCTCGGCTCTCCGGTAGCACTCTCACGCGACTCATGGAAGACCCCACTAGGTGTGGTTGAATCAGATGGAGAGATGGCAGATGCCCTGGCTGGCAGCATCATCGATCATGATGAGACTGCTCATCTGCACGAGCACTCCATCGAGGTCCAGTTGCCCTTTCTCCAGAGGCGATTTCAGGGATTCAAGATCCTTCCCATCTGCATGGGACTGCAGGATGAAGAGACCGCGGTTGAGGTCGGTAGAGAGATTTCGAGAGCAATCGAGATGCTTCACCGCCGCTCTGTTATCATTGCCAGCAGCGACTTCACTCATTATGAGCCCCAGGAGACTGCCAGATCTGTAGACACGAAGCTTCTTGAGGCCATTTTAAATATGGATGTGCCTGAGCTTTACAGCAGAGTACGTCGTTACGATGCTTCAGCCTGCGGCTATGGCCCAATAGCTGCAACAATCACCGCCTCCGCTGCCCTGGGTGCGAAAGCCGGCAGACTGCGAGCCTATGCCACCAGTGGAGACGTGAGCGGCGACTACAATCAGGTAGTCGGGTACGGGGCGGTTGTCTTCTCCTGAGGAGGCCCATTATTGACAACGGCTTCGGCTCCCGGCAAAATCATCCTTTTCGGTGAGCATGCCGTCGTCTCCGGAATTACAGCTCTTGGTGGCGCCATCGACCTGCGAGCCAGGGTGACTGTTAGTGATCGGCCAGGATGCGTGCTCATCAAGACTGACGATCTTGTGCTGCGAGGATTCTCTTTGGACCTGCTGTCCGGCCAACTCCAGTCCCCTCAGGCGGCAAATGCAACCCGATATATCTCTGCCGTGCTCAGGGAATTTGATGCCCGAAACATTCAGGTCCAGACCAAATCCGCCCTGCCTTTAGCAGCGGGCCTGGGATCATCAGCCGCCATAGTTGTGGCCACCGTGACGGCCTTAAGCCAACATCTGGGCCAGGAACTATCCCAAAAGGAGATAGCTGCAACCTCATATCGCCTGGAAAAAGAGGTCCAACAAGGCATGGCAAGCCCTACGGACACGGCTTTGGCGACGTTCGGAGGCTACTTGCGGGTCTCAAAAGAGATTTCTGCCCTGGATCTTCCTTCTCTGGAGATGGTAGTCGGGTTCACAGGAGTGCCTCACGACACTAAGTCCGAGGTAGAAAAAGTGCAATGCCTGAGGAGAGACTACCCTGACCTGGTTGATCCCATATTCCTGGCCATCGGCTCGATCTCAGAGAGGGCAGTCCCCCTCATCAGAGAGCAAAAAACCGCAAAGCTCGGCCAGATGATGAACATCAACCACGGCCTGCTTGAAGCGCTAGGCGTCAGCTCGAGAGAGCTTAGCGAGCTGGTTTATGCAGCGAGAGGCGCAGGCGGAGCGCTAGGTGCAAAACTCACTGGAGCTGGAGGTGGAGGATGCATGATTGCCATTCCCGGACCGGTTGGGGCAGAAGCGCTGATGACCTCGATAAGACAGGCGAGAGGAGTTCCCTTTAAAGTCTGTGTGGGCTGTGAAGGCTGTCGGCTGGAGGGGGACCCTTGACACGGATTCTTAAGATCGGCGGAAGCATTCTGACAGACAAGAGCCGGGAGCTTGCCGCTCGACCTCTGGAGATCTCAAGGATCGCCCATGAGATATCATCCCAGCCGGACGACCTGGTGCTGGTGCATGGTGCCGGCTCCTTTGGACATATTCCAGCAAGGAAATACCGTCTCTCCCAGGAATTCAGCAGAGAGGGGTTGAGGGTGACTCATAACTCTGTGGCCAGGCTTTGTGAGCTTGTGGTAGAGGCCCTCGGTCAGGCAGGAGTTGAGAGCCTGCCTGTGCATCCTCTTTCCTTCCTTTTTCTTCCTTGTTGCACAATATA
>Ga0074195_1001979_pt1 | contig 25234 bp, 18 predicted proteins | sample EPASupsiteHSE623_FD_64525 | JGI IMG/M metagenome (GOLD analysis project Ga0074195, IMG submission 64525) | Bioremediated contaminated groundwater from EPA Superfund site, New Mexico - Sample HSE6-23 | ecosystem: Environmental > Aquatic > Deep subsurface > Groundwater > Contaminated ... | reverse complement strand
CGCGCGTGGCCGGCGCGTGGAGCGGGTGGGCGGGGGGGGGGGGCGGGGGGGGGGGGGGGGGTACGGTTGTGCGGTCCCCCCCCCCCTCGTGTGATTCTTTGGTGCCCCACAAGAATTTCAACAGAGCCTGATTTTCAAAAGATCCGCAATTTTTAAAAAATGTAAAAAATTAGAAGCAGGGAAAGGATTTGATATTTAGTCGATGTTTATGGTCACAATTGATTGCGCTGATGACATGCATGCTACTAAAATGAATACCATATTGTCTGAAGCAGCGGTCACAATTTGAGAGATGCATAGTATTTTCCGATCGGTAAGACGGTTTTCCGCTGAAACACACCACACGATGGATACACATAAAACCGATGCAGGTCAATCTGTTTTATCATCTGGAGATGAAGTCCACCATCAAACGTCCGTTCTGGGATGATGACTTCTGTTTTACCGGCACCGGTATGCGCACGAAACCGTGCAATCCCGAAAATGGCATGCTACTGCCACCAATGGATTATCCGTTGTAATCCGTTATGGCTGACCGGTAATCATGCAGGAATGATCACCGGAACGTGTACATGACAATCGATGGAACAATTTAAAAAAAGAGGTATACAATGTCACAACAACTCGGGGGACAACCCATAATAATTATGAGGGAAGGATCAACGACAAGCCATGGGCAGGATGCCCAGAACAGCAATTTTGCCGCTGCACGAGCTGTTGCAACAGCGGTCCAGTCGACCCTCGGCCCCAGGGGTATGGACAAGATGCTTGTTGATGGTATAGGGGATATCACCATCACAAACGACGGTGTCACTATCTTAAAGGAGATGGATATCGAGCACCCTGCCGCAAAGATGATGGTTGAGATCGCAAAGACGCAGGATGCTGAAGTCGGCGATGGCACGACAACTGCCGTAGTTATTGCAGGTGAACTCTTAAAGAACGCAGAAGGGCTTCTTAAACAGAAGATTCACCCGACCAGTATTGCTGAGGGTTACCGGATGGCAGCAGAAAAAGCACTCGTTCTGCTCGACAAGTACGCCATCACGGTCAAGCCAACCGATACCGCGATGCTCAAGAAGATTGCAGAGACAGCACTCACCGGCAAGAACTCGGATGTAGCAAAAGGCCACCTTTGCGATATCATCGTCAAGGCAGTCACGTTTGTCACCGACCCCGATGGTACCGCAGACCTCGCCCACATCAATGTCGAAAAGAAGGTAGGCGGCTCAATCGATGACTCGGCCCTCATTGAAGGTATGGTTATCAGCAAGGAACGTGCACACCCGGGCATGCCCAAAATCGTCAAGGATGCAAAAATCCTGCTCCTCAATGCGGCACTCGAGTTCAAAAAGACCGAAGTGAACGCAAAGATCAATATCTCTTCCCTCGGGCAGGCTCAGGCATTCCTCGATGGAGAAGAGCAGATGGTCCACGCGATGGTGGACAAGGTCATAAAGAGCAAGGCAAACGTTGTCATCTGCCAGAAAGGCATCGACGATGTTGCCCAGCACTACCTTGCAAAAGCCGGCATTCTTGCGGTCCGCAGGGTCAAAAAAAGCGATGTCGAAAACCTTGCCCGGGCAACGGGTGCACGGATCGTCAACAGCGTCGATGCTATTACGGCTAAGGATCTCGGTACAGCCGGCCTCGTTGAAGAGAAAACACTTTCCGACGACGAGATGATCTATATCTCGAAATGCAAAAATCCAAAAGCTGTATCCATCATTGTCCGCGGCGGAACGGAGCATGTCGTAGATGAACTCGAACGGGCCATCCACGACGCCCTCATGGTTGTCAGTGTTGTCGTTTCGGGAAAGAAGATTGTTCCCGGCGGCGGAGCACCTGAAACAGAACTCTCGTTAAGGCTCCGCGAGTATGCCTCAACGGTTGGCGGCCGCAACCAGCTTGCCATCGAAGCGTTCGCAAGCGCAATGGAGATCATTCCCCGCGTTCTTGCCGAAAATTCCGGGCTTGACCCCATCGATATGCTTGTCGACCTCCGGGCAGCCCACGAAGCAGGCAAGAAAACCTACGGCCTTGATGTAGTGGCCGGCAAACCGGCTGACATGCTCAAAGCAGGAGTAGTCGAACCGCTCCGGGTCAAGACCCAGGCAATCTCCAGCGCTGCAGAAGCAGCAGTCATGATCCTCCGCATTGACGATGTCATCACATCGTCAAAATCCGGTGCTCCGGGCGGCGGTATGCCACCCGGCGGAATGGGTGGAATGCCCCCCGGCATGGGCGGCTATTGAAGCAATAATTTTCTTTTTTTTAGGGTTATATACCGGATAACTGCTATTTGACTGGTTGTCTCCGCATTCAGGCATGATAAAAGTTCCTGACTAAAAGTAAGGATGCTGATGCTCTTTTAACCTGATGAAAACCTTGTGAGAGTATAACGAGTCAGGGTTTTTCCGGTAATGGCGCGGGTGGAGGCATCGACCCGGATAAAAAAAATTTCGTCAGTACCGGAGTCAACAAAGACCGGCTTATCGGAAGGAGTAATATGCAGGTGACAGAGAGTTTTTCCGGATACTACCGGAAAAGAGATGTGGATAAATCTGCTTGCGGACTCAAAGATCTCCGGAAGATATTTCCGGATCACTGAGTCGACGATCATCCTCCGGTAACCGTCAGGATTCCGGTCTTCCTCATGCATATGGGGATAATCGTTTTCGATGCCGGTAACCGTGATAGTGTTGTGATGCCGGTCTTCCCGGATCCCGATGATAAGCTCCCCGCCATCCGTATTCAGGAACCCGGCAATCGAGCGGGCGATGATAAACTTCGAAGCATTGGTCCGGTACTTCCGTACTTCCGGAGATTCGTTGGTACTGATCTCTTCCCTGGTAAAGCCAGCACTCCAGAGGGACTGGAGCTTGAATTCCACGTGATCGTTCTCCCCGGTTTTGATCATCTCCAGTATTGCACGGGTATCATCTTTGGGAATGAGATACGGGGAGAATTCTCGTGACCTGATTATGTACCCTGACCCTGCTGCAATGCCGACAAAGAGCAGGGCCTGGAATATTATCCCCCCGGGGTTCATGGAGTCCGGACTGACAAAAGAGAGGGTGATGAACAGGTAGGCTGCTGCACAGCTGCATGCGACATACAGGCCCCGTTCAGGATAAAAATAGGTGGTATAGAGAATGGGAAAATAGAAGAGCTGCGGGACGAGTGCTCCGTATCCGGTAGCCCTGGAGAGATACGTAATGCCAATAATCGAGAACGTGATGGAGGTAATCACGCAGAACCTGACCAGATCGGTAGGGGAGAGACGGAACAGGGATAAACCTCCAAATCCCGGCAGGCTGGGAGACATCGTCATTGATGATGCCTTAGTCTGGAGGCGTAATAAATGATTGCCGGTGCAGCTGAAATGATATTTCCCTGACAATACCATTACAATCTGCCATTGGATGATTACCGCTGGCTGATGGTTGCTATATACCTGAGAGCTTCAACCGCGTCGTCCCGCTTCTGGTCGCAGGCATGGAGTTTCACCCATGATAAGAACCGCTCCTGAGTCTCCGGAGTAATTGCCGCACCCGCTGCCGCCATGATCCGCCCGTAGGTACGCTGGGGGTAGAAGACGGATTGGGCCGCCGAGAGTAAGACTGCGTGATCCGGTGCCGTGATGATTCCCTGCCGTTCCGCTTCTTTAAAGGTGAAACGGATATTGATGAGCGGCTCAGAAAGGGATAATCCCGTCTCGGGATCAAAAACAAGGGCGACTTCGTCATCGGACTCAAGTTCGCCACTCTTATACATCCGGTAAACCTCACCGATACCGACCATCCCCAGTGTATCCATCTCAGCAGCCCGGAGTGCACCCATGCTCGATGCACCAACAACCCGGATGCCGCCTTTCACCGCGGTGAGGATCTCGCGGTGGGCGACTGCCGATTCCTGGTGGAAAACACCATCGATCAAGCCGATGATTGCAGCACCATCCCGCGCTGCGGCGATAAGATCGCCCCGTTTTGCCGGAGGCCGGTACTCGGCAGCGAGGATCTGTTCGGCCGAGGTTACATCAAGGCTTGGCCCGAGAAAGACGATGATCTTTGGCATGCTTCACCCGTTCGCCCCGGCGCTCGGGGTCCATTGCAAAGACTTCAAGCCCCGGGACAATCACCCTCACGACAGGGATGCCGATCTCTTCCCGGGTCAGGTCGGTGACGATAACCCGGTCGAGCCCCTTCTTTTTGAGTGCAGTGATGATATTCCCGATATCTTTTAAGAAATCATCGGTATCTGATGAGGGGATCGTTGCATAATCCACCGTCCCGTTATTGCGGTACCAGTACCCGTTGATCCGTTTCGCCCGCTCGTAGCCCATCTTTTTGCGGAGATCGGCAAGCGTTGTGTCTTCCCGTGCCCCGTGGATCTGGGTGAGCCGGCTCTGGGCTACTTCGGTGAGTGCCCGCATCACGGCAATCCGTGCGCTGGTATGCGTCCCGATACCAATAGTGAGGAGACTGGGGTCTTTTAAGAGCACATCATCTGCAACTGCGGCGATCGTCGGGATGCCAATGTCGCTGGTAATATCCCGAATCGTAACCTCAACCTGTGCATCGGCAAACTTCTTCTGCATATCCTGAATCACCGGGTCATCGATACTGACAACCGCAGGCCCGGTGTCCCGGGTCGATTCCACGAGCGACCAGGCATCCCGCTCGATGACTTCGGAGAGGGCATGGAATACTGCCTCTTCGATCGTGTTTCCGGAGGCAAGGCCGTTCGTGTTCGTGCGGGAGGGTCCCCGGTGCCGGGGGGGAACCGGGTGAAATACTGCATAGGCCGGGACCCAGACCGTGTCGTTATTGACAATATCGTACCCCTGGTACCAGGACATGAACCGATCCGTTGCTGCACCTTCCGGCAGGATCAGGTCATTCGGGTTGATGACCGGCTCGCGTCCTTCCAGTTCCTGGAAGAGGGCGACCCGTATGTCCCGGTCGTGCGCTTCGGCAGAATACCGTTCGATCCCTTCCATGATCGCTGATATCCGCGACTCCTCTACCGTAGCTCCTTTGCCGTTATACACGGTAATCGCACCGTCTTCTGCGGTGGGGCGGATACAGGAGAAGACCGGTATCCCGATCCGGTCAAGGTTCGTGATGTCCGCGACACGGGTGATGCCGGCTGCGGGCACTTTGGGTTCAATGCGGGCAAGGGTCTCATCGAGCGGGATGGCCCGCTGCGTCTCATTGTTGTAGGTCTTTTTGCAGGAGTGGAGCTGCATGGATATATCTCTTACGTAGTAGGTGGGCACTTTTCGGGTTTATACATGCCCATAAGCGATGGCCAGGAAAAAATGAACGGGTGAGCTACGTGGTGATTTCACAAGGAGGAGGGGGGTAGTGTCGCTGCAAACTCCTTAACTTTTGCCGATGCACCGTCCCTGACCGGGACACCGTGACCGGGGAGCAGGAGATCAAAATCGAGGGAGGCGAGCTTGCGGATTGACTGGTGCACACTATCCCTGTCCATCGTAAACAGAGCGGGTCCCCCGGTGATGGATGTCCCGTCATACCGGAGAATATCGCCGGCAAACAGCGTTTTTGTACGTTCGTCGTACAACCCCATGCTTCCGGGAGTGTGACCAGGAAGGTGGATGCACAGCAGCCCGTCAATATGGTCCCCATCGTTCAACAGGATATCTAAGGGAAACACGCCGGGGTTCATGATCGCACCAGCGATCCGCAGCAGGAAACCCCGTAAACCCGGATACACCGGCAGGGGGATCTGCCCGGTAACATACCCCGCATCCGCTTTCCCGATCGCAACCTTTGCACCGGGGGACGCATTTTTCAGGATCGCGACACTCCCGATATGATCGATGTGGAAATGGGTGAGGACGATGGTTTTGATCTCTGTCGGTTCCCGGTACATTGTATTCCGGATATAGGAGAGGATCTTCTTCCCGCTGCCTGCGGGCAGGCCGGTATCGATCACCGTCAGGCCATCGCGGACAAGGATGTAACAGTTGCCATTGACTCCGTCCACCTGGTGGATGCCCGTTATTATCTCTATGGTATCACCGGATAGGCATTAGGTATTTCCAAGGTATGAGTCTTGCTTTCTGCCGGATGACCCTACAAAAAATTTAACCAGTACAAATACAGGATCTGGACTTTCTGTCTTGCGTGTTCATCCTATAAACACCGTTTGATAATATGCAGCATATAATTTATATACTCATGTACCCCAGTGCCTTCCATACCCAGTAATGAGAGATATGGGCACTATGACAAGGAACATTTTTTGGCAGGACCGTCACGATAAAGGGAGGAGCGGTGATGAGACACTCCTTTGCCGGGGCCTTTACTGCGGTTTTGCCATTGATACTGCGTTCCATGACCCGGGTTATGCCGAACAAATGAATAACCATGGAGAGTAGGGAAATGAGTGATCCGTCGTTGAATCTTCTTGTGGAATATCTGGTTGACGGGGACCGGAAGAGGTCTCTTAACGAGGTAAAAAAGCTCCTTGATGCCCATGTGGATCGCGAGAAAATTATTACAGATGGCGTAGAAACGGCGATGAAGCGGCTGGAGACCAAGTGCACCGTTGAACAGTTTAACCTGCTTGAAATAATGGTCTCCGGCCGTGCTGCCATGGAAGTGATAACCTCCCTGTACCCGCAGGACAGGCCCCCGCACCATACAAAGGGGACCGTTGTCATCGGAACCCCGGAAGGTGATGTACATGATCTCGGGAAAAATATCCTCAAAATGGTGTTGACCGCAGAAGGATACCGGGTTGTTGACTGTGGCAAAGACTGTCCTCTCGATGTGCTGGCGGATGCTGTTAAGCGGGAAGGAGCTCTTGCGATCTGCATAAGCGGCCTGATCACCCCCATGATCCCGCTGGTGAGACAGATGAAGGACAAACTGGCTGAGCGGGAAATGAAAGGCGTTACGGTTATTGCAGGCGGAGCAGCGTTAAAACAAGCCACCGCAGAGAACCTGAATGTCGATTTTGTCTGCGATACCGCGTTTGATGCACTGGGATATCTCGATGAGATAACCGGGGGGGAAAATGAACAGCATTGAACGCATCGTATCAACCCTTACATTTGAAAAAACGGACAGGGTGCCGGTGATTGCCCAGGTCTTTGGTCATGCAGCCGTAGTGGCCGGCCTGGATCTTGGGGAGTATATCCGGGATGGCGAACTGCTGGCACAGGGCCAGATCCGGGCGCTCGACCGCTATGGCTATGATGCAGTCTTTGCCTTAATGGACACGTACGTGGAAACCGAAGCGGTTGGATCGGTCCTGACCTATTTTAACGACAAATACCCCATTGTCAAATCATACGCTCTCTCCCGGGATACCGATCCGGACAACCTGACCGTTCCGGACCCGCACCAGGACGGACGTATGCCGGAACTCCTGAAAGCGGCGGGGATACTGCGGGAGGAGGTTGGTGACGAGGTACTGGTTGTTGGCTGTGTACTGGGGCCGTTAACCGTTACAACCCAGCTGCTGGGTATTGAAAAAGCTCTCTACCTGGCAATCGATGATCCTGAACGATTCAGCCGTATACTGGATTTCGCGACTGAGGTTGTTATCCGGTTTGGTAAAGCGCAGATAGATGCGGGCGTGCACCTGCCGGTGGTCTTCGATCCCTCTGCTTCGCCAGCAGTGATCCCCCCCATGTTCTTTTACGAGTTTGAGCTGCCACGGCTTACCCGGTTGTTCTCATCGTTAAAGGAACAGGGTGGAGCAGCAAACTGGCTGCATATTGCCGGGCCTGCCGACCCGATTCTTCCGTTTTACCCGGAAGCCGGTGTCGATATAGCAAATTTCGATTACAGCGTCAGCCCCTCGGTTGCACAGAAAGCACTCCCCAGGACCGTTCTTGACGGCAACATCAAGCCATGGTCATTTGTAGAGGCATCCCCTGAAGAGATCACGTTTGAATCGTTACAGTTACTGGACCAGTTCGCGGACCGCAGTGGATTTATCCTGTCGTCAGGATGCGAGATCCCCCCGGAGTCCCGGCAGGAGAACGTGGCAGCCATGGTCATGGCTGCCCGCACGGGGAGATAATCGTGCCGGTGCTGACGGTACACGTCGAAGATAAGGAACGCAAAATCCCATTTGTCACCGGCCTGTCCCTACGGGACATACTGGATTCAACCGATATACGGGTCCGTGCCGGGTGTAACGGGAGTGGGGCATGCGGTTTATGCCGCGTGCGGATTGAATCGGGAACGGTACCTAAACCGACAGAAAAAGAACGTACTATCCTTGACCTTTCCCTGCGTGCCGGGGGGATTCGTCTTGCCTGCCAGGTAAAACCAAAGAGAAATGTGCAGGTCAGGATCCTTAATCCTGCCCGGCAATCAAACTGGAGAAACCTGCCTATGGCAAAGGGTTGCAGGAACCCGCAACAACCGGTTTTCTCGTTAAGAAAGTTCTCCCCAAGGGACACTATCCCGTATGGGGTTGCAGTGGACCTCGGAACCACGCACATCAGCATCTCGCTCCATAACCTTGCCACCGGCCAGCGGCTGGCTGGGCGTATCGGCCAGAACCCGCAGATGTATTTCGGTTCCGACATCATGACGCGGCTTGTTGCTGCGTCCGGGTCACCTGAACAGGCCATCCTGCTGGGCAGGATCGTAAGAGCGGCAATTGGTGAAGCCCTGCAGGATATTGCCATCCGGGATGGGATCAATCTTTCCCAGGTGGTGCGTTTTACCCTCGTCGGGAATACGGCCATGCTGGCGTTGCTGTCCGGGCGAAATTATGCACTCCTCACACAGCCGAGCCACTGGGCTGGAGATATTGACTGCCTGCCTGAACATCCCGGGGCCTGGGCGACCGACTGGGACTTTGACCCGGATGCGGTGATGGAGATCCTGCCCCCGCTTGCCGGTTTTGTGGGTTCTGATCTTCTGGCCGGTGTGCTCGCAACGCATATGACCGACAGCACAGAAAAAGGTCTTTTTATCGATTTTGGTACCAATTCCGAGATTGCCGTCTGGGATGGTGAGGTGCTGTGGGTTACCTCAGCTGCCGGAGGGCCTGCGTTTGAGGGGAGTGGTTTTACCTGCGGGATGCCGGCTGAACCCGGGGCGATCTTCCGGGTACGCTTCAGGAATAAGACCGCAAATCTCGCTACTATTGCCGGGGACAATCCCCGGGGCTTATGCGGTTCGGGGATCATAGATCTCATTGCAGGACTTGTTGAACGGGGGATACTGACAGAAAAAGGCCAGTTTGCACCGGAATATTCAAAGGAGGGCTTTGTTATTACGGAACATGATCCGCGTCTCATTCTTGTAAAGCGGGATGTTGACCTTTTCCAGCGTGCCAAGGCTGCAATAGGGACCGGCATACAGGTTCTGCTGGCAAAATGCGATATGGGTTACACGGATCTGCAGCATGTTTACGTTGGCGGGATTTTTGGCCATTTTCTGGATATTAAAAATGCCCGGAAGATCGGGCTGTTACCCATGATACCTCCCGGCCGTATTCACCTGTGCGGAAACACTGCATTGAACGGATGCGAGCTGGCCCTGCTTTCATCACAGGCTGCAGACCAGCTGAAAAATGTAAAACGTATCGCACACATCATCAACCTGTCACAGTGCCCGGACTTCGATGATATCTTTTTGGAAAACCTGTACCTCCGGTCAACAAGGGGGATGAACGCATGATGGAAAAGCCATTCCGCGATACCCAAGAATATTTTCATGCCTTTATCAGGACTGCACAGTACATCCCGAACCTGACCACCCGTCAGGATATCCTTGCCGAAACCGGCAGGGTACTGGTCAGTTTCTTCGGTGCAGACCTTGTCGGGTTCTTTGAACCGGGGAAAGACGGCCGGATAGAAGGCCACCATTGGATATTACCGGAAGGTGTACCAGGTACCGCAATACTGACCAAAGATACTGAAACGATCATTGCCGGGGTTCTTGAAACCGGATTTCTGGCGGCTCAGCAGATCGATATACCTGAACCGTTTGCAACGGTTTTTTTACCGATCATATGGGAGAACCAGACCACAGCGGTCATGCTGGTCGGCCACAGGACATCTAATCCCCTCCCGAAAGAATTGTTAAATATCTATCTCGCAATAGCCGGTCTTGTCCGGGATATCACCGAACGGAAATCTGCAGAAGACCTTCTCCGGCGTTTCAACGAGGAACTGGAACAGCAGGTGAAGGTCCGGACCGAACAGCTCAACGATAGCCGCGGGAAGTACCGCGATCTCGTGGAGAACCTTAACGATGTGATCTTCTCCATCGACCTGGGGGGGATATTCACGTACATCAGCCCGGCAATCGAACGGTTGTACGGCTATACGCCGGGGGAAGTGACCGGCCAGCACTTCATGAATTTCATTTATCCCTACGACAGGGCACATGTTACCGAAGGATTCAGGCGTCAGATGGCCGGGACGTATGTACCGGACGAGTTCCGGATCCTTGCAAAAGACGGTACAGTCCGCCATGTCAGTGTCTCCCCGCGCCCCATCGAAAAGGATGGCAGCATTGCCGGTTTCAATTACGTGATGACCGACATCACCAACCGCAAGCGGGCAGAAGAGGCGCTCCGCGTCCAGAACCAGATCTTCGAAACCATTGCAGAAGGCGTTTACCTGATCAGGACCCGCGATGGTGTGATCGTGTATACCAATGCCAAATTTGACATGATGTTCGGGTATGAAACAGGGGAGTTGATCGGTAAACATGTCTCTGTGGTCAATGCTCCTGAAGAAAAGATGAGTCCCCGGGATACTGCAGCAGAGATCATGAAAGCCCTTATTGAAAAGGGTGCATGGAGAGGGGAAGTAAAAAATATCAGAAAAGACGGCACCACCTTCTGGTGTCTTGCCGTAGTATCCACATTCGAACATCCCGAATTCGGAAGCGTCTGGATTTCAGCCCATACCGACATCACCGCCCGCAAGGAGGCAGAAGAAGAGCGGGAGAGGATCCGCTCGTGGCAGGCAGGAGTGAACAGGATCTTAGAGTCTGTTCTTGCTCCTCTCCCGCTCGATCAGAAACTGAAGATCATCACAGATGGCGTTGTTGAAACATTCGGTGCAGATTTCTGCCGGATCTGGCTTATCGAAAAGGGAGACCTGTGCACCACGGACTGCATGCATGCCGAAGTTGCTGAAGGCCCGCATTCCTGCCGGTACCGTGACAAGTGCCTGCACTTAAAAGTAAGTTCCGGCAGGTACACCCATATTGACGGGAAAGGCCACCGCCGTGTCCCGTTCGGGGCCTACAAGATCGGGCGCATCGCATCCGGAGAGGAAACGAAGTTTCTCACGAATGATGTGGAGCATGATCCCCGGGTCCATGATCATGCATGGGCCAAAAGCCTTGGGCTCGTGGCGTTCTCAGGATATCGCCTGAAGCCGCCGGATGGTGATGTCCTCGGGGTCTTTGCCCTGTTTGCCCGGTTCCCGATATCGCCGGATATGGATGCGATCCTCGAGGGACTGAGCCGTGCCATCTCCCTTGCCATCCAGAAAGATATTGCAGACAAGGCATTGCACGACAGCCGGGAAAGGTACCGCGAGCTTGTTGAGACAACGAGCGACTGGGTATGGGAAGTGGATGTAAACGGCGTTTTTACCTATGCAAGTCCCCAGGTTCGCGACCTTATTGGCTACACGCCCGGCGAAGTGCTGGGAAAAACCCCCTTTGATTTTATGCCTCCTGTCGAGGCCGCCCGTGTCGGGGAAATTTTCAGTACGATCGCAACCTCCCAAAAACCGTTCTCATCGCTTGAAAATGTCAACCTGCATAAAGACGGCCGTATCGTCATCCTTGAAACCAGTGGCGTGCCGGTATTTCGCAATGACGGGCAGCCTGGCGGGTACCGGGGGATAGACCGGGATATCACCGAACGGAAACGGGCTGAAGAAGAGATCCACAAGGCACAGCAGGGGATCATGGAACATAACCGGTTCCTCCAGCGTCTCATCGACACCATCCCGAACCCGATCTTTTACAAGGACAAAAACGGAATATACACCGGCTGCAATACCGCATTTGAAGGGTACATCGGGCTTTCAAAGGAGCGGCTGGTCGGCAAATCGGTGTATGATATTTCGCCAAAGAATCTTGCCGACATCTATTATGCAAATGACCGGGAACTTCTGGACAACCCCGGCACCCAGTCCTACGAGTCGCGGGTAAAATATGCTGACGGTTCAACCCACGATGTCATATTTAACAAGGCTACCTTTACTGACCTTGGGGGAAATATCGATGGCCTGGTAGGAGTCATTCTCGATATCACCGGACGCAAGCATGCCGAGGCCGAGCTGAAAAAGTATTCCGAGACTTTGGAAGAGATGGTTACTGAACGGACAAAAGAGCTCAGGGAAGCACAGGAGCAGCTGGTAACGAAGGAAAAACTTGCCGTCCTGGGGAAACTTGCCGGGGGGGTAGGCCACGAACTGAGAAACCCGCTGGGTGCAATCAAGAATGCCGCCTACTTCCTCAACATGGTGCTCGAAAACCCTGAACCTGACGTGAAAGAGACCCTTGAGATCATGACCAAGGAGGTGGCACGCTCCGAAGATATCTTAAGCAGCCTTCTTGACTTCGCCCGCCCGACCGTACTGACCCTGAGGAAAGTCAGGATTAACGACATACTCGCTGAAGCTGTCACCCGCAACCCGATACCGGAAAATATTAAATTGACCCGCACTCTTGACGACACCCTGCCGGATATCATGGCAGATCCCGATAAACTCCTCCAGGTCTTCACCAACCTGATCACGAACGCCTGCCAGGCCATGCCCGGCGGGGGATCTCTTGCGGTCACCTCGCTGTCACCGGCTGAAGACCGGGTGAGTATATCGGTCACGGATACCGGTACCGGCATAACCGAAGAACATATGAAAAGACTCTTCGAACCACTGTTCAGTACAAAGGCGAAGGGGATCGGGCTCGGGCTGGTGGTCACGAAGGCGATAGTCGAGGCGCACCAGGGCAGCATTGGTGTCCGGAGCGAACCCGGGAAAGGTACGACCTTTACCGTGACACTGCCGGTCGGCATCAAAGGGGGATCGTGACATGAGTATAAACCCGCGGGTCATGATCGTCGATGATGATGAAAACCTGTGCAGGACGTTAAGCCTCATCCTGAAACGGAAAGGGTACGATGTGACTGTTGCGCACAGCGGCCTGGAGGCGATCGGGCATATCAGGGAGCAGACCTTTGACATGATATTCATGGATATCAAGATGCCGGGCATGGATGGGGTTGAGGCTCTTGAACAGATCCGGAAGATCAGGGCCGACGCTGCCGTCACGATGATGACTGCCTACGCTGTTGATGGCCTGGTGGAAAAAGCGTTGTACATCGGCGCACAGGGAGTCCTGTATAAACCGGTTGACATAAAAAAGGTGATGAGCACGATAGAGGATGTCTCCCGGAAACCGGAAGGTCTGAACATCCTTGTGGTGGATGATGACCCCGGGACCGCGATCACGCTCAAGAATATCCTCGCACGACAGGGGCATGCCGTCAGTACCGCCCCTTCCGGCGAGGAAGCTATAAGGATGGCACAACAACAGCCTCCGGAAATCGCATTGATAGATATGAAACTCCCCGGTATCAATGGCCTGGAGGCATACCTTGCAATGAAAAAAGACCATCCGGATATGACTGCCGTCATGATGACCGGGTACCGGCAGGAGATGACCACGATGCTCGAAACTGCACTGAACGCGGACGTATACACGGTGATGTACAAGCCCCTTGAAATGGGTGCCCTCTTAAAAATCATGAACGAACTGTCAAGGAAAAAAACAGGGATGAACCACGCAGAGTGATATGATGGATGAAAGGGATGAGATCCTTGTTATTGATGACGATGAAGGCACACGAAAGACCCTTATGCTCATCCTGAAAAAGAAGGGATTTGACGTCATCACTGCCGGGACCGGGGAGGAGGGGCTGAAACAGGCAAAAGGCAGAAAGATTGCGGTAGCCCTTCTCGATATCAACCTGCCGGATATTGAGGGCATACGGTTAATTGCTCCCTTAAAGGAGATGCACCCGGATCTGGCGGTGATCATGATCACGGGCTTTGCCTCCATGGAAAATGCCATGCGGGCACTGAACGAGGGCGCAACCGGCTATGTCCTCAAACCGGTAAAAATTGATGAGATACTCTCAAAGATACATGACACCCTTGAGCGGCAGCGCCTGATCAAAAGCAGACAGCAGGCCGAAGAAGCCCTTCGTGTATCTGAAGAGAAGTACCGCAGCCTGGTCGAAAACATCAATGACGTCATCTACTCACTCGATGAACGGGGGGTCATCACCTACATCAGCCCGGTAATTGAAAAAATTTCCGGTTACCCCCCGTCCCAGATCACGGGGCATCCCTTTACCGGCTTTATCATAAAGGAAGACCTGCCCGGCGTGATGCAGACATTCGAAGCATCCAGGAAGGGTACGATCACATCATTCCCGTTCAGGGTTGTAACAAAATCCGGTGAACAGCGGTGGCTGAGCAGTTCAAGTTATCCCGCATTTACCAACGGGGAGTTCTCCGGAGTCCAGGGAGTTTTATCGGACATTACCGAACGCAGACAGGCTGAAGAGGCCGTGCAGGCTGCGGTAAAACTCAACCAGCTGATCGATACGATGTCGGTCAGCGAGAGCATGGGATATACACTCGATGAGGCGGAACGGCTGACCACAAGTAAAATCGGCTTTTTCCATCTCATCAATCCAGATGAGCAGACGATCCAGCTGGTTGCATGGTCCACGGAAACCAAGAAACACTGTTTTATCCCCAAGGAACCCGAGCGGAATTATCCGGTATCAAAAGCCGGCGTCTGGGTAGACTGCCTCCGTGAGCGCAAACCGGTTATCCATAACGATTACGCCAGCCTGCCCCACAAAAAAGGTCTGCCGGAAGGCCATGTCCCGGTAACCCGGGAGCTGGTCGTTCCCATCATCGATGAAGACAAGATTGTCGCAATTATCGGTGTGGGCAACAAGGCAACGGATTATGATGAGAAGGATATCAACGTGCTGACCCTGCTGGCAAAGAATGCGTGGTCCCTGATACAGCGCAAGCGGGCGGAAGAGGCCCTGAGCAGGAGTGAGGAACGCTTCAGGACCATGATCGAGCAGTCCCCGTTAAGTATCGAAGTGATGTCTCCGGATGGCCGGACCCTGCAGGTCAATCCTGCCTTTGAAAAACTCTGGGGAGTGACGTTAGAGGATCTCAAGGATTACAATATGCTCCAGGATAAGCAGCTCATAAGCCTTGGAATAATGCCCTATATCCAGCGGGGCTTTTCCGGAGAGGCGGTTGCGTATCCCCCCCTGGAATACGATGGTGTCAAAACCCTGGGATTCGGGGAGAAACGGTGGGTTCAGGGCAGTATCTACCCGGTCCGGGATGCAGCCGGCACTATCCGCAATGTCATTTTGGTGCATGAAGACATCACTGAGCAGAAGAAGGCGGAAGAAGCACTCAGGGAGAGCGAGGCGACCCTGCATTCTATCCTTCAGGGTTCACCCACGCTGCAGTTTGTAATTGATAAAGATCACCGGGTCATATCCTGGAACAAGGCAATTGGGGAATACAGCGGTGTAAAAGAAGCTGAAGTCCTGGGTACCAGGAACCAGTGGAAGGCATTTTACGATACAGAACGACCCGTTCTTGCAGACCTGCTGGTGGACGAAAAGGTTGAACTGATTCCCGAATGGTACCAGGGCAAATTCAGCAATTCCCGGCTTGTTGAAGGAGCTTACGAAGCAACCGATTTTTTCCCGAACATGGGTGAATCAGGAAAGTGGCTGTATTTCACCGCAGCACCCATCCGGAACGTCAAAGGTGAAATTATCGGTGCCGTGGAAACACTCGAAGACATCACCGAACGGAAAAGAGCAGAAGCGGCGATTCTGCAGAGCGAGCAGAAGTTCCGCGATATTTTTGACAATGCAAACGATGCAATTGAAATTATTGAACTGCTGGACAGCGGACAACCCGGCAGATATCTCGATCTTAATGATGTCGCCTGCAGGATGGTTCTTTACCCCAAGGAAGAACTGCTTCAGGTCAGCCCCGTTAAAATCAATACGGATTACTATAGCCGGCCTTTCGATAGAATCATACAGGAATTACATACCACCGGTCACGCAACATTTGAAACGGAACACCGGAGAAAAGACGGGATAATTGTTCCGGTTGAGATCAATACTCACAAAATTACCCTCCTTGGAAAAACGGTGCTCCTGTCAATTGTCCGGGACATCACCGAGCGGAAAAAAGCAGAAGCGGCGATTCTGCAGAGCGAGGAGAAGTTCCGCGATATATTCAACAATACTACCGACGCGATCCACATCCACGGAATCGGGGATGACGGGAGACCGGGAAAATTCACCGATGTCAACGATGTCACCTGCCGGATGCTGGGATACACCCGTGAGGAGATGCTGAATAGAACCCCTCTCGATATCGCCACCGGATACCATAATCCACCCCTTGAAAAAATCTTTGAAGAACAGCGGACTGCCGGCAGCGCGAGATTCGAGACGGAGTACCGGGCAAAGGACGGGACGATCATTCCGGTAGAAGTCAACACCCATGTTGTTACCATCCAGGGAAAGAACGTGATGCTCGGGGTAGTCCGGGATATCACGGAACGGAAGAAAGCCGAAGTGTTGCTGAAACATTATAGCGAAGAACTCGAACAGGAAGTGAAGGTCCGGACCGAAGAGCTGAGCGCATCGCTGGAGGAGAAAGTCGTCCTTCTGCGGGAGGTCCACCACCGGGTCAAGAACAATCTCCAGATCATCATCAGTTTAGTCAATCTCCAGATGCGCCAGATCGATGATGAACGATTGAAGCAGGTCATGGCAGAGACCCAGAACCGGGTACGGGCAATGTCCTTTGTCCACGAAAAGCTGTACCAGTCCGAGGATATCTCCCACATCGATCTCGCCAGCTACACCCGGTTTTTAGTCACCCAGCTGTTCTCGTTTTATGGAATTGATTCCCGGCAGGTGCGCCTGAATGTCGATATCGGGAAGCTCATGGTCAGCATCAACACGTCAATCCCGCTGGGCTTAGTCATCAACGAACTAGCCAGTAACGCGCTGAAACATGCGTTTCCCCACGGAAGAACAGGGTCGTTGTCCATCACGGTACGGAAAGCTGATAAGACACTTCACCTCACCGTAACGGACGATGGTGTTGGAGTCCCTGCGGATTTCGACTGGAGGAATGCCGAATCGCTGGGGCTCCGGCTGGTGATCTCGCTCGTGGAGCAACTGGACGGTACTATTGAACTGGACCGGCGTGAGGGTACCCGGTTTACTATTATTGTGCAGGAGAAAGAATGATCGTCATGCATGAGTATAGTAATGAGAACTCTTTGGTACTGGTGAAAATCCGCCGCAGATCGCGGACAGAAGGAATTGATTATGGGCATAACACTCAAATCACTGGATAGTCCGGAGCTGAAGATCACCTACGGGAAAAACGCTCTGGATTTTTTTATCACTTGCACGGAATGCGATGAACGATCCCTGCATGGCGACCAACCCGCGACAAACCCCCCTTAAAAGATATCGAACGGATCTGTGAAGATGCACTCTGAAGAAACGCCCGACTGGCAAAGCCAGAGGAACAAGATCATCGGTCTTGGGGAGTCCTCCATCCGGAAGAGTTACTACCCTGAGCTCCAGCAGAAGATGGCAGAGCTGGAGAAGAAGAACAAGGACTTAAAGGCGGCATACGAAGATCTTTCCTCCAATGAGGAAGAACTCCGGCAGAATTATGAGGAACTGGCCCATAGCGAGCAAAGGACCCGGGAAAGTGAGCGGCGCTTTGCTGACATCATCAGTTTCCTTCCTGATGCAACCCTTGTTATTGACAAAAACGGGACGGTTCTTGCATGGAACCGCGCAATGGTGGAGATGACGGGAGTTCCGGCAGAACAGATGATCGGGAAAGGAGATTATGAATATACTCTCCCGTTCTACCATGAGCGGCATCCGATCGCGATCGATCTCGTCCTCCACGATGACCCGGCAGATGTAGCAAAATATCCGGTCATAAAAAAGGAAGGCAGAACCCGGATCGCTGAGATATTTATTCCACACTTCAATAATGGCGTGGGAGCTCACCTCTGGTTTATCGCATCCCCCCTCTATGATGCAGACGGGTATCTTACGGGAGCAATTGAATCCATCCGCGACATTACCGGGCAGAAACACGCCGAGGATAAAATTAAAGCATCGCTGGACGAGAAAGTCCTACTCCTCCGCGAAATCCACCACCGGGTCAATAACAATCTCCAGATCATCATCAGCTTAGTCAACCTCCAGATGCGCCATATCGATGATGAAAGATTAAAACAGGTCATGGCAGAAACCCAGAACCGGGTGCGGGCGATGGCCTTTGTCCACGAAAAGCTCTACCAGTCCGAGGATATCTCCCACATCGATCTTGCCAGCTACACCCGGTTTTTGGTAACCCAGCTTTTCTCGTTCTATGGTGTTGATTCACGGCAGGTGACCCTGAACATTGACATCGGGAAGCTCATGCTCAACATCAACACCGCAATCCCGCTCGGCCTCATTATCAACGAGCTGGCAAGCAACGCGTTGAAACATGCGTTTCCCAACGGAAGGACTGGAACATTGTCCATCACGATTCGGGAAGAGGACAAGACACTTTCAATAACTGTAAAGGATGATGGTGCTGGATTACCGGCGGATTTCGACTGGAGGAATGCAGAATCACTGGGGCTCCTGCTGGTGATCTCGCTGGTGGAGCAACTGGACGGCACCATTGAACTGGACCGGCGTGCGGGTACCCGGTTTACTATTATTGTGCAGGAGAAAGAATGATCATGCCGGAGATGTATATGAGGATTGAATCAGGAGCGTTCTGACATTGACATAGGGATGGGTGAATATCGTGCTCGCCGAGCAGTTCTCTGTATGGATACGGAAAAAAACTTCCCGCGATCTTATTGGTATATCCGTTGCCATTCTCGCGATAATACTGTTTTTGATCTATTTCAGAATCGGCGAATCTGTCCATACAGCACTTATGACAATACAGCCCGGCTTTGTGGACAGTATCCTTATGGCAGTTCTCATTTTCCCAGCCCTCTTTGCCGTATATTTTTTTAAAAGAAAGCGCGAGACTGAGGCGGAAATGCAGCACCGTAAGGAGGCGGAGGAAGTGCTGAGGGAGCGCGAGGAGAGATTCCGTATCGTGTTTGACTGGGCAAATGATGCGATTCTGTTACATACTCTTACCGTCGAGAAGCTGCCGGGTCATTTCATCGAGGCGAACATTGTCGCGTGCCGTATGCTCGGGTACAGCAGGGAAGAGCTGCTTGCCATGGGACCAACGGATATTGTCCCTCCTGAACTTCAACCCCAGCTTGGTGATATTATCCGGCAGGCACAGACTAAGGACACCTTTCTTTTTGAGACACGGCTCCTGCGTAAAGATGGCACAACCGTTCCGGTAGAATCCAGCGGCCATCTTGTGAATTACGACGGAACGAGGATCTGGATCTCCCATATCCGTGATATTACCGAGCGCAAGAAATCCGAAGAGCTGCTGCGGCAGAGCCGTGAACAATACAAGCAGCTTGTCGAGAACATCAGCGACGTGATTTTCACGCTGGATCTAAAAGGAACATTCACGTACATAAGTCCTGTTATCCAGCGATTGTATGGTTATACGGTAAGAGAAGTGATCGGCCAGCACTTCACCCGGTTTGTTCATCATGAAGACATCCCCCGGGTCCTCGAAGGGTTCAGGCGCAGGGTGGCTGGGGTGTATGAAGCAAACGAATTCAGGATCCTCACCAAAGACGGTCGGGAGCGGTATATCCGCACCACTCAGATGCCGATAATGAAAGAGGGCGTGACCACCGGGTTCAATTACACCCTGACAGATATTACCGGGCGCCGACAGGTAGAGGATGCGCTGCGGGAAAGTGATAACCGGTATCGCCAGCTTGTGGACAATACCGATACGGGGTTCGTGGTGATCGATGACAAGGGAATTGTCATAGAAGCAAATGAACCGTATATGCGCCTGACCGGTGCGGAAAAAAGAGAAGAGATAATCGGGCATTCCGTGATTGAGTGGACCGCGCCTGATGAAAAGGACAGCAACGCCGCAGCGGTGGCCCTCTGTTCCCGGCAGGGCTTTATTCAGGATTTTGAAACGATCTACCTGCACCGGGACGGGACGCACATCCACATCATCATCAATGCAACAACGCATGAAACGCCCGGTGGGAAACGTATCGTCTCGTTCTGTCGCAATATTACCGAGCGAAAAAATATAGAAGAGGCGCTCAGGGAGAGCGAGGAGCGTTACCGGAGCATGGCTGAACGGATCTCAAACATCATCATGCTCACGGATGAAAAAGGCCGGACAACATACATCTCCCCCTCGGTGAAAAGAATTCTCGGATTCGATCCCGGTGAAATCCTTGGGAAAGGGCCCGAATATTTTATTCATCCCGATGATCTCGAAATTGTGTATGAACACGTCAACAGAAGTCCGGACGGGCAGGGTGGTGAAGCGAAGATTGAGGCACGTATCCGAAAAAAAGACGGCAGTTATGCTTCCATGGAATTTACCGGCACTCCGATCCTGAAAGATGGTATTTTCTCGGCCATGCAGATAATTGCCCGTGACATTACGGATCGGAAAAAAGCCGAAGATGCACTGCGGGAGAGCGAGAGAAATTACCGGACCCTTGCCGAAGCAGTGCCCGACCCCATCTTCATCATAGGCCGGGACGATATGGTCCGGTACGTCAACACCCGTTCAGCCCAAGTACTGAATCTTTCAACTGAGCAGATCCTGAATCAACCGCGAAAGGACCTGTTCCCTCCGGATATTGCAGAAGACCAAGGATGCGATCTCCAGACCGTATTCAGTACCGGAAAACCACTCCGTAAAGAGGCAAGAATCCTGTATGGCGACCATGAGTTCTGGCAGGATAATTCCCTTGTCCCGTTAGCCGATGAGACCGGAAACGTGACTGCGGTTCTTGGTATATCACACGACATCACTGCACGCAAACATGCGGAAGATGCACTGCGGGAAAGCCATGCGAAGTACCGGCAGCTTGTCGAGAACATCAGCGATGTGATCCTCACGCTGGACCTGAACGGGACGGTCACCTACATCAGTCCTGTTGTCCAGCGACTGTTCGGCTATACGGTACCGGAAGTTGTCGGGCAGCATTTCAGCCGTTTTGTTCATCCGGAAGATATCTCCCGGGTCCTCGAAGAGTTCAGGCGCAGGTTAGAGGGCGAGTATGGCGCAAACGAATTCAGGCTCCTGACAAAAGACGGTCAGGAGCGGTATGTCCGCACCAACCAGACGCCCATGATGGCGGATGGCGTGGTCACCGGGTTCAATTACGTGATGAGGGATATCACCGGGCAGAGGAAGGCGGAAGCGCAGGTCACCTACCAGGCAAGCCTTCTTGCGCAGGTGAACGATGCCATCGTTGCCTCCGACGATCAATACCGGCTGACCGCATGGAATGCGGCTGCCGAAGCGATGTATGGCTGGAAGGCGGAGGAGGTTCTCGGACAGTACGGCCTGGAGATTACCCTCACCGAATGGGCCGGCAGGGATGCGGATGAGATGAGGCGAAAGATTGCGGAGACTGGTGGCTGGCACGGCGAAGTGACCCAGCAGCGCAAAGACGGCACACGGTTTCCGGTTGAGATCTCTTCCATGACGCTCCATGACGAGAACGGCAGGGTTTCCGGCTGGGTGAGCGTGAACCGCGACATCACCGACCGCAAACAGGCCGAGGATGCGATGCGGGAAAGCGAGAACTACGTGAAAACAGTTCTCGATTCGATTGATGTCGGTTTTGTTATCATCGATCCGGCAACGCACCGGATCCTCGATGCAAACACCATTGCAGTAAATCTCATCGGTGTCGCAAAGGAGAAGATCGTCGGGTCCGAATGCTACAGGTACATCTGTCCTGCTGATAAGGGAAACTGCCCGATCACCGATCTTCACCAGACGATTGATGATTCCGAGCATATACTGCTCAAAGCCGGTAATGAACAATGCCCGATCATCAAGACGGTTATCCCCGTCACGCTGGGAGGAAAGCCGGTCCTTCTTGAGAGCTTCATCGACATCACGCTCCAGAAAAAGGCTGAAGAGACACTCAAGGATTTCAATAAAAAACTGCAGCAGGGGATCGAAAAAAAGACCGCGACCATCCGCGAGAGCGAACTGAGGCACCGCCTGCTCTTCGAGTCTTCGCACGACGCCATCATGACACTGGAACCGCCAGACTGGCGGTTCACGTCCGGCAATCCCGCCACTGTCGCAATGTTCCGCGCCGAAGACGAAACCGGTTTTACATCGAAAGCACCGTGGGAGTTGTCGCCGGAATTCCAGCCGGACGGGCGACCGTCCGTAGAGAAGGCAAAAGAGATGATTGAAAAGGCGGTCCGGGAAGGATCGAATTACTTTGAATGGACCCACAGGCGCCTCAGCGGGGAGGACTTTCCGGCAACGGTCCTCTTAACAAGGTTCGAATGGAAGGGAAAAAAGATCCTGCAGGCAACGGTACGGGATATCTCTGAACAGAAAGATGCAGAGGATAAAATCAGGGCATCTTTAGATGAGAAAGTCCTGCTCCTCCGCGAGATCCACCACCGGGTCAAGAACAATCTCCAGATTATCATCAGCCTTGTCAATCTCCAGATGCGCCAGATTGATGATAAACGATTGAAACTGGTCATGGCAGAGACGCAGAACCGGGTCCGTGCGATGTCCCTTGTGCACGAAAAACTGTACCAGTCCGAGGATATCTCCCGGATCGATCTCGCCAACTACACCCGTTTCCTTGTTACCCAGCTCTTCTCGTTCTATGGCGTTGATTCCCGGCAGGTTGCGCTGGATGTCGATATCGGGACGATCATGCTTGACGTCAATACGGCAATCCCGCTGGGCTTAATTATCAACGAACTGGCCAGCAACGCGTTGAAACATGCGTTTCCCAATGGAAGAACAGGTACATTGTCTATTACGGTAATTGAAAAGGGTACAACACTTCTCCTCACGGTAAAGAACGATGGGGTAGGAGTACCTGCGGACTTCGACTGGAGGAATACAGAATCGTTAGGGCTCCGGCTGGTGATCTCGCTGGTGGAGCAACTGGACGGCACCATTGAACTGGACCGGAGTACGGGAACCGCGTTCATGATTGTCGTGAAGGAGAAGGAATGAACGGGATTGGATCAAAGATTTAATCCGAGTCGGATGGAATTACCTCCGATAATGGTGGATATACCGTGAAGTGAAGCAGATCAGAAGGACGTTGAGGGGAAGCGAATGGAACTGAGAATGAGCGGATAAAAACTCTGTCAACAAAACGGACATTCATTGTGGCACTCTACACTTAAGAAAGAATGAGCGGCTTTGTTTTCTCATCTATTGACCATGTGTTTGAAAAAAACCGTTCATCCTTTCTGCATGTCACTGATCTGGTGAGTGAGAAAAAAGACTACGCTTTTTGTCGCTTCTTCTTATTATCTTCCGGCACCGGTTTCATGTAGACAATCGTTGCACCGGCTTCTTTTGCAATCTGCTCGATCTCGAATTTCCGGAAGTGTATCGCTACCATCTGAATCTGACCATCTGTCACCGCAACGACACGGAACTTTGGCGATTCAACACCCTCGCCTACTTTCTGGCGTTCTCGTACGAAAATTTTCATATTCTTTAGTCTCCCCGCCAATTAATCATCCACAAGGTCTTTTTTCCGGACACTGTACAGGCAATTAATGGCAGATATGCCTGTTGGTTTATATTCCCTGATATATTTTTCTCTCATATGCCTGTCTGGATGAACCCCTTGTCCGGAAAAGGGATACACCTGAAGAGAATGACACGGCCATGGATTTCCATCGTAACGGATGTGAACGTCGTTACGACAGGCAGAAACACGGCTCGACGCTCTGCGACTGGCTTTCCCTATTCCACGTTTGAATCCGGTTTTTTTAGATCCCCGGAAAAATCGACCCTCACATTCGCCTTCCGGCAGGGTTTCCGGGGTCCGATGGAGTAAACTAAGTGGCGAAAAATGCCTCGATTTAAAGGCCTTTGGCGGGCTTTTAGCGAGGGGGTTTCCGCCCGTATTTTAGCAAACGGGGCAATAATAGGGCGTATTTTCCACAGGAACAGAAAAGAAGGATTTTACAGGGTTTTACGGTATTGACCGGAATATAAGATAAGGAAACGGAACCCGATTCGGACGTATTTTCTCTCGGAGTCTAAACCCTCAAATTCCCTGTCTTTCCTACGAGAAGATACCTGGTGCGAGGAGGGAGTTTGAGAATTTCGTTCATATCTCATGGAAATGGAACATGACCTTCATCTTGCCCGGGATGTCTTTGAGATCATTATGATGTGAATACGGGAGAGCGGTGAACCGGGCACAGGAGCACGGTTCGGCATGACGGGGCCGAAAGGGGCGTGGCGGATGGCCGGGGAGAGAGAATGATACCGGGTATTCTTTTCTCGTCCGTGACGTCGATGACGACTTCCCCATCGACCGGTTCAGCGGGGGGGCAGGACGATATCGCAGTTGCATTAAGAATCGCCCTCTCCCGCTACCTCGCCTGGCTCCACCAGGTGCACGAGTCCGCCTTCCTCATCTTCTTTCGGGATCTTCGCAAGCCAGGACGAGGAGCGGAGGAACAATGTCGAAAGTCTTCAGACTTGAGACATGAGAAGACCGCAGGTCTTGAAAGAAACCTTAACCGCGCTGCGAATGCAGGAGTCCCGCTTCGCGCAAGACTCCTCCTCATCTCCCCTATCGCGGGGATCCAGGGCGGGTTTGCGAACGCGCTCAAGGTGGAGATGGGTGCCGACAACGCGAGCCGGGTAAAAGAAGCAGAGTGAGAGACCGCAACACCACGGCGTGCCTGCGGGGCACCGGGCATCATAACCCGCCTGCACCTCCCGCAAAGATGCCGGGACAATTATCCGCACGGCTGGCTGGGCAAGGTTTATACCCGCGGGCAGGAATTGGATTAGTGTAAAGCATATGGCAGTACCACCCGGATCATCCCATGGACTACGGCAGGATCAAGCGGATTTCCTGCACCGTCATATAACCTATGGTATCCGGGTCCACCACCTCATCCTCACTGCTGCCTTCCTTCTCCTGATCGCGCTCGGGGT
>Ga0074195_1001976_pt1 | contig 25264 bp, 37 predicted proteins | sample EPASupsiteHSE623_FD_64525 | JGI IMG/M metagenome (GOLD analysis project Ga0074195, IMG submission 64525) | Bioremediated contaminated groundwater from EPA Superfund site, New Mexico - Sample HSE6-23 | ecosystem: Environmental > Aquatic > Deep subsurface > Groundwater > Contaminated ... | reverse complement strand
ATAGTAGCTCCACTTAATTTCTTAACCACGGTAATAGTTGGATAAGCTGTTTTGTTGACTTCTACTGTGTCGTAGTTTCCATTGATTGCTGAAATTATATCGTCTTGCTTGGCTTCGGTGGCGGGATTTTTAAGAATACCGTCAGCTCCGATAATTTCAGTGACAGATACTTTCAGCTCATCATCAAAAGACATATTATCTATGTCCTGAGATGTGTATTTAGTTGTTGGTATATCAACCATTATTTATAAAATTATCTGAATTATTTACGATTATCGCAGTCGGGCAATTAACACATTCTATATTCTGATCGTCTAGTTTTCTCCAGACGTGCTTTACGCATTGGGTTACTCCGCGTTTTTTAATATCGTCTATGTGAATTCTGAAGACTTCTTTTTCAGGGGATTCTTCCGGTTCTTTTTTGAATGATTTTTTTTCCATGGTTGTATTAAAGGTGTCTAAAAATTGCTACGACTCCGGCTAACAACAGTAAAAACAATACCACTTTTGACAAGCCGGAAAAAAACGATAATTTCACATCCGTCATATTTTTGGGCTTATGGTTGTATCCTTTATTGACAAAACCCATAAGAGGTTTTAAAATATTAATAGATATTTTTTGGTGTTTCATTTCTTGTTTTAAACCGTTTGGGCTTCCTCTTGAAAAAGAGCCTGGGCGGTTTTTTGATTTGACTTTATTGCCGTTTGTATGTTATGTATTAGTTATGAAATATCTTAAAATAATATGGATATAATCTTTGTTGGAAAGCTTATATTAAACACTGTTCTATCCCTGCTTATCCTGGGAGTTGTTGCTGGGGTTATTTTTGCTGTTGTTTATGGGTATATCAGATTAAGAAAAGTGTCAGAAAATATTGGGAATAAATATCTTAGATTTTTGGCGCGTTATGGTATTTATTTTCTTTCTGTCGTAGCGGTGATTGCTTTTATAATATTTTTACTTTCACCAGCTAGATTTTAAATTATATGGACATCTTTCTTATTATCCTTCTTATTTATACTTTTATATGAAATATATTAAAATAATTGGGGACTTTATAAAAAAACACTGGAAAATATTTGCTATCGCAACTCTGGTAATACTTTGGGTTGGCGCTGTTTTTGTTGACTCTTATTTTAACCGTCAGAGAGCAGAGTTTGAAAAACAGAATGCGGCTATTTCAGAACTCGAGAAAAAGAAACAGGTTTATGATAAATTATCTGAACTGAAAGCTAAGCAGGATGCGGAACGAATACCAACTGATAATCCTGCCAAGCAGGTTGAGGAATATAATTCTATGAATCCTGACCCTTATACACTCGCTAAACGTCAGGAAGCCATAGAACAATATAACCGTGAATTATCTGAAAAAGCTGACAAAAACTGTGACAAACATATTGATAAACTTGAGAAAGTTATGGATGACGGTCTTGAGGAAATGGAAGAAAAGCGGGATAAGGCTATCGACAATCTTTATAATCAATGTTCATCAGAGGGTTATAACAAGTCTAAATGCAACGAAATTCTAAGAGATACCTTCGATAAACTTGAGAGTGGTTATCAGAAAATAACTGGAGACTTTCGCAAAAAATCAGTCAAGCAAATTGATGAAATAAAACAACGTTGTAAAGAGCGGGTAGAGCAAATAACTATTGGTAAAACGGAGTAGTCTTTCTTTTCTGTATTTCTTGGTATAAAATTTTGTCTTTAATAGGAGTTCGGATTTGGTTGCCGATCTTTTTTGTTTTAACTATTCCGTTTTGCATATAAACAAAAGTATCACCCACTCTTTCTGGCTTTCCGGTACTCAAAACTTTTTGCTTTATCTTTTCAACTTCTAATCCTCTTTGTGTTTCCATTGCTCTTTCTTGCCTTAGTCCTTCCCACTGGTCTTGTGGTATCTGAGAAATTTCTGTTCCTGTTATAGAGTTTTGTATCTTTTCACCGATTGAAGGATATGGATTGAATTTAACCGTTGGTGCTCCTGTAGGAGTTTTTTCTAGGACTGGTATTTGATCAGTGTATGTTTGTGTTCCCACTCCGAATACTCCAGGAGATTGCATCAAAGCTCCTTTTTCTGTTCCGTATTCTCCCATCGTGTCTGTTAAATCCTGGATAAGCATTGGAATAAACCGATTGATAATTTCTGGCGTCGGCCTAAATTCCTGCCCCATTGAATCCTGCCCTGATAGCATTCCAGCTACAAAACCCACTATCGGACTTTCTTTTGAGGACAAAAACCTTCCTATTATTCCCAGTCTTCCAGGTGCTTTATAACCTTCATCAAGTGAAAATTCCTTTCCTGTTGTCGAAGATACCATTTCGTTAGTCGCTAATCGGTAAGCTAAGACAGCGTATTGTTGGAATCCGCCTAAAATATCGTATCTAGTATTGCCTGTTTTAATCTTGGCAAAGTCCGCGCTTCTGGCGTCCGTTCCGATTTCTGCCCCACTAAGTCCCGCCAATCCTAGAACTGAAGCTACTGTTCCACCGAAAGTTAGAAGTGATTTAATAGCTTCTTTCCTGACCGCCGGAGAAAGACTGACGTAATATTGGGGATTCATCATATTTATCCTTGAAAACATCAGTCTTGGGGAAAAGAATGCTCCATTTAAAAGTGCTTGGGAATTTTTAAGTACCTGGGGTAATTCTCCCCGACCTGTAGCGGAATTAACAAATTTTGCTATATCCCCCGCCTGCTCTTTCCCTAACTTATTAACAAGATCATCAAAAACGTCTGCTCTTAATTTATTTAAAAATCCTGTGTAAGCCCGGTCTGACCCTCTGACAATTTTTCCAATACCAGGTATTTGCTCTGCCCAATTAGACATAAACCTTTCTTCTCGTTTATCCATGAACTTGCTCATATCAGTAATGGCAAGTTTTGATTCTCTCATCAGTTGGTAAGTTGGTCGTGTCTGGATATTTTCCAAAAGTCCTTGATATGATTTTTCACTAAAAGCGTGTTTAAACATATCTTTAAAAGCCGGACCCCATTGCTTTGGTTTCCCTATCAAAAACACTCCTTGTCTTAATGGGGCTGACAAGTCAAAAGACGCCATCAAAGAACGTGGAATATTTAATGCTTCCCCGGCTTTATCGAGAAACTTCTGCCCCCAAGGTCTTTTTTCTAAAATAGTGTCAATAAATTCCTTCGGAAAAACTTCTGATAAAAGTCTTATTTCTCCTTTAGTCGGAAGTTGACCGCCTTCTTCCCCCATTATCTTAGCCAGTCCTCCTTTAGCAGATATCTTTTCAAATGGTGTTAGTAATCTGTGGTTTTCTACGTGGTTAAACAGCGAGTCAACATCGCTCTGATTAAGGCTAGTTCTTATTCCCTCAAAATTGACCTTTGGTAGTTCTCCTTTTAACTGTCCTAATTGAGCAAAGTATCCTTTTTCTCCGGGGACATTCTTTCCTATTCCTGCTATCGCTCCCGCTCGTCTGGCTCTTTCAGCTTTATACAGCGATGTCTGCTGACCTTGTAATGACTTGGCTCCTTTTAGGGCTTCTATCACCTTATTTATCGGGTCTTGCTTTATATTGCCGTCTATGCTACCTATAGGATATGAAGTTTCTACTTGACCACCCGATAATATCTCTTTTGCTGGCCCTTTATTTGAGTTCATTAATTCTGGCATGGTTCGGGAAGCCGGGATTTTTCCATTATTTTGGAAAGTTTCAGGAGAAGCATATTTTCCCGATTCTGGATAAGGGAGATTGGAAATCTGGCCTTCTGGGACTCTTCCTTGCGGTAATGATCCTTGTCTTCCTGGGATTGTTTTGCCAGTGGTTAGTTCAGCCTGGGACGGTGATTTACGCCCCCTAAGGCTTGTAAGGCCAAATAGCAGAGAATCTAAAGCTAATTGTTCACCACGTCCTTTGACATCGGTGATTTTTTTATCGCTAAATATCTGTCCTGGCACTGTATAACCAATATATTTAGCTAATCTTGGAGTATTAGCCAGTTGAGGGATTCTTGATATAGCTTGACCAGCTATTTCATAAGGCGCTACTGCTCCACCAAATTCAAATCCTGACTGGATGCTTCGAGAGACATCATTTTGAGGCTGGTAATTCATCATTTCACTAGCCTTTTTTTGCGATTCTCTGACTTGAGGAATCAGCATTGCCGGATTGGTGTATTTCTGAATATTAGCTAAGGGTTCTACTGCTCCCTTATAAACACCCGATCCGATGGATTTTAAAGTATCTAATGGATTAGTTCTTATTTGATTTCCAATCTGTCCGATTGCATTAGGAATACCAGTAATGGTGTTTTTTACTATCCCCTGCCAAGAATTAGCTTTTTGAGCCTCTTGTTCAGACTGCCTTACTTGGTTTAGGATGTTTTCAATATTTGTTCGTCTTTTTTCCTCGAATTCTTGTTTGGCGCGCTGAACAGCCATCATTTTTAATAGTGGTTGCGCCCTTTGGACGTAGTAAGAAGCATTAGGAGTCCCGCCTTTCGGAAAACTACCACCGCTTGCTTGGTTTTTAACGACAAATTGCTTTATAACTGCCATATTTTATCCCAGTCCTAATAGTTGGTTTATTATATCGTTGTTGCCTTTTATCGGGGGAAGTTTATTGATATTCCTCATATAGTTATCAAAGTAACTTCCAGAATTAACATCCATATTATTAGCTCTTGCAGTATCGGCTATGTCCTGCCAAGAATAACCTTGTTGCAACATTTGATTAGCGAAATCTTGTTGCTGATATGGTTGCCAAGAAGAATTTATTCCTGGAATCTTAGACGTATTTTTTTGAGAGAGAGAAGCCATTTTATATTTCCTGTCAAAAGAATCATTAGCGGCTTGACGCATTAACTGTTGGTTTTGATAAGCGGCTGCCCTTCTTTGTTGATTTAGGTTACCCATTGCCGTGTTATAGGACTGATTGATGTCGTTTGTTCCCTGGACTCTTTGATTAGCTAAACTGCTTAAAAACTTAGCCAATTTTCCGGCGTAGTCAACATTAGTCCTTTGCTGTTGCTGCTGTCTTTGTTCGGAATCAGAAGTCCCATAACCAGCAAACAATGAGGCTAACTGTCCAAGAGCCTGACCCTTGTCTTCGTTAATAGTTGTCTGACCTTCGGTAGACATTTGGCTAATAAGGGCGTTAAGTGCCTCTTGTTGGCTATCCCTGCCTTTTTTTAATCCCTTTCCTTCTTTATCGAATGATTTGTCATCGTCCATAATATTTTGTTGTTCATCGCCTAATTCGTACTTTACCCCTTCAGATATTCCGGCAGGATAACTACCTAAGGCTAAATTATTGTTGTTATTAGTTTCTGCTCTGGCTACTTGAGGAGTACCATTCCATCCATAAGCCATTCCTAATTCCTTGTTAGGTTGATCAAGTCTGTTAGCAAAATCCTGTTTGTACTCATCAGGAAGATCGCTGTTTTTGAGAGTATTAAAATAATCTTCCTCTGCCATTCCCAAATCATCTACGGTTACATCTCCCATCGTTCCGGTGGTTTTTCTGTCAAGATAATTTGATATTGTTGGTGTCTGGTCAAGAGTCGCTCCTTGAACGGTATTTATTCCAAGCGATCCGTTAATTAAAGACTGCATCTGGTCAGAATCATACATTTTTTCTCCTGGAAGTCCTGAATACATCCCTCTAGCCCAAGGAACTAATCCTAGTGGGTCTTTCATTATTTCTGCTGTTCTTTCAATAGAACCCTTGTTGTAAGCGCTTTGGTTTATTCCTAGCGCTCCTAATCCTCTTTGCAGAAGCGATGGTTGTTTTCTATCTTGCTGTCTATTCATCGCTTCAGCCGCCATATCTCTTTGAGAAGAAGAGTTAAAACTTCCTATTCCGATATTTCCGCTAGTAGCTAACTTAGGTTGTACTTTTCCAGTCTTTGAACCTCCTTGAGCGTATTCTTTGTCTTTCTTCTTAGAGGCTTCTTTGTAATCTTTCGGGTCAGGATTAGCGGCGTAGTATTTCTGTTGACCTTGCATTACCTGCTTCTGTTGAGCGGGAGTATAACTCATCGTAGGAAAACGTCCTGGGTCAGTAACTTGTTTACCGTAGATTGCATTTGGGTTATTAAACTTACCAGAACTTTTAGAAGAACTGGAAGAACTCTTTGAACTTTTACTCACTGTTCTTACGGTTTTGGTCGGAGTAGTTATTTTTCCAGTCTTATAGTTAAGAGATCCCCCAGCTTTTTTAGCTGCTGCTTCGCGTGATGATAGTTTAGCCATATTGATTCTTGCGCATAGAGTGACGCTTGAAATTAATTATTTTTAGTTATTTTTGAAGTTACCTGCTAGGTTTGTTAGAATACCCCCTCCATCTGCAGCAGAAAGAGCATAGTAAGAAGCAATTTCAGCATCAGATAAAAGTCTGCTCCAGATAGTTGCTTGCTCTATTTGTCCAGTATAGTAACCATCGGGATTGGGAGTCTGCCCAAACAAAACTACTCCCGCGCCAGTGTTCATAGCCGCCAAAACTCCGTTTTTTATATTTCTTCCATCGACATACAAATAAGCAGTAGTCCCATTATTCCCAAATCCCACTAGATGCCACTTACCGTCATTTACCACTACCGCAGTATCAGCCAAATTGGAGTTATAAATATCCAGTTGAAGACATCCGTTGGCTTGGATTCTTAATCCCCTCCAGGCCGCTGCAGAATAAACACCAAATCCGAAGGGAACAAAAGTATTTCCAGTAGTTTTAACCCAAGCAAGAAATGTGCAGTTTCCTGTTCCAGTTATTCCAATATTATTAGCCGTAGCTATTTTTCCATTACCAGCGAAAGAAGCACATTGTCCAATTTTTCCTCCAACATAAGTAATGTTGGTATCTGTTCCATTGTGAGCTGCCAATGTATCAGTGGAATTTCCGTCTAATTTCCATTCTGAAAGTAAGTTTGTTTGTGATGGAGTTATATACATATTATAAATTCATTCCAATTACGAACCCGTCATAATTACCTGCTGAAGTGCAGATAAATCCTAGAACATCAGTTTTTCCGGCTGTTGTAGTTAATGTTGGTGCAGAACCGCCAGCCCATTTTATCGTAGTGAAAAATACAGGTATTCTACTCCCTGTTGCGTCTTGAACTAATCTAATAACAAAAGTCTGTCCGACTGTTTCATTAGAAAGAGCTAGTGTTCTGTTGCCTCCAAGAGTTACAGTGTGAAGTGAAGTTGAAAGGTCAAAAGTGATTGTCGCCGCATCTGAATTAGAGGTAAGAGTCGGATTAAGTTCTTCAACCGCCAAAATCATCCTGACTTCTTCGGCGGTGGTGTGGTCATAAGCTAGAGCGGCGTGATTGACGTTAGTTGCTGTTTTTGAAGTGCATTTTAAGACTTCAAAATGCGAGTTAATGTTAGTCGCGTCAAAAGCCAAGTAAAACGGTGCGTCTACTGTCGGGATAGAGTTAAGAGGACTCGTAGTGTCGGCGGCGCTAGTCGCTGATGTTAAGTTAGTACCGAATCGTGATTGATGTTTTATTGACATTTTATTATAGTTATTGCTTAGATTTGCTTAGATTCCTGGCTGGTACAAGTTGTCCAGTTCGGAGTAAATTACTTCATATGCGTTTAGTTCCCATCCTTTTGAGGTGGCGTTATCGATTATTTCTATTTGGATATTTCGTCCTATTTTGTTAATAGGAATTTTCACAAAGTCCCCTCCTCCGGTATCTGAAATTGTCAAGCCTCCTCCTCCTGTTCCAAGGTATTCATCTTCCATCATTTCTATTTCCAGTCCGGCGCTGCCTGAATTACCCATCATCTTTATGCGGGTTTTTTTCAACTTCCCATCCACATAAACGTTTATTGTGATATCTCCAGGGGTTCTTCCCAGATAAAGAATGACGTTTAAGAAGAATTTAGATTGAGCGTAATTTCCAAATCCTAATTTGGGGCTCTTCCATTTAGTCGAGATAGCTGTGCTGTCGTCGTTCTTAACAGCGGCGTCGAAGTAATAAATATTCCCTGTTGAATCCCCGAAATATAGTCTGGTGTAACCGTTGGAATCCTTGAATTCCGAAAAACATTGCGCGCCTAATCCGAATTCCCACCAACCTAATCTTTGGCGGTCATAGACTAACATCTTGGTGTTATGGGTCGCTCCTCCCTCGGCGTATGAGAGGTAATAATGATTATCAAAAAATATCCCACAAGTGTCTTCTAGCTTAGATTTTTCGATAGACTTAATTTTGTCATCTACTCTCAAAGAAACTATGTTAGTCCGTAATTGAACTAACATATTCGGCTCGAATCCTGTGGCGAAGACTCCGTTCTCGTTGAACATAAAGTTGTCATTGTCCACGGCGTCTATCGTAAAGTGAGAATCACATCCTCGGGACGGGTCAACCATCGAAAGTTGGATGAGTCCGAATTGGTCTGTCCCTTGGTCGGCTTGCCACAAAGAACGTTCTTTGACCGGATGGAAATTATCCATATGCTTAAAAAATCCGGTAATCTTTTGGCCGTCGTCTTTTCCGACATAAACCGAAGTCGCTAAAGAGTTGTTAGCCACGAAATACGATTGACCAGAAGAAAAGATATCCGCGTCTAATGAAAGTTGAGTCGTTGAATCTATGGCTGTGACGTGAGCGTCTTTTCCCGTTGTTCCGTTAAATACCTGACAACCTACGGTGACGTTAGCGGTGGTGAAGTTCCCAGCGGAAGCTACTAATTTATTAGCAGTCGTTCCTGTCGTAGTTCCTGCCGCTGAGTTGGTATAAGTAAAATTCCCTATATTTATATCCGTTCCGCTTCGGTAAAGTCTCGTCGGATAAGTCGGGTTTCCTGCCGCCCATAGAGATGACTTATAAAAGATAAGGTATTTAGCCACGATTGACCCAGCCGGTTCTCTCCAAGCTCCGTCAAAATATCTGACGTTCTCTACTCCGTTGGCGCAATAAAGTTTTCCAGCGGCCTGACAAAAATCTGTTCTGTTTCCAGCGGTGAAGGCACTCGCCGTAGCCGCAGTAGCCGACATTGGTGTTCCTGTTCCTGACTCCACCGTATAAGGTACTCCGTTACACATCGCGACAAGGTTTCTGGTCGCTCCGTTGTAATAAGCGCCTAGTCCGTCAATCGGGTTTCCTCCGGCGATAGTACAAAGCTTCGTGATTCCAGGACGTTTGGCGACGGAGTTTTTTCCGACAGCCCAAACATTAAGTCCTTCGGGACATTCGTTTTCCTTAATCATCGTGTCTCGGGTAAAGGTATTTATACCTTTTCCGAGGTCATCTTGTTGTTTTGTTATTATTTTAGCCATCGATACTAAATCCCGTAAAACTATTATTATTTAAATTGGTGCTTTGTAATTCCATCAGTCGGGCGTTGCATTCAATCATCGCTTCTTGAGCGTCGCCTATGGGGTCGGTTTCACTCTTCCGGAGCATTGAATAAGCGTAGGCCACTACTGCTTCCGGGTCGGGGATGATGCATTTATCAGTCGTATTGACTAATGGTGCGGGTTTGAAAGCGTACTTCACCGTAAAAGTATTGTCATAATAAGAATTAAGATAAAATCCATCCGTGTGGTTTCCGGTTATCCAATAAACATAATCCTGGCTTTGAAGTCCTTTTTCGTCTTGTGAAATTTGAGTGTATTCCTGGTCGTCGATAAAAACTCTGTTGATTGAAAGAAAATCAGTTGGCAAAGCGATAGTTCCGCTGGAAGTCGTGAGAGAGACTTCTTTTTTCAGTTCTAGTTTATCGGCGCAGTATTCCACGCCACGGTTGATAATCCTTGCCCAGGTATTTAGTTCATCGGCTTCGGTCGGAACGACACCAGAATCGTGCCTGTCGGCTAAACTTTGTCTTAAATCTGCTAGCGTTGATTTTGCGTACATAAATTAAATAAAATGCTTAGTTTATCCCCAAAACGCCAACTCTACATAAACGATTTGAGGATAAAATAAAAACTCTATTGCAAAAAGCCGTAGAGTTTTCGCTTTTCTTTTAAAGAATTCTGTTTCTTAATAATTCCTATTAATGAAACTAATTTTTTTAATCTTTCATAGACATTCAGTTTTTCGCTTCCGATTTCTGTTTCTAGTTCTTTTAAAATCTCTTGCCATTTTTCAGGAGTCTTGTCGTATCCATTTGCTTCCATTTCTCCCTTAATATACTTGTCTATTACTCCGAATTGAGCGCTGACTGGGAAGGTCTTTCCTATTTCCTTAATCCCTAAAAAAGACAAACCATATTTTCCATTATTTAGTTCCCAGTTATCCAACGAACTAGAATCTTCCTTAAAAACTTCTAATTCTGATTTATCTACTACCCCCGTTACTTCGGCTGGTTTTTCTGGTACTTGTTCTTTTATTTCCGTCGATTCCCTTGTCCTGAAAATAGAATCCGATGTGTTCACAGATATTTTTGACCTCCGAAACGCTTAATCCTAAGTGCAACGGGAGCGTGATTATGTGTTTAAATACTTTTTCAGTTACAGGTAATTCTTTTTGTCCGAATATAGGATATTTATAGAGAGGCTTATAATGACAACCAGTTGAAAATCCCACCGAAGCCAGATAATCCATCAATCCATCTCTTTGAGGTATCTGGATAGTGTAGAGGTGCCACGTTTTGCTTCTAAAAGGCCTTTTAATCCACTTCGGAAGGTGTTTGTCGTAGGTATTGGCCAGTTCTTTCCTATACTTATTGTTTTCTTTTAGTGATTTCAACTGTTCCAGGGCGATTACAGCCGTAATGTCGTTCATATGAGCCTTTAAACCCGCAACATTAATGTCATAATCCCAGTTATACTTCTTTCCGGTTCTTTGAAAGGTGCTTTTGTCTATTCCGCACCACGCCAGAGCCTTGGCGCGCTCATAGAGCGTCTTATCATTCATCGTGATCATCCCTCCGTCTCCGGCGGGTAAATTTTTAACAGCGTGGAAGCTCCAACAGCTGATAAGACCTTTATGTTTCGCTCCGCCGGAATGTGCCATATCGTAAATTTTGCCCTCTCCGAATTGATTGCCGGCGTACATTACTTGAATATCAGCTTTTTTAGTGCATAAACTTTTCTTATCTATATCAACGAACTTTATTTTATATCCGGCGTTTAATGGTGCGAGAGCCGAGCTGACGAATGTAAATGCGGAAACTTTTACAGGATTTGGTAATTTAATCAATCGACAAGCGACATCTAAAGCTGAGGTACAAGAATTGACCGCTACTGCATATTTTGCTCCGGTGAATTTAGCCCACTTCTCTTCCAGCTCTTGGACTTTGGGGCCTTGACCTATCCAACCTATCTTAAAAATCTTAGCTAGTTCTTCGTTTATATTTTTAATTTGCTCATCCGTGAAATGTGGGAATAGAACAGGTATCATAGAGTTTTTTTAAAAAGTTTAAAATCTAATTTTTCTTCATAACACTCCCATCCTAATTTATCCATCAGATGAATCATTGGTCTGTTTTTTGTAAATACCTTGGCTATTAATTCCGTGATTCCGTTTCCTTTCGCCAGTTCGCTTATTCCCCTAATCGCTTTCTCCCCTCTTCCTTGCCCCCAATATTCTTTTCTAATAACTATCCCCAATTCTTTTTTCTCTTTGTATGGTTTGTAGTAAACAATTCCTATTAAACCCATTCCATCTAAAATCAGTATGCACGCTTCCATTTCTTTCCAGTCTTCGTTTGGGTGGAATGTTTCTTTGCATACATCCAATGTTTCAAAAAAATCCCTTATTCTTATTCGCATTTCTTTGCGATTATTATTATTCTGGGAATTTCCCGAGCATCAAATTGCCTGACTTCCTCTATCTCAAATCCTGCTTCAGTTAAAAATTTTTCTAAAATTCCCTTAGTAAAAACCATCTTGTGAAAATTCTCATCGTATGTCTGCGCTCCCAAAATTCCGTCTAACATATTTTCTTCTGGAATCTCCCGCCATTTGTCCATCAAGCGTCCCATATCCACAGTTTCAACTTGTAAAAATCCTCCTGGTTTCAAAACTCTAACCCATTCTTTTAGCAATGGTCTAATTTCGTTTCTTCCAAAATGTTCAATCAAATTTCTGTTTATAATCCCCTCTATCTCGTTATCGCTAAAAGGCAATTCTCTGACATCAGCCACCACATCGACATTATGGAGTCTTCGGCAATCAACATTAGTTATCCCTTCTGTTCTTCCCATATCTCCCGAACCAAGATTTAGTATTTTTCCCATTTATTTTTCAATAATTGTTTGTTAAATTCCGTGTCTCTTTCCAGTTTTGAGCTGGACTCCTTAGCGAATACTTTGACTTTAATATCCCGTCTTTCCTCCACTTTGAGATTGTCTTGGCAACGCCATAAAAAATCTATATCGTCATACCCGTAATGTCCGCAAAAATCTTCATCATATCCTCCTATCTTGTCAAAATCTTCCTTGTGTATCAGATAAACATTCCAACTATTATTGTCTTCCCTTCCGAGAAAATAAACTGTTCCTCTTTCTTTCTTGAGTTTTAAAATATCTTCTACGTTTTCTTTGGTAACTAAGTGGTCGATATCGGCGCACACTATCCACCCCTCTGCCGCTTCAAACCCTCTGTTTCTAGCTGCTGGCTGATTCCAAGGTACATCCATTGGTATTCTTATGACTTCAGCGTCTGGCGATTGGAGTGGCTCTGGCGTGCCGTCATCAACAATGATTAGTCTCGTATCTGGGTGTTTTTCTTTTAAAATTCCGTCTATTCTCTCTTTCTGACCATAGTATGTATAAAGAATTGTTAGATCACTTTTTCCCATAATTTTGCCATTTCTTTAGCTTCAAACTTTAAGGCGTATTTTCGACACTTTTCATCAAAGCCGATGTTTTTTAATTTTGACCAGTCGTTTACCAGATATTTTTCTCCCACTCCGGCCTCTTTCATCGCTTTCACGTAATCTGGAATCCTCGAAGTGTATGTAGGCAGTCCTATCGCCCAATTTTTAAGTAACTTATGACAGCCTTTTACGTTCTCAAACTCCCTGTCCGGCATATAATAAATCCCTAAATCACATTCTGCTAAATATCTATCGACTGTTTCTATGTTCCAAGGACGTGAATTAACGTTCAGTGGATTACCTTTGATGTATTGCAACCAACTGATATCAGCAACTAGTCTTAATTTCCAGTCTTTCAGTTGAGGGATTATGTCGTTTAGATAAATTGAGTTGTTTCCGTAGCCAGTCCAGCCGATAATATTCCCCTCTCGATATTCAACTTTCTTTGTTCCGTCCCAATCAAGCGAATCGGGAATAATGACAGTCTTGTTCAATTTCTCTAAATCTTTTTTCTTTTCTTCCGTGTCGCAGGTTACAAGGTCGGCTTCCTTGACCATAGTCAGATAATCTTGCCAATTTTCGTAAACGTGATTTTCTTTGTAGTATAAATCGTCTATATCGTAGATAACTTTGGCGCCGTCTTTTTTAGCTCGCCTTAATTCTTCTATGGCTGGTGCTTTCTGAATAATAAGTGTGTCTCCTTTTTCGTAATGGTCAGCTACTCCGATATGCGAGTTTTTTATAAACGGTTGGATATTGAAAACTCGCAGTCTTGAACTGGCCGTATTTCTATCTCCTATCGGGATGTAAAATGTGTGTTTCATTTGGCGTGTTTTATAAATGTGAAATATGGATGTCTCCAAACACTACTTTCTATCATCTCCACTTCTTCTAAAGGGAAAGCTATTGGAAATGAAAGTTGGTCACGTTTTGAATATCGACAATATTCTGCAAACCATTTTTCATTCCACCTCTCCACATTCTTAGTGTGTTTTCGGATAATCACTCCGCACTCGCATAGTCCGGCGTGCTTCTTTGTTCCTCTCTTGGAATATTCCTTGACCTGTTTCATCACTTCGTTGGGGTCTTCAAAACCGAATCCTATAATCGCGTCAGCTTCGTCGTAAATGCAGTCTCTTCCGACGTGCCTGAATACAGCGACATCTTTATCTTTTAGAAATTCATCTATCAGTTTTTGCGCCGGAACTTTTAAGGAAATGTTTCCGTCAATATAAATCGAGTATTCGGTATCAAAATACAGATGAGGCATTAACTTCTGAATCCTAGAGTTTCTTCGTTCGTCTTTGAATCGGTCGTAAGGCTTCACGCACTTCCAGACCTCTGATTGCCTGTCGGTAAAAGCGACAAATTCCGCTCCCTCGGTGCATTGGTCGTCAATTAAATCGTCTTTTCCTCCTGTGATTGAGGTGTAAACCGTGATATTTTTCGGTCGGACTTTTTCAATGACTTTCTCATACATTGGCAGAAACTTATCTATCGTCCAGTTGTCTAACACTGCCTGATGAGCCGCTTTTCCCACGCTTGACCTTAGCTTTTTGTCTTCTATGAGCATAACCAGGTATTTAATCCAATCCTCTTTGGTTTCAGCGAGAAATCCATTCTTTTCGTGGGTTACACATTCCTTATAGGGACTGACTTTACTTAAAACCATCGGAGTATCGAGCATTGCGTGTTCTAACCATTTGATATTAGACTTCGCGCGGTTGAATTTCGTGTCGAGCAGTGGCGCGATAGCTATGTCTAAATCCATATCAGCCACAAATTGCGGATATTCTTCGTAACCCTTAGTAGGTTTATGATGGAATCTTCGTCCCTCTGCGATATCCTCGTTAGCAATCCCAGCGATATGAAACTCTACATTGGGGTATTTATTCTCCAACTCTTCAACAACCGGAAGTATTATCGGCATATCAACCATATGTGATGAAGAACCAAACCAACCTACCCGAATCTTTCCGTCTTTTCTTTTCTTCCGTTTCACTTTCCATATTTCAGGGTCAATTCCGTTGGGGATAACATCAATTTTATTGTTTAGGTGTTTTACGACATTCTTTATGGCTTCAGTGGAAACTATCAATCGGTCAGCGTTCTTGATGACATATTCGTATTGGGGTTTTCGGTCGATAAATGTCTGATAACTAGGATGTTGTCGGTTTAAATTGAAGGGATCATCATCTAAATCCAAAATGAGTTTAGTTCCGGCGAAATCCCTATCAGTGAACAACTCAATCAACACAGTCATTGAATCCATCGGTTTAGTTACCCATACTTCTCCTCTTTGCTTTAGTTCCAGGGCGGTCTTTGCTCCTTGCAGATAGAAACTTCCTCTTATAACATCCGCTCCTAACTTCTCTAGGGGATTAATAATCCGATACCAACCCACTCCGCCGTACTTTCCGTCGCAATCAGGCCTTCCCCAATCCGTATTAATTCCGAGCACTTTAGTCATAGGCTTCTTTCAGATAATTAGTCCTTTTAATCAATAGGTTCCAGTTCTTTAGTTCGTGTTCTAACCGGAAGTAATCAGGATGAGGCCTGTTCCAGCCAATCGGGCGATAATTAGGCTTGATGAATCCATACATCTTTCTAGGAATGGTCATTATGTGATGGTTTTGGTACTGGACTGATAAGATGTCATTCCTGTTGGGGCATTTTCTAATTTTGAATCCGTACTTATTCGCCAACTTTTTAAATCTTTCGTTGCAAATCATAGTTTTCCGTATACGTCTTCACTGTCGACGATTAAGACGATACCCTTTTTAGTCTTCAAGCTGTTGACGCTCACCGCGCCGAATTGATTGAAAAATACTACATCTCCTTTCTTTACTTCTTCAATGCCGGAATCTAAAACCTTAGCCTCTTGAGAGACTATTTCATTCCCGTCTTTATCTAATGACAGGTCGCATTTTAAAACGACTCTTCTTCCTACTGGTTTCATATTTTTTTGTTAATGGACACTCGTAGAGTTTCCATAGAGTTAATTATTTCTCCTGAACTCGGGTGAAGTTTCAGGAATCACCCGAGAAATAATGCTATTCAGTTTTACTAGGGACGATGAACCATTTCTATCAGCCAAGTACTGTTAAGCACTTTGGCGACATAACCATCCACTTTCCAACCAACTGTTCCAAACATTTGAAGAGGGTTAGCCACTCCGCCTGAAGTTACGTCGTTGAAAATGATGCGAGGCTTAACATCTCCGTCAATATCCACTTCGCCAACCGCTCCTTTACCGGCTACAAAAGAAATGTAACCTGTATCAGATGAGGAAGCTCCGAGAGTCGCGAGAGAGTATGCGCGATTTGATTCGACGCAATCTACTCCGGCTAGTCTCTTTATTTCCTGGTCTTTAATCTGGTTTACTCCCTCTGGGGAAGCATACTGATTAATGCTTGTGAAGTTCGCTTGAGAGCTGTCCCCCATCAGGTTGTACCAGTCATACGTGTTGATGACTGCTCGGTATGCTCCGCCAGTAACTTTTCCGGCTGGGGCTCCAAACTTAGGAGCGTTAGCCAATTTCAAAGTTTTAACGGCTTTTCGAAGAGAAGCGACTGTCATAACGTCAGTTGCACCGACGCCTGTCAATCCGCCCGCTCCGGCATACTGTCGAGTTCCACCACCTACCATTGAGTAAAGAAGGGTCATATCCATCTCATCTCCGGCATACTGTCCCATAGTTTCAATCTTTTCTTCCAATCCTTTATCAATCGTAGTTAGTTGGAAAAGAGAAGAAAACGGGGAATAGTTTCCGTGTTCAACCACTGTGGCTGAAATCGTGGTAGAAGTGAAAGGAGTTCCTGTCGGGTTTTGTCCTTCGGTCAAACCACCAGTAGAGGGGGTATAAGCTGTCTGACGAGTAAAGGCGACGCTCTTTCCACCATTTTTAGGGATGGAAGTCCGTGAACCTTCTGTCAAAAAACTATATACCTGTTCCGCCTGGGCCCGCTCCAGAAAAGTAGTCTCATAATAGAGCTGCATTTCCGGAGTTAGGGTAGTGGTTAAATCTAATGCTGCTGTTGCTGCACCCATTTAACTATTTAGTCTGCGAGCCATAAAGCGTTCTCATCGCGGAAATCCTATCTTGAGGAGTCATATTTCTCAAATCATCCAAAGATACTTTTCTTTGAGGGGTGCTTTTTGTCCCGCTAGACTGTGTATTCTGCTTCATTTCAATCTTTTTATAAGCATCATGTTGTCCTTGAGCGCGAGACTCTCCAAAGTACTCTTTAGCGATATCTTGGTAAGACTTGTCTTTTTCAAGATTCAGTCCTAGTTTGAATATCTTGTCTTTGAATGGAGCATAAGCCTTGCCTTCTTCGGAAGATAGGAACTTATCCAGTTCTTTTTCTTCCGCTTGCATAGCAAGTTGACCTTTCAAGGCTTGCACTTCCTGATAAGCATAGGCGCCAGGATTAGCCTGGTACTGCGCTTCCATTCGTTTCCGTTCTTGATTAGCCAAATGTTCCTTGATTTGCTGATAATTCATACCAGTCTGCTTTTCCAAAAGGTTTGCGAGTTCGGCTTTTTGACCTTGTTCGCCTAACTTTCTTTCAAGTTCTTGGTGCGCCTTGATCAGCTCGTCTTGGCTCTTATACTTTCCCGCGAGGAGTTCAGGTGCTTCTCCTACTTCTTCAGATTGGTCGCCGTCTACAACTTCTTCTGATTGGGTAGGCTGGGCAATATCCGTTGAAGTGTCCTGAGAGGAGGAGACGTCCTGCCCCCCTACGGGTTCTTGTATATTGGTATCCATTTGTTTAAGATTTTTTAATGTACTAACGGGTCAATTTACATCTCCGTTAGGAGCCGTTTCGACCTTTAATTAACAGCTCGGACATATAGAGTTTTTTCTAGTCCGAATCGTCAATTTCGTTCTTCTTATTATTTAAATCTATCTCTACTTGCTTTAGGAGTTTTATTATGAATGTCAGTCCTTGTTTTTTTCCTTTGACTACTGATAGTTCTCTTAGCGATTCACAATCATAAGCGTTCTTCTGCTTCTCTAGTTCCTTGAATAAAGGCTGCATTATCTTTTCCTGAAAAGCCTCTGATTCTATGTTTCCTTTCAGTTCAAGGAGTTTGTTGTATTCTTCTTGTAAATTCATATCTATTGCATTACTTGAGGTTGTCCTCCTGTTGCCATCTGTTGCATTGCTTGTTGTTGCATCTGCTGTTGAGCGAACATCTGCGGGTCAGGGACTAATTTATCAATATCCGTAATTCCTCTCATTTCCAGCCATTTCTTGGCGCACTCCATTTGGTTTTCTGGGGGTAGGGAGTCTTTAAACATCTCCAGCCACTCTCTGAATTCTCTGAGCATTATTTCTTTATTTTTGGCGACGTTAGTCTCGCCTTTAACTTTGATATTGTATTTTGCGTCCCGGGCTTCACTAATAAGAAGTTGATATATCTGAACTCTTAATTCTTGAGGGAATATTCGCAGTATCGGGGAATCAGGACTCTGTAAGTTCTTAAGTTCCAGTTTAATGATGATATTAGCTACGTCAGCCAGTCCTTGCTTAAATCTGCGGTTAATGAGTTCAAATCTGTTTGAGGAATAAGTAGAAGCTATTTGGTCTTGGCCTAGAGTCTTATTAGAAGCCGATCCTTGCAATAGGTCATTGGCTCCGGACGCTCTTTTGTGATCATCGTCGAACTTATTTAAAAGATTGATAGCGCCTTGTTTAATATCAGGGAATTGAACCGCCTGGATGTATTCGTTCAAAGGCTTCTCTCCGTCTACTTCCACGCCTCCACCGACTCTGACTACTAATTGCTTGTTGTTACTAACCGAACCTTTTTTGAATAAAAAGAAGGGATTATTGGAAAGATTAACCGCGTCTAACAAGCGATTGGATAGTTTCTGATAGAGTTTCCCTATTCCTAAGGTGTTGTGTCCTACTCCTAAACCGTCGAAACGATTAGGAATAGCGTTTGGTTCGTGGATAAGTTTCACCGCTTCAATCATTCCACTATCTTTGGGTTTGTCTCGCAAAACCAGTTTTTCTTTTCCGTCAGCGATAGTTTGAATCCGGTCATTGATTACGCGTTCGTAAATGTCAATAGTCCCTTCTCCGGCTTTTTGGAGGTCAATCTTATCTCCTCTCACTTGCTTGGTGGAATCATACTGGCTATATCCCGAACCACCCTTAGAAGCTACTTTTTCTCTATTAACTTCTCCAATATCATTAACAAAGTCATATATGGGGTTTTCTTTGACTTCATCTACCGGGATAACTGAACGAAAGATAATTGACGATTGACACTCAACATCAGGGATTATCGGGTTATAAAAACAATCAAGGATATTAGGAACTTCTAAATCAGGCTCATCTTTAACTGGTGTTTCGTATTCTTGTTGTGTTTGTGGGTCAATTTCTTTCTTGGTTTCAAACTTCCAGATAACTTTCATTATCGAAGTCCCGAAGACTGTAGCTTGTTTTACCCAAGCCTCAATCTTCTCGTAACACTGAGGAATAGTCTCTAAACGATAGTTGATAATCTTTTCAATGACTTGCGAGATAACCTTATCCTCTTCTCCCACTCCCTCGACTTCTATTTTAGGTTGGCCACTAAAAATGGACGAAACAATATAGGCTGTTTCCGTCCTTAATTTCATTATCTTTTCTTGTGATTTGCTTCTGTCTTTCGTATCAGACAACTTCCCCATATAGGAATCATAAATCTCATTGATTTCATTCCTCTGGGTCAGTGAAGTCTGCTGGTAAGTGTCCCGCTCTTTGAAAAGAGTTTTTATAATGTCTTGCTCTGATATTTTTTCTTCTTGTATTTGTTCCATTTATTTAAAAGTTTTTAATCCTCCACAAAATGTGTACCAAACGTTGCAAATATAGGGTCTGGTGTTTCTCTTTCCGCTATCTTAGCCCCGTTAAATCCGTATCTTAAAGCATCCATAGGGTTACTCCATTCGTGGTTGGTATCATCCGGCTCGTTGATTATCTTTCCACTTCTATCTTCTGCAAATACGTAATTTAGGTAGGCTTTATAAGTCTTAGCACTTCGCTTAGTCAGGCTTATCTTTTGCGCCTGGACGAATTGAATGCCTTGATAAACGCTTCCCTGGCCTTTAGCCGCTCCAACAATCCTCACGCCATAACTGCTTATTTCATCAATGCTTTTAGGCTCTGCGCTGTCGGCTATCACTAGCGTTCCGCTTTCAGGAAGGTTGTTTATATAATCAGCGATCGCTTTATTAGAAAGCCCCTTACGGTAAAATTGCTCGTCTAATATGAATCCTCCGTTATACTCGTAAATATCTATTAAAACCGACGGGTCATTGGTATATCCGAAGTCCAGTCCTCGTCTGTATAGCCTGGCTTCGTGCGGTATCTCGTCAATTAAGTTCCAGTCTTTGTAAATCTTCCTCTCTAGTGTGTTTGGTTCTCCCATCCACTTATGCTGGTAAAGGGATGGTCTTTTCTCTTTGTCGTCTTCTATCTCGAGCCTGATCTCCTCCGGCATCATCCCGTATTTGACGGCTATATCGTAATTGACATTAATAATAAGAGTATTTGGCCTTCCTTCGATAACTAATCTCTGATGGACAGGGTCGTCTTCGAATAATCTGTTATATGTATAAATTATTCTTGATCCAGATTTTCTGACTGTCGGGGTTAGGACTTCAAGACTTTGCCTGGTAACTGTTTGAGCTTCTTCTACCCAAGCGATGTCTATGCCTTCAATGGACTTGATACTTTGCTCATTGTGCCAAAGCCCTTTAAAAATGAAATCACAACCATTAAGTTTATTGACTATCGAGTTATTAGTTACCTCAAAATCGTTTAGTTCGTATTGTCTTATGAGATCAGCCAATAATTGATGAGAACTTTCAGCGATTGAATTTTGAAATTCTCTGAAACACGCTACCCTAGTCTTTTTCATCATTGCCGATATAAGGAGAAATCTAGCTACTGTGTGAGATTTTAAACTATATCTTCCCCCATAAATCGCAGCTTCCCTCCAGTCACTATCAAACAGTCTCTTGTACTCCTGGGGTATTTTTATCTTCGTTTCCTTTTCCATTTATGAATTCTACGGTTACTTTATGAGCGATTGGGTTTTCTTCATCCCCGCTATGTTTATTCTCTGTTGCCGGATTACCTTCAGCCATTCTCCATTGCAGATCTTTAGGAACGTCTTTTAAAAACTCGTCTTTTTCTTCTGGGGGCATCTCAGATAGTTTTTTTCGTAAATAATCTTTTAATGTATCTGCTGGTCTACCACTAGGGTTGCCACTAAATCCAGGCTTGAATCTTCCCTGTTCGTCCCTGATAGCAGGATTTTCAATAATTTCATCCATTATATCTATTTATGGCTTATATATGCCTTTATTTCTTCTAACACCTTAGGAAATACCTTGTTTTCTAATAACTTTAATTCTTCGTCAGTAAAGTCTTCTAAAACAAATTTTGCTACATCTCTTTTAGGCATTGTTTTATATAATCCTTATTCTTTCAGCAAACACTCTAGGCTTAATGTATTTCTTTCTTAATGCGTAAACTTCGTGAGATAATTTCTTAATTTCTTTCGCGCGGTTATTGAAGATCTTTCTTTCTTCCGTGGTATGAATCGGGAGCATCTTTTTATTAAGAGACTCTAAATCCCTCATTCTTCCCTCTACTTGAGCTATTTGATATCCTGCTGTCATTTTCATTTTTCGAGCCTATAAAGCGGAATTTGCTATTACGGGTGGAGATATCGCGCCGTCTAGGCTATCCGCTTTCGGTTGGTTTTTAACCACCGCTTTATAAACGCAAAAAAAGACGCCAAACATAGAGTTTGCGTCCCTGGAGTTTTCTCCTCAAGACTATTAAATTAATTACATTATACTCCTTTTGAAATATTTGTCAAGCTATTTGTATTTTTCTATTTTCTTGTAATAAACAATTTCACCATCTTGCCACGTTATAACCTGTTCACAAGATTCATTATTGCATTTAATCTCGTCTTTGTGTTGCTCCGCTAGTTTCTCTAATAATTCGCTTTTAGTGAGTTCTTTTTTTATTTCTAGCCTTATCTCCTGGTAAAGCATAAGATTTTTATATTAATTTAATCTATCCCTTTAGGGAAAGAAAGTAGGCGGGGCTACTTTATGCAGTGGGTTCTGCTCATAGTTTATCCTCTGTTTCGGAGAGCCACCTTCCGGTTTTTTAACTATCCCTTTAGGGAAATATTGAAGGCAAGAAATTTCATCTTGCACGCCTCGGTCTTTTTTAATAACGGAAAAGGTTAGTCCGCGCTCCGATATTCTCAACGGCTACCAGCGTCTTATTCCGCCACTTCAATATTCCCTTAAAGAGATGGTTTTATAAACGAACTGTCTTTTTGCAATTATTTTCCAAGTCAACTTTCCATTCTAAACCGCAGCTATTGCATTTCCTCATTTCATAAATTCCATCATCTCCGTAATGGGTGTAAAGTATTTCTCCGTGATGGATATTTATATATTTGCAGAAAAATTTAAAAATCACTTCCATTTTATTTAGTTAAGTTAATTATTGGAGTTTAAGGAAATTTTCGAGGTCTATTTCCATTCCTTTATGATAGTTTCCGTCTTCATCTTGAGCGACAGCCGTTCCGTTTTCGATATATGGAGGAAAGAGAAAAATTCTTGAGTTTTTCGTTTCTTTTAAAACTTTCTTCTTCATCGCTTCTTCCCCAGCACGGAAAGAGGAGTCTATGACATCCGAGATGAATTTTTCAATTTCAATGTGTGCCAAAGGAGAGACATTATAGGGGTATGAATCGTATTTTTGTTCTTCGTCTGATGATAAAAAGCAGTCGTTAAATTCCGCCAGCTTCTTTTTATTAAAGTTTTCCATAGAGGTAGGTCTTATCAATGTATTGCTGGTGTCAAGGCAATTACACCATTCTTCGTGTCCTTCTGTTCTGTGGCAACAAGCACACTCACTTTTCCAAGTTTCCTTAAATTTTTCCATATAAGTTTTAATTAGTGTTAATTCTTAGAAATCTTTTATGGTCTTCAAGAGTCCGTTGCGGTGTCTCAGCGGAGCATGGTCGTTCTTTTTTTATCTCTCTGGTCAATATGGAATGTTTCATCAACACTTTGGAAGGCGTCTTCTATATCTAAAAATCTAAGTTCACCTTTTCTCGTTAAAGTACATTCTATTTCACGCCCATCTCCGATGTATGTACCATCTCCTTTTATGGGTTTAATTTTGACTGTTATATAACCTTGGTTTCTAAGTATTTTTATTGCTTCCTCACTCTTCATAAGTTTTTAGATTATCTTTTATAGGTTTAATAATTTTTTATTGATAACTTCCATACTCCATTTTTTTCACTCCTCTTGTCTGCTAAGATAGCGAAACAATCTAGGCACAAAAAATGAATTTTATCTCCACACACACTATTCCAAAGAGTATTATCAGTAAACCATACCGGATAATCTCTCCCGCATATTTGGCATATACATTCTTCAATTTCTTTTTTTGGTTTGATACTCATTATTTTCTGCCATCAAAGGCATTATGGGTTATTATTTTATTTATAAAATCTACGCTTGGTTTACAGGGGCATTCTATGTCATCAACGAAAGCCTTTTTAGTTTTATCGGGATATGTCATAACCAACTTAGAATGAGGTTTTATATCATCATCTGGAAGAATCATCTGCCATCCGCCGTCTAATTCTAGTAACAGCCAGTTTTTCATATAATTATTTAAAACATCAATGTTAAACATTTACAATTAGGGCAGTAATATTTTTTTTCTTTAGGCACTGGTTGTCCGTACGGAATCATCGCGTCAACTGGACCATCATAAAGCCCATTTGGCCTATCGCAATTAGAGCAATACATTCGACCAAAGTAATACTCCTCTTTGTGTCTTTCATCTAAACTTGGGTCAATTATTATTTCTTTCATACCCTTAATAATATAATTAGTTATATAGTTAGATTAAAATCTTATTGACATAATTAAACTTTTAACTTTTTGAGCTTTTCCACTTCCTTCGACTCCTATCTTATCAGCTATCTCCCTTAACGATACCCCATTAGCATAAAGCTTGCGCGCAGTTTCTCTTTGTTCTTGTGTATATTTAAAATGGGCAGACATTATTTTCCCTAATCCTCCGCATAATGGACACGGTCGTTCTTTAGTTTGATATCTTATTTCTCTCATAGTAATTAAATAGATTAGTTAACTTTCTTTTATTTAGAGATCTTTATATCTTGCATCGTACCGCCCCATAGCTTCATATTCCATTTCAAGTCCCTTTTTATAACAATCTCTGCAATAATAGATATTGGGTTCTTTCACAGTGGCCTGACCCTTTCCTCCAACATATTTTCCGCACCAATGACATCTCGTTACTTTCTTTTCTTCTGCGATTTCCCTTTTGTGTTCGTAAAATTCATCGTTTTGTTTATTACTCATAAACTTTCTTTTATTAATTACTAAGTCTCTATTTTAGTGATGTTAAAGCCGTTTTCTTGTAATTTATCAATAATTCCCACGACCATAGCTGTTTTTGGAATTTTATCTAACCATCCATAAATAGTTGTTCCTTCTTCCTCGGCTATATCTTGAAACGCTTGCATAAGGGCGTTATAAGCTTCTGCGTTTTTTCCTCCAAATAAATTTACTTTAATACTTGATTAATCCTGGAACGGACTTCTTTCATAGCGGAGTTGTAGCCTTGATAATATTCAATTGGAGGATGTTTAATATCTTCATTTTCTTCTTTCTCCTCTGTTGGGATAGTAGATAGGATAGAGGTGATGGATTGGCGGATAAAGTCTTTTAATAGTTCCTCGTGATTTCCAAGTTCAGCACTTCTAAACTCTTCATCAAAGGTTTTTAGAGTTTCGCTTATTGTAATTAGTTCTTGTTTATTCATTTGCTTTTAAGTATGTTTACTTGACTTTTTGTAAGAAACGCTATGAACTCTTGCCCGTTGATTATTCCTATTTGTTTAGTCTTCGGTTCTAGTCCGTTATTCCAGATAGCATACTTCCACCAGTTACTGGTTTCTTTCGTGATAGCCCTGTGAGCCTTTTTAAGAGTTTCCGCATCCTTAAAATGCCATTCTATATTTACCACGAGCTTATATTCTTCCTGGGTTTTAGGCATACAATTATTACAATAATTAGAAGTTGAGTTTTTACAAAATTCGCAGGTCATTCGATTATGTCTTCGGGTTTAATGTTTATAAACTTAGCTAGAAATTTAGTCAGCTTTACGGGGTCAACTTCTGTATTTTCATAAGTAGCTAGTTGTTTTATGGGATATCCTATAGTAGAACCAGGAGCATCTTCCAGCCCATAAACTCTAGGAGTTTTTTGGGTAATTTCGTTAAAAATTATTTCTTCTTTCTTCATAGTAATTAAATAGATTAGTTAACTTATTAGATTTTGATAGGTTTCTTTTAGTTTGATGAGTCTTTTTTCCCAGTCTTTATTCATAGGTTCTTCTAGTTTAGTTTTGTCTTCCATATTAGTTATAGTTATAGGGGGGG
>Ga0074195_1001975_pt1 | contig 25267 bp, 16 predicted proteins | sample EPASupsiteHSE623_FD_64525 | JGI IMG/M metagenome (GOLD analysis project Ga0074195, IMG submission 64525) | Bioremediated contaminated groundwater from EPA Superfund site, New Mexico - Sample HSE6-23 | ecosystem: Environmental > Aquatic > Deep subsurface > Groundwater > Contaminated ... | reverse complement strand
GAATAATAATAATTTCTTTTTTGTATCTATTTTACTTAACATTTGCGCCCTTTTTTTTACTAATTTTAAATATCTAAAAAATTATTATTGTAATAATTTTCAAACTCTTCTACAATCATCGGTCTAGAAAAATGGTATCCTTGCACCTCATCACATCCAAATTCATGTAGTACATTTAATACTGCCTCATTTTCTACCCCTTCTGCTATTGATTTTAGATTAAAACTTTTTGCCATTTGAATAATTGTTTTTACGATAGTTGCATCATCTTTATCTTGAACTATATCTCGTACAAATGACTGATCGATTTTTAGTTTATCAACTGAAAATCGTTTAAGATAAGAAAGACTTGAATAACCAGTTCCAAAATCGTCTATTGATAATAAAACACCTAGTTCTTTAATTGCTTTTACTGTTCGTAAAACATTCTCTGTATCACTAATTAAAATTGATTCAGTTAATTCTAATTCCAAATATTTTGGGTCTAAACCAGATACTTTTAAAGCTTTTTTAACAACATCAATTAAATTACCTCGTTTAAACTGTATTGCTGATACATTAACTGCAACTACTATATTTTTACCTTCATTGTTCCAAATTGCTGCTTGTTTACAAGCCTCTTGTATTACCCACTCTCCTATTTGAACTATAAGCCCGCAAGACTCAGCAATAGATATAAAATTCATAGGTGGAATCATTCCTAAGAGTGGATGTTCCCATCTTATTAATGCTTCCACACCTATTATTTTATTTTTTTCTAAATCTATTTGTGGTTGATAATGCAAAATAAACTCTTTGTTTTCAATAGCCTCTTTGAGGTCATTTTGCATTTTAAATATTCCTATTTGATTGTGTTTCATTTGTTGAGTAAAAAAACAATAGGTATTTTTTCCATTCTCTTTTGCTTTATACATAGCAGCATCAGCATTTTGAAGAAGGTGTTCAAAAGTAGAACCATGTTCTGGATACATAGCAATACCAATAGAAGAAGTTGTTGATAGATGTTGGTTTTTTACATCAAATACTTTATTAAATTGTTTAAGTAATTTATTTGCAATAGTTGAAACTTCATAAAGTTCATTTATATCTGCTAAAATCAAAATAAATTCATCTCCTCCTTGTCTACTTAAAGTATCACAAGCTCTTACACAACTTTGTAATCTTTGCGAAACCATTTTCAAAACTATATCACCAACAGCGTGTCCTAATGAATCATTTATTGTTTTAAAGCCATCTAAATCAATAAATAAAAATGCTACTTTTTTATCAAATCTTTTTGCATTAGCTATAATTTGATTTGTTCTATCTTTGAGTAATAATCGATTTGGAAGTCCTGTTAAAATATCATGATGAGCCATAAATTCTATGCGTTTTTCTATGTTTTTTTGTTCAGTAATATCTTTTGTTACCACTAAAGTTTGTATAGGATTTGTATTTGGTATTAATACAACAGAAACTTCATGTTCTCTTTTTTCACCTTTTTTATTTACTTGTCCAATAGTATAAGTATTTGGTAAATTTTCTCCTGCCAAACGTTTTTGATACATTAAAGCAACTTTTTCTTTGTCATCAGGATGAATAGTCTCTAAAAAACTTGGTTTCTTTTCAGACACAGGTTTGTCGTAACCATACTCAATGGCTAGTTCAATATTGTTAGTATAGATATATTTACCCTCTTCTATTACATTTACACTCATACCAGCTTTAGCCACACCTTTAAGTAAAGTATCTTGGAAATCTTTTTGTTTTAATATTTCATTTTCCATCTCTTTTCTTTGAGTAATATCCCGTGCAAGTGCCAAAAATGTTTTTGTTATTTTTTTAAAAGAGACAGACAATTCAAACCATCTTTGTTCACCTAGATGTTCAATAGAATAAACTTTACCAAAAGATGAACCTTTTTCTTTGGCTTCTTCTATAGCCAAATATGCCACTTTTGAAGCTTGTGTTGATAATACATCTACTATTCTTTTTCCTAATAAATTTTCTTTATATCCTAAAACTAATTTGTCATCATTTGACCAAAAATTAAGATATTTTCCATTTTCGTCTATCTCAAATAATAAATCTGGAATAGCATGAATAATTCCTTGAGAAAACTCTATAGATTTTTTAAGTTCTTGTTGAATATGAATAGTTTCTGTAATATCTCGACCAACTCCTAAAATACTAACTATCTCTCCCTTTGCATTTTTTTCTGCTATAAATTTTATATGATGTGTTTGTGAATTAGCATTTTGAAAATGGACTACTTGGCGAACATTTAAAGAGTCAACTTCACAATTTTGTATATCACTAATAGCTTTAATTACTTCAGTATGATGAGGCAATATATCCTGAATTTTTTTTCCAATTAAAAAAGAAGATTTCATACCTAAGGTTTTTTCCATAGTAGAGTTTAGATATAAATAATGTCCATCTTTATCAAAACGAACAACATTATCTGGTGAATTTTCAGTAAGTGAGCGAAATACTTGCTCTTTAAAAGCTAATTTTTCTAATATTAGTTTTTGTTCGGTAATATTGTGTCCAATAGCTAAAACTCCAATAATTTCATTTTCTGTATTACGCTCAGCAACAATATTAAGGTCATGGGTAACTGTCTTACCATCTTTTAGTCGCTCCCACTCTACAAAAAAAGAATCACTTTTACCTGTAGAAATAACTTGAAGAATTCTATTTTGATACTCAAAGGCTGTCATATTTAACATATTTAAAAATACACCCCATTGAGTTTGAGGTTTAGAATTATTAACTAAGGCAAGAGGAATACCTGTTTGTTCTGAAAAAGCTGGATTTGCATAGATTCTAGTAGATTCAGTGTTATATCGCATAATAATATTGGGCGAATTTTCTGCTAATGTTCTAAACATCTCTTCTTTAGAACTTATCTCTTTTTGAACGCTAATATCATGACCAATAGAAAGAACTGTTTCAACTTTTCTATCAGTTGAAAATTCAGGTATATGATGTTGTAAAAAATATTTTTGAGTTCCATTTGGCAAAGTAAAAATTACTTCTAATGAGTTTGATTTTCCTTCTACAAAAACTTTTTGAATACTATTAATTATCTTAGTTTTATATTCATCATCAACTATACTTGTTTCTATAAGTTTCTTATTTATTAACTCTTGGGCTGTTTTTCCTGCAAGTTTTTCTACTGCTGGATTTACATAAATTCTTGTAAGATTTTCATCATAACGATAAATTGGAATTTCTGCATGTTGAGCTAAAGTACGATATTCTCTTTCACTTTTTTTCAACAGTTCAGCTTGTTGTTTCTCTTTAGTTATATCTCGTGCTATTCCTAATACACCCATAAGTTCTGTATTAGTTTTAAAAACAGGAACTTTTCTAACTTCCATAATACCTACTGTTTCATCTGGATATATTATTATCTCTTCTGAAATATTAATTGAATTAGAATCAGAGGTAAGTGCTTCGTTGTCTGTTCGTTTACAGATATCTGCATCTTCTTTTTTAAAAAAATCATAATCAGTTTTACCAATTATTTCACTCTCTTTTTTATTAAATATTTTTTCGAATACAGAATTACATGCTAAATAAACTCCAGTGGTATCCTTTAACCAAATTAAATCAGGAATAGTAGAAATAATAGCTTTTAGTTTTGTTTCAGTATCTTCTAGTTGTTTTTGAGTATCTTTTTCATCTGTTATATCTCTATCAAAACCAACTATTTGATAAATATCTCCATTGTCATTAAATATAGGAGTAAGAGTTGAATGTAATGTTTTCTTTCCCGTAGGAAAATAATATTCTTTTATATATTCAACTTTTTTTGCTTTTTTTAAGCAAAAAAGATACTTTTCTGTTAATATTTTTTTTAAATCTTCATTTTTTAGTTCATCAACAAAAGTATTTAAAAATTCTTCTTTTGATAAACCTGTAATTTCATTATATGCATTGTTAAGATTTCTATAAATAAATCGTCCGTCAGTTGTTACATCTATTAAATAAGTAATATATGAACAATTATTTAATATTTTTTCATAATTTTTATTCTTTTCTATCAAAGAATCTTCATTTTCTTTTCGTTCACTCATTTTAAAATCTAATTTTGTAATTACATTTTTAAGTTTTTCTTGGGCTAATGCAAGTTCACTTATATTCTCTATTAATAATAAAACACTTTCAATACTTTTATCATCATTATGAATACAACTAACTGATAAATTTGTAAAAATTATACTTCCATTTTTATGGATAAATCGTTTTTCAATTATATAATCTTCTATTTCACCATTTATTAACTTTTTAAATAATAAATCTTCCTCTATTAAATCCGTAGGATCTATTAATGTTTCCCATGCTTTGAATTTTAATTCTTCAGATGAATATCCAAACATTTCACATAATGTTTCATTAACTTTTATGCAAATTTTTTCTGGTGTTAGAATAGCCATAGCTATTAATTTATGTTCAAGTAAATAATTTAAATTATTCACTCCATTATTACTAACTTTCTCAAATGATGTCATATCCTAACTTCCTAGAATTATTTTTCTAGATAATAACAAAATAATGGACAGTAATCAGTCACTTCAAAAGCTATTTAATGTGACCAATATATGACTTTTAACTTATCTAGTTTAATAATTGGATATTTTTTAATCAATTGATTATATTATGATAATTTTTTAAGTTCTTTGAGATATATCCTTTTGAAGTTCTTCTGTTCGTTCAATTACCTTTTGTTCCAAGTTTTTATTAAGTTCATATATTGTTGCTTCATGTTTTTTTAGTTGGGTTATATCTTTAACAATAGATAATCTCAAATTAGTATGGTTATATGTAAAATTTGTCACCGTAATTTCTACATCAAGAATTTTACCATCTTTAGTACGATGTTTTGTTTGAAAAATTGTTGTATTAAACTTGACTACTTTTTCTTTTATTTCATCTATCTCTTCGACTTTCATATAAGAATCTATATCTTCTACTTTCATATTCAAAAATTCATCATAAGTGTATCCTAACATCCTACAAGAAGCATCACTAACATAACGAATACTTCGGTCATCTCCAATAATATAAAGAGCATCACTTGCATTATTAACAGCTGTTCTTAATAGTTGTAGTTGTTCTTCAGATTGTTTTATATAAGTAATATCATGCCCTATTGAAACTACTCCTTCTACCTCACCATTTTCATCAAATTCAGGAGCAAGAATAAGCGCCCAGCATCTTTTTTCGCCCTCTTTTTCATCTTCTATTTCCATATGAGTTTTAAAACCTGTTTGAAGTACATGATTTATTTTTTCAGAAAGTTCAATAGGTACTCCAGATAAAGGATTCTTTTGAGGTGTTGTTCCCAATAACTCTTGGCTTGATACCCCAAAATAATTACATAAAGTTGGATTAACATATATACGATTTCCTTCTTTGTCATATCGAGAAAGGAAATTAGGTATATTTTCAGCCAAGGTTCTGAACTCTCGCTCTTTTTTTGCAAGTTCTATTGTCCGTTCTAATACTTTTTCTTCTAATTTTTCATTTAATATTTCTATCTTTTTTTGTACTGCTTTTCGCTCACTAATATCGCGAATGATTCCCACTAAATACTTTTGTCCATCGTTACTTACAAACATAGATTTTACAGTTTCAATACAGTGAGTTACACCATCTTTTGGAGTAAAATACTCTTCATTGACATTAACTTCATTAGAGTTAAATACTAGTTCATCTTTTTCCCAAAAAACATCAGCTTCTTCTTTAGGAAAAATATCATAATCTGATTTTCCAAGAAGATACTCATTAGGTAAACCTGTAAGTTTACAATTAGCTTTATTTAAAATTATCCATTTATGTTCTCTATTTTTTACAAAAATAGGGTCAGGAAGAGAATCTATTAACTTATTCAAAAAATCATGGGAATCAGCAAGTTCTTTTTCTATTTGTTTACGTTTATTTATATCTTCAATAAGTGCTAAAACATAATCCACACTACCATTTTTTTTGCGAACACAGCTAATAGATAAATTAGCATAAATTATGCTCTTATCTTTACAAATATATCTTTTTTCAATTGTATAAAAGTCTATTTCTCCAGATAACATAAGCTCAAAACTATTTACATCATCTACTAAATCATCTGGATGTGTTACTTCTGCCCAAGTCATATTTTTAAGCTCAGTAAAACTAAAGCCAAGCATTTCACACAATTTATCATTTACATGCAACCAACCTTTTGTAGGTGAAGTTATAGCCATTCCAACAAGCTGATGTTCAAAGAATAAACGCATTTTTTCTTCATCTTTTCTTTTTTGCATAATTAAGCGTTCAGTTATATCCCTCGAAATAGCAAGATTATATCCTATACCTTTATACTCAAAATAGTTTGAACTTATTTCTATTGGAAAAGTTGTTCCATCTTTTCTTTTATGTTCTGATAAAGTTAGAGTATTATTAAGTTTTATATCAGCCCAATGATCTTTCCACCACTCAATAGAAACATAATTATCAACATCTGGTACAGACATTTTAAAAAGTTCTTCTTGTGTATATCCCAAACTTTTAGAAGTAGCTTCATTTACATAATGGAAATTTGCATTTTCATCTACTAAAAATACAGATTCATTTATTTTATTTAATGCAAATTCCTTTAAAAGTAGATTCTCTTCAGCTACTTTTCGTTCACTTGTATCCCTCGCTAAGCACATATTATAAGCAATACCTTCATATTCAAAGTAGTTAGCAAGGACTTCTACTGGAAAAATTATTCCATCTTTTCTTTTATGTCGCAGTTCTATTGTCATTGTTTTAATTTGTTTAATTATATTCCAATGTTCAGGCCATCTTTCAATTGGCCAATCTGCATCAATATCACCAATATTTAATTGTAATAATTCAGATTCACTATATCCTAAAGCTCTGCAAGCACCTTTATTTACATAACAAAATTTTCCTTTTTCATTCATCAAATATACAGCTTCATGAATATGATCAAGGGCAAATTTTTTAAGTAGTAATCTTTGATTGGCTTTTTTTTGTTCGCTTATATCTCTAATATTTGCTATATGATAAAGAATATCTCCATTTTCATTTTTAATAACTGTCAACTCAATATTTACAGGAAAAGAAGAACCATCTTTACGCAGATGAACAGCTTCAAAAGAACTAAAACATTTTTCAAATGCCTCTTTTTGTTTTATATCTAAAATATTTAAACTATTTTGGGAAAAAAGATTTTCCATTTTTATATATTTTAATTCTTTTGGACTATAACCATACATTTTATAAAAAGCAGGATTAACCATTTCAAATCGATTATTTTTACCATTGTGAACACTAACAGCCCAATGTGTTTGCTTAAATATATCTTCCCATTGTCTTAATGTTTTTTCCAGCTCAACTTGTTTTTCAACTTTACGCTCTAATCTATAAATTCTGTCTAAAGTTGTTTCTTCCATATTTAAATCTGTTTCAATTAAATCTACATCTACATCTACCATTTCATTATTTAATGGAAGTCTAATTGTAAAGATAGCTCCTAATTCATTATTTTTAACATCGATTTTTCCACTTAATCGTTTTTCAATAATTGTTTTTACAATAAAAAGTCCTATTCCAATATTTTCAGATTTTGAACTAACACATGATTCAAAAATTTTATTAATAGGTTCTTGTTTAATTCCACCTGCATTATCTTCAATTGTGATAATAATGGTATTACTAATTTGTTCTACTTTTATTTTGATATAAGGATTTGTAATTTTTCGTTCTACTAAAATATCTTTTGCATTTAAAATTATGTTAAGTATTGCATTTGCAAACTCATTTCTATCTCCAAATAGATATATTTCATTCTTATATTCAAATAAAAAAGATATATTTTCAACCTCTAATATGTAGTGAACCATCTTTCGTACATCATGCATTACATCAATAAGGCTAAACTCACTTTTATTACTTTTTTCCTGTTTGAAAAAACGATAAAATACATCAATAGTATCTGAGAGATGACGAATAATTCCACTACTTTGTTCAATAGAGTCTAATACTTTTTCTTTTGTTAATACTCCTTTTATAAGTAAAGTAGCATGTAAATTTGTTTGTATTGCTCCAATTTCAGCAAGAGGTTCTCTCCATTGATGAGCGATATTACCAACTAATTCACCAACAGAGGCTTGACGAGATTGAAGAAAAAGCACTTTTTCTTGAACTTGTGCTTTTAAAATCGCATTATTTCTTTCAATTTGGATGAGGCTTAGTTTATATCCCAATGCCAATGATAAAAAAATCATTCCCCACATTGTTCCTATTAATTGAGCTTGTAAAGTATAAAAACTTGCTTCTAAAAAACCTTCAAACATACAAAAAGAGATGATTATTCCTATTAAATATCCACCTAATGCTAATATATAATATTTTGAAGAACTATATCCTTGAATAAACTTTTGTATTCCCAAATATAGACAAAAAGAGGTAATAAAAATAAGTGTTAACATACTTATAAAATAGTTAAATGATTCTCTTATAAAAAAAATAACACCTATCGCTAAAAATAAAAAATACCACTTTTTAAAATATCTATTTTGAATATCTAAAAATTTAAAACTGAATAATAATAAAAATATTGATGTACCTAAAAGTGTAAAAACTTCTATTATATTTTTTGTTTGAAGACTAAATCCAAAAACAGCTGTAAAATAACCATGAAAAGAGATTATCCATGAAACTAAAAAGAGTATATAAATAGAATATAAAATATAATCATTCTCTTTTGTTGATAGATATAAAAAAATATTGTAGAAAAAAAGGCTCAAAAAAGAACCTAAAAGAATAAGAAAAATAGCTATTTCTGGTAGTACTGCATTAATAATATCACTATCATTTCCAATTAATATTTCTACTAAACAAGGAAGAGATGAATCTATTTTTATAAGATAAGTATACGAAATAGGAGATTTTTCCAAATAAAATTTTGGAACTAAATTTTCAAGATTATTATTTACTCTAGGTGTTAATAAACCACTTTGTTTTGTTTCAATTAAAACATCATTTTGATACTTGTATAAAGTTGCTTTTTCAATAGAAATATCTACAAAACTCAAAAATAAATCTTCATCACTATTATTGAGTATTTCTAAACTAATCCAAAAAGGCGTGTTAAAAAAACCAAAACTTTTTACTTCATCAGAGAGTTGTTTAAACTCTCCTTTTTTTAATTTTTCATAAGCTTTTAAAGAACTATGTTCATCTGTGAAATATAATGGTTTACTTACACTTTTAATTTTATTATTTGATAATATTTGTAATGGCTCAAAAGCAAATAATAAATTGCAAAAAACAAAACAATAAAAAATAACTCTACACATAAAATCAAACTTAAACTAAATAATATTTAAACGATAACCTATACCTCTTACAGATACAATAACATCGTTGTTTAATTTTTTTCTTATTCTAAGAACTAAATTTTTAATAGCAGATTCACAAATAGCTTCTAAAGGCCAAAGAGTTTGAGAGATATCTTCTTTAGTAACAGTTTTTGAACGATTATTAATTAATAATTTGATTAATTCAAGTTCTTTTATTCCCAAAGGAATTAATGAACCATTTAAAAAAAGTTCTTGTGTTGCGCAGTTATAAAAAATATTTTCACAAAGAGATATAAGTCCATCATCTCTTTGTACTCTTTTCATTGCTTTGTTTATAGTCAAAATGAGTTTATTAAATTCAATAGGTTTAATAATATATCCATCTATAGAAAGATTGGCAGCACTTACTACTAACTCTTGTTCCATAAAACTAGTTAATAAAATAATTGGAGTTTCATAATCCGTTTGACGAATCTTCTCTATTAGAGTTAATCCATCCATATTTGGCATTTTAATATCGCTAATAATTATATCTGGTCTTTCTTCTTGATAAACATCATAAGCTTTTTTTCCATCTTCTACTGAAAAAACCTTTTTAAATATCATTTCTAATACTTCAGTTATTTGTAATTTAATTATTTTATCATCTTCAGCAAAAAGAACAGTTTTTGATTTTAACAATAAAAGATTACCCATCATTATAAAGGCCTTATTCTACAATATTATAATTTTTAATAAAAAATTATTTTATTATACGATTGTTTTACTTTATAATACATAGGAGTTTAAAAAACAATAATTCTTTTTAGATTTTTTTAAATATTGAAAGATAATAAAAAAATGTTATACTTTTTTTATTAATATTTCTTATCTAAAGATAAATATTTTCAGATATAACTAACATTTTTTTGGATACAATCCCCACTTAATTTTTAGGAGAACAATGAAAAATTCTATATCTTATAACAAATTTATACGAAATGTAATTTTGTTATCAATACTTTCAATAATAGTACTTTTCCTGTTATATAGCAATTTCATCCAATATAAGAGTATTGAAAAAAGTATCAAAGAAGATTCAAATGTAATGGCAAAATTAGTCTTTCAAAACTTATATACTGTAATGAAAATGGGTGGAGACAAAGAACTTATCAATGAAACAATATCAAAAATTGAAAAAAATATTTCAAATGTAAATGTTAGTATTGTAAAAAATAATAATGAAAAAATGGGTATTATAAATGACGCATTTATAAGTAAAGAGCCCCAAATACACAAACAAACCAAATCACTCGAATTTGCTACTCCAATTTTATTTAAACAAGAGTGTTTATTATGTCATAAAACATCTCAAATTGATGATGTTGCAGGTGTAATATTAATTGAACACCCTATTTTAGATATTAAAATTTCATTAAAAGATATTCTTATGATGATTTTTATTCTTTTTGTTTTAATTATTTTAGTATTTTTTACTACATGGATTTATTTTCTTAGAAAACACATCATACAACCTATAAATGATTTAATTAGTCAAATTTCTAAACATAAAACATATAAAGATTTAAAAAATGAAATTATTATTGATACAAATATTAAAGAAATAAAACTATTAGAAAAAGCTTTTAATATAAAAAATAGAGCCTTATATAGTTCAAGTAGTAAACTAGAAAAAGCAAGTAATAAAGACCATTTAACTGGAATATATAATCGTAGAAAATTTAATGAATATTCTACTTTACTTTTAAAAGATGCTCAACGATATGGACATATTTTTTCACTTGTACTTATTGATTTAAATAAATTTAAAGCGATAAATGATACTTATGGACATACTATTGGTGATAATGTTTTAATTTTCTTTTCACAAATTATTAATAAATCTATTAGAGAAACTGACTATTTATTTAGAATGGGTGGGGATGAATTTTATTTGTTACTTAGTAATACTACAAATAATGAATCAATTGTTATTGTAAGAAAACTTCAAGAAAAATTAAAAAATTCTAAATTTATAAGTGAAAATATTAAACTTGAGATTAATGCTTCATTTGGTATTGTACAATATGGATTAGATGCCGATAAAATTGAAGATTTAGTAAAAATTGCAGATAAAAGAATGTATGCTAATAAAAATAATAAACAATAAAAGGGGATTATATAAAAATATATAATCCCCTTTTATAAAATTTTTAGTTCTTTTTTATTAAATCTTGTAAGAATTTAATAGTCATTCTAACACCTGTTCCACTTGCTCCATGAGGATTGTAACCCCAAGGTTTTTCTACAAAAGCAGGTCCAGCTATATCAAAATGAATCCATTTTTCTTTATTTTCTTCATATATAAAATTATCTAAAAACATTCCAGCTGTAATTGCTCCACCATATCTAGTGTTTGCAATATTACAAATGTCTGCAATTTCTGATTTAATAGCTTTTTTCAAAAATCTATTAAAATCTAAAGTTGTTGCATATTCACCTGATTCTAAAGCACTTGCAACTGCATTTCTTTTTAAACTCTCATTATTTCCCATAACTCCTGTTGTATATTCACCAACACCAACAACACAAGCACCAGTAAGTGTTGCATAATCAAAAATATAATCAATATCTTTTATTTCATCTTGAGCATAAGATAAACAATCTGCAAGAACTAATCTTCCTTCTGCATCTGTATTTCTAATTTCAATAGTTTTACCATTTTTTGCTTTTAAAACATCATCAGGTTTATAAGCATCTCCACCAATCATATTTTCAACAGCTCCCACAATAGCATGAACTTCAAAAGGTAATTCTAATTTTGCAATTGCCCAAATAGTTGCTAAAACTGCACAACCACCTGATTTATCAGATTTCATTGTTACCATAAAATCAGCAGGTTTTAAAGACAATCCTCCCGAATCATAAGTTAAACCTTTTCCTACTAAAACAATTTTTGCTTGAGGATTTTGAGATTTATATGTTAAATGAATAAGTTTTGATTCATGAACAGAAGCTCGTCCAACACTAAGCATTGCATTCATATCATTCTCTTTTAAAAACTTCTCACCTTCAATTTTAACTTCAATATCAACATCTTTTGCAAGTCTTTTTGCAGTTTTTGCCATAACTTTAGGATAGAAATCAGAAGGTGCTGTATTTACCATATTTCTTGTTTTATTTACAGCTTTTGAGATAATTTTTGATTCTTTTAATATCTCTTGTAATTTTTCACTTTTAGTTGATACTAAAATTTGAAGTTCAATTTTTTTTCTATCTTTTTCTGATTTATATGTAGTAAATTTATATTCACCAAGTAATGCACCCTCAATAAGAGCTTTAAAATTATTTTCTAATTTTTCAATTAATTCAATTTTTGCACTTTTAAATTTTGTTGTTTGAAGTTTTTTAATTGCTGTGGCAGTTGCAATTGCAATTGAATCATAATTATCTTCTTCATAACCAACATAAATTTTTTTTGATTCAGCTAATAAAACACAAGCTTCATCTTTTGCTTTAAATTCTAATGTCTCTAAAAGTTCTTTATGAGCTGTCATTTCAATATTTTTTACAAAAATAATCTCAATTTCAGCACCACTTTCTTCTATACCTTTTTCAAATAAATTAATTTTCATCAATAATCCTTTTTTCTACTTTTTTTGTAGCTTTGTTAAAATAATATATTATAGTTCCACCAAAAATAACAACAATAGGAATTGCTAAATACCAATGTTCTTTTGCCCAATGTAAAACAACTAAAATCTCATTTCCAAAATACCAAACAGGAACTATGGTAAGTGCAGCCCAAAACCAAGCTGAAATTAAATTTATGAATGCAAACATTTTTGCATCATATCTTGTTAATCCAATCGAAATTGGTATTACAGTTCTCATTCCATACATATATCTTTGAACAAAAATTATTGGCCAACCATGTTTTTTTAAAAGTAAATGAGCCAATGCGAACTTTCTTCGTTGACCTCTAAATTTTTTATGAACATAAGCTTTATTAAATCTTCCAATATAAAAATAGACTTGATCCCCTGCAAAACCACCAAGACCAGCTACAAATATTGCAAGATATAAATTCATATCACCTGTATGAGCTAATAATCCAGCCATTATAAGACCAGCTTCACCCTCTAACATTCCCCATGCAAAAAGTATTATATAACCATATTTTCTAAGCAAATAAACAAATTTTTCTTCAAAACCATCAACTGGAGCTTGATATAAATTGTATGCTAAAAATGCTAAAAATAAAGCTAATACAACTGTAAGTATTTTTCCAAAATGGGGCTGAATTTCTCTAAAAAGCTCTTTCATAATACCCCTTCTTATTCAAAATTTAATAAACTCTTCGCTTGTACCATATCTTTATCACCACGACCAGATAAATTCACGATAACTATTTTATCTTTAAATTTATCTTTTGCTTTTTTCAAATAAGCAATTGCATGAGCTGATTCAAAAGCTGGAATAATTCCTTCACGTCTGCTTAACCATACAAAAGCATCAAGAGCCTCTTTATCAGTTATTGAGTCATAAGAAACTGTTTTATTATCTTTGTGAAAAGAGTGTTCAGGTCCAATTCCTGGATAATCAAGTCCAGCACTAAATGAATGTGCTTCAATTACTTGTCCATCTTCATCTTGAAGTAAATATGAACATTGTCCATGTAAAATTCCAGGAGTTCCTTTTTCAAGTGAACAGCCATGTTTATCAGTATCAAGTCCTAATCCACCAGCTTCAATACCAATACATTTAACTTCTTTATCTTCTAAAAAGTGGGAAAACATACCAATAGCATTTGAACCACCACCAATACATGCAACCACATAATCAGGTAATCTACCCTCTTTTTCAAGAATTTGTTTTCTTGCTTCAAAACCAATAACAGCTTGAAAATCTCGCACCATCATAGGATATGGATGAGGACCTGCAACTGTTCCTATTATATAAAATGTATCACGTGCGTTTGTAACCCAATATCGAATAGCATCATTCATTGCATCTTTTAAAGTTTTACTTCCACTTTGAACAGCAATTACTTTTGCTCCTAAAAGTTTCATTCTAAATACATTTAACTCTTGTCTTTCAACATCTTTTGCACCCATAAAAATAGTACATTCAAGTCCCATAAGTGCAGCTATTGTAGCAGTTGCAACTCCATGTTGACCAGCACCAGTTTCAGCTATTACTTTTGTTTTTCCAAGTTTTTTTGCTAATAATCCTTGAGCTATTACATTATTTACTTTATGAGCACCAGTGTGATTTAAATCTTCTCTTTTTAGATAAATTTTTGCACCTATTTCATCACTTATATTTTTTGCAAAATATAAAGGATTTTCACGACCTACATAATCTTTTAATAGATAATTAACATCAGCCCAAAACTCTTTATCAAATCTATATTTTTTATATTCAGCTTCTAACTCTTTTAAAATTGGCATTAAAGTTTCAGGAACATATTGTCCACCAAAAATACCAAATTGACCCTTTTCATCAGGATCAAAAATACTTGGTTTTGGAATATAATTACTCATTTATCTTCTCTTTTTATTAAATTTCTAACACTGAATAAACAGGGGCTATTTCTCTTAGTTTTTTCGCACCATCTAAAATCTGAATATTCATTAAAAAACATACTTCTACTAAATTTACTTCTAATTTTTTGATTAATGTAGCTGCAGCAGTAGCTGTTCCACCACTTACAACAATATCATCAATTAATAAAACATTTACATTTTTTTGATTATTAAAAGCATCTAAATGAAGTTCAACTTCATCAAAACCATATTCAAGTTCATATTTTTCACAAACAGTTGTACTTGGAAGTTTTCCTTTTTTTCTAACAGGAACAAAACCAACACCTAATCTATCAGCAAGTGCTGCACCAAATATAAAACCACGTGAGTCAATTCCAGCAACATAATCTAAATTATAAGATTTATATCTATCTTCTAAATGATCCATCAAAAGTTTAAATGCTTCTTTATTATTTAATAAAGTTGTAATATCTTTAAAAACTATTCCATGCTTTGGAAAATCATTAATACTTCTTATTGAATCTAATAATATTTTTTTATCATTTTCATTTAACATCTTATTTCCACTCAATCAAAATCCTTTTAAAATCATTACTTTGTGAAAAGCTTTTTATTCTATCTAAATATTTATTATGATTTTATGATGTTTCTCAAATATTTAAGAATCTATTAAATATAATATATTTTATTATTTAAAGGTATTTTATGAAACTTATAATCCTTATTTTTTTATATCTAAACCTATACTCTTATGAACTTCAAAAAGCAAAAATTTACGATAAATCAAAACACAATATTACAAATTGGTACATGAGCGAAAAATTAGATGGAATAAGAGCCTATTGGAATGGTAAAGAATTAATTAGTAAAAATGGAAATGAAATTTATGCTCCATTTTGGTTTACTAAAGATTTTCCACCTTTTGAACTAGATGGTGAATTATGGAGTAAAAGAGATAATTTTGAGAAGATTCAGAATATAGTTTTGGATAAAAATCCAACATCAAAGTGGAATGAAATTACCTACAATATCTTTGAAGTTCCAAATACAAATGGCAATTTTTATAAAAGATTAGAAAAAATAAACTCTTGGCTAGAAAAGAATCCAAATAAATTTATAAAAATAATTCCTCAAAAAATATGTAAAAATGAAACTGATTTAGATAATTATTTAAAAGAGTTAATAGATAAAAAAGCAGAAGGAATAATGTTAAAAAATCCTAATTTAGACTATTTTACAGGAAGAAATGAAAATATTTTAAAGGTAAAAAAATTTTATGATGAAGAGGGATTAGTAATTGGTTTAAACTACACAAAAGAAAAGAAATTTAAAAGTTTAAAACTCAAACTAGAAAATGGAATAATTTTTAATTTAGGTGGAGGTTTTTCAGATATACAAAGAGAAAATCCACCTAAAATTGGAGATATTGTAACTTTTAAATATTATGATTTAACAAAAAATAATAAACCTAAATTTGCCTCTTTTTTAAGAATAAGAAAAAAAGAGTAAATTTTCAATAAAGTTCATAAGATGTTGTAATTAAACCTGCATCTTGAATTTTTTTGCAAATAGTTGTAGTTTTTGTTGTATCAACTGTTAATTCTAGCGATTTTACATTATTTGTTGTTTTTACTTCAAGGGTCAAACAAGAATTTTTATCTTCAATTTTTGTATCTGTTACATTCCAATTAGTATCATTTACACTTAAAGCATCACTTATTTTATCAATTTTTTGATTTAATAAATAATAACTCTGTATAGATGAAGTAGCAGTATTTATATCTCTTTTTATAGTAGAAACGAGGGCACTATCTTTTGTCTCTAAATATTTTGGAACAGCAAAAGATGCAACAATACTTAAAATTACTATAGCAAAAATAAGTTCTAAAAGTGAAAATGCAGGTTTCATGATAATCCTTAAAAAATAATTTTAAAAATTATAATGATTTATTTCTTAAACTTAAATAATATAAAATATTATTTAAAATATATCTGGAATATCTATATTTGTCTCTTTTTCACTATCTGCAACATTTTCAAATACCATTTCTATTGGCGCACTATTGTGATCATTTTCTTTATCAACAAATCTTGTAAGAGCTTTTTGGAAATTAAGTTTAACTGTTCCTATTGGTCCATTTCTTTGTTTTCCAATAATTACTTCAGCTTCTTCTTCTGGTTTATTTATAAATTTAGATTTATAATCTTCACCTTTATCTTTAGCTTCTTTCTCTTTTCTTGCTTCATCTCTTTCTTTATAAACATCATCTCTATAAACAAACATGATAATATCGGCATCTTGCTCAATTGCTCCAGATTCTCTTAAATCTGATAACATTGGTCTTTTATCTGGTCTATTTTCAAGTCCCCTATTCAACTGAGAAAGAGCAATAATAGGAATTTTCATCTCTCTAGCCAACATTTTAAGTCCCCTTGAAATATCAGAAACCTCTTGGTGTCTATCTTTATTTCCAGTTCCTTGCATTAGTTGTAAATAATCTATGATTACAAGTTTTATATTATTTGAATCATTTTGAGCAAGTTTTCGCACTCTTGCACGAAGTTGATTAATATTTATACTTCCACCATCATCAACAAAAAGTTTTTTTGTATTTAAATCATCAAAAGCACCACTTAAATTTGTCCATTGATGATCATCTAAATCACCTTTTCTAAGATTTTGTAATGGGATTGAAGTTTTAGCAGCTAACATCCTTAACATTAATTGTTCAGCTGGCATCTCTAAGGAGAAAAAAATAACACCTTTTCCAGCTTCAACATTTTTTAAAGCCATATTTAAAACAAGTGCTGTTTTCCCCATAGCAGGACGTGCTGCAATAATAATCAAATCTCCAGCATTAAAACCTGTTGTCCTTCTATCAAGTGCTTCAAATCCAGTTGTTTCACCAATTAGATGCTTATTACCCATTTTTTTCATCTGTTCAATATATGAAAGAGTGTCATGGGTTACAGTTTGCATATCTTTTAATTCTGAAGTTGCTGAATCTGTAGATATTTTATAAAGTTCCCCTTGAATAGTATCAAGTGCTTCATTTGCACTCATATCTTCTTCAATGGCAACTTTTTTTATTGTAGTTGCTAGTGTTGCTAATTCTCTTTTTACAGAACCATCTTTAATCTCTCTTACATATGCTAAAGTATTAGTAATTGGATTAGCTGATAAAATTTCTAATAAAATAGAGTCATCAACATCTTTTGAGTCAACTCTTTTTCGTATAAACTCTTCATCAATTGGCATATCATCGCCATGAAGTTTTACCATTACTTCAAATATTTTTTTATGTGCAGGTAAATAAAAATCTTTAGGTTTTAAAACACCTAAAACATCTTCTAACTCTTCTGGGTTAAATAAAATAGAACTTAATACAGCTCTCTCTATATTTATACTATAAACACTATCCATATACTCTCCAATTTCTCAAAGTGGCCATTGTATCTGAAATCATGTTAGTAACAAATAAGATATATTTATCTTATTATTATCTTTTTTTACATAAAATCAATAAAAATATCAAGGGCTTTAATGAAAAATTATTTTAATATTTCTGTAAACACGCTTATTATTGGTGGTGGACCCGCAGGAAGTACATTAGCTAGGAAATTAGCTAAAAATTTAATTGATACTATTTTAATTGAAAAGAATTTTTCATTTGATAAACCTTGTGGTGGAGGTATAAAATCAATTGCATTTTCAGAATTTGATATACCAAGAGAACTAGAAACTAAACAAATTACAAAATTTAATTTAATCACAAAAAAAAATAAAGTACATGTAAATTTATCTAAAACTCCAATTTCAATTGTTTTAAGAAAAGAATTTGATCATAGATTAAGAGAATTAGCTAAAAAAGATGGTTCTAAACTTTTAGAGGGGGAATATGTAAGTTCTGAATTTTATGATAATTATATTATTTCACTAATTAAAACAAAAGAAAAAACAATATTTATAAAATCGAAATATTTAGTTGCAGCAGATGGAGTAAATTCAACTGTTAGGAAAAAAACAATCAAAACACAAACCTTTTCACTTTTAACAAACTACTCGCTAATTGAAAACCAAAATATTGATTATTGTAACTTTTATTTTGGAAAAGATTTTGCACCAAATGAATATGCTTGGATATTTCCACATGGCAATAAATTATCAATTGGTTCAATACTAAGAAATAATAAATCAAAAGAAATATTTGAAAAATTTAAAAATGTGGATTTTAAAGAAACTAAAATCAAAGGATACTATATCCCATCATGGAATAATGAAAAACTTTTTTATAAAAACAGAACATTTTTTGTTGGTGATTGTGCAGGACATGTACTTCCTTTTACTTATGAGGGAATATATTTTGCTATGAAATCAGCTCTTATTTTAGCAGATGCGATATTAAAAAACGATCCTTCTTTATATGAAAAGAAATGGAATGAAATATATTTAAAGAAATTTAAATTCTTTAAAATCCTGCAAAAAATATTTTTATATAATAACTTTAGTACAAATTTAATGGTAAAAATATTTAAAAACAAAAAATTTCAAGAGAGATGTTTAAATTATTGGGAGGGAACGTTAGAGCCTATTAGTATTTATAAAATACCTTTTAAGGTTTTAAAATATTTTTCCAAAAAGTAGAGATAATTCCCTACTTTTATTTTCTTTTTTCTGCTTCGATTTCAACTTCTTCTATAAATCTATTTATCAATTCATCTCCTGATAATTTAGCAATAATTTCGCCTTTTTTCATAACAAGTCCGCTACCTTTTCCAAAAGCAATTGCAACATCTGCAGATTTAGCTTCACCTATTGCATTTACAACACATCCCATAACTGAAACATCTAATGAAGTTTTTATATGTTTTGTTCTTTTTTCTATCTCTGCAACAGCACTTACTAAATCAGCTTCGATTCTTCCACAAGTAGGACATGAAACGATATTTAAACCATCTTTTGCAATTCCCACATCTTTAAGTATTGCTCGCCCTACTTTTATCTCTTCTTCAAGTTCACCTGTCATTGAAACTCTTAAAGTATCACCAATTCCATCAAGTAAAAGTGCACCTAAAGCAATTGAAGATTTGATAGTTGAGTGAAACTGTGTTCCTGCTTCTGTAACTCCTAAATGAAATGGATAATTATTCATAGGTCTTAATCTTCTATAAGCTTCCACTGTTCTTTGAACATCACTAGCTTTTAAAGAAACTTTTAAATTTGTAAAACCTAAATCTTCAAGATATTTGATATTATAATCAGCACTTGCAACCATTCCCTCTGGCGTTTGTCCATATTTATCTTCAAATTGTTTTTCAAGAGAACCTGAATTTACTCCAATTCTAATAGGTATATTTCGCTCTTGGCAAGCCTTTACAACTTCTTGAACTCTTTTTTTATCTCCAATATTTCCAGGATTAATTCTAATACAATCTACAACTTCAGCAGCAATTAAAGCTAATTTATAATGAAAATGAATATCGGCTACAAGGGGTAAAGAAACTTGTGATTTAATCTGTTTTAACGCTAACGCTGCTTCCATATTTGGAACAGCAACTCTTACTATATCAGCACCTGCGAAATGTAAAGCTGTGATTTGCTCAACCGTTGCTTTAACATCTGATGTTTTTGTAAATGTCATTGATTGTACAGGAATTGGAGCATCACCACCAATTGGTACGTTTCCGACGAATATTTGTTTAGTTGGGTATCTTTTTATCATGGTGTGATTTTATCACAAATTTATTAATTCTAAATGAAAACATTAATCAAAAGAAAAGTTACATTTTAATATGATAGACTCTTATAAATCTACTAAAAGTCTATTATTAATGTACAGAAAAAAAAATATTTATATTACTATCTTCTCTTTTTTGATTTTAACTATTTTCATAGTATCAGGAAGTTATTATTATATTTTGGCCAAACAAAAAACACTTTTAACTTCTATCTATGATTCTACAAATACAAATATTTTAAAACTTACTCAAAATTTTTTGGAAAATAAAAAAGACACTACTCTATCTATAGCCTTAGCACTTGCAAAAGACAATGAATTACAAAAACTTATCATAAATCAAGAGTATGATAAATTTAATTATAAAGAAATTTCTGAACAGATGAGAGATAATTCAAAATTTAAAAATATTTGGATTCAAATCGTAGATAAAAATGGAAATAGTATTTATCGTTCATGGATTGATAAAAAAGGTGATAATCTACTTTTTAGAAAAGATTTAAAAAAATTTATAGAAAATAAAAAAATTTCAATTTCTATTAGTGTAGCCTTATTTTCAATGACAATAAAAGCAAAAGTACCTATTATTGATAAAGATGATAATTTTTTAGGAGCTATAGAAGTTATTAGTCATTTTGATTCTATAGCTAATGATTTGAAAGAAAATAAAATTGACTCGTTAGTAATTACAGATAAAAAATATAGGGAGATTCTTAAATTCCCATATACTGAGACATTTATTGGTGATTATTACGTTGCAAACAAAAATGCAAATAAAGATTTAGTTAATTATTTAAATGCCCATCAAATAGAAAAATATCTAGAAATCAATGACTACATTATTGAAAATAACTATTTAATTTCAAAATATAATCTTTTTAATGAGAAAAATGAGAAATTGGGAAATATTTTAAATTTTGTAAAATTAAGTGATATTGATGTTCAAATTGTAAAATCTTTTAAAGTACAAATTATTATGATTTCAATAACTACATTGATTATTCTGTTTTTCTCTTTTTTAATCTATGTATACACTAGTTATTTAAAACAACTAAAAATTCAAGAAAACAAAAAAGAATCAATTCTTAATTCTCAACAAAATATTATAGTAATAACAAATGGAAATCAGATAATTGATGCTAATCAAAGATTGTACGATTTTTTTAGTGATACAAAAGATTTAGATAGTTTCAAAAAGAAATATAAGTGTATTTGTTCTACTTTTATAGATATGGAAGATGATACATATATAATTGAAAAATATTACAATGGGAAAAATTGGGCAGAACATATTTTAATAAATCAAAATAACCATTTTAGAGTTGCAATTAAAAATTTACAAAATGAACTAAAACATTTTTCAATAAAATCTTCAAAAATTAAAAATGAAGAATTCATAATTGTTACTTTTACTGATATGACACAAGAGATATCTCAAATTGAAATTAACAAAGAAAAAGATAGAGTACTTTTTCAACAATCAAAAATTGCTGCAATTGCAGATATACTCAAAAATATTGCTCATCATTGGAGACAACCTTTGAGTGTCATTAGTACTATAACAAGTGGTATGAAACTCCAAAAAGAACTAAATATCCTCAATGATGAGAATTTTAACAAGTCATGTGATGCAATAATAAATAATACAAATAAACTGTCAGATACCATAGAAAATTTTACAAATTTTTTTAATGCAGATGAGAAAACAACTAAATTTTCATTGGTAGAAATGATAGGAAATACTAAAAAGATTATGGATTCTATATTTGAAAAAGATTTTATTCAATATTCTTTTACCTATGATAAAGACTTTATTCTAAATACTAACAGAAATGATTTTTCACAAGCAATTTTAAATATCTTAGATAATTCAATTCATGCTTTAATAAATAATCAAAATGAAAATGATAGATTTATATTTATAGAATTTAATAATAATATTTTACAAATAAGAGATTCGGGAAATGGAATTGATGAAAATATAATTGCAAAAATATTTGAACCATATTTTACAACTAAACACCAATCTTTTGGTGTAGGATTAGGCTTATATATGGTAAATGAACTTTTTGTTAAAAATTTAGGTTATAAAATCAATATTCAAAATGTAACATTTGCCCATAAAAATAAAAATTATGTTGGTACTGACTTTATTATCGATTTTAATTAAACTTCTATTTTGCAAAGATTAGATACAATGCACGAATTATAAGAAAAGGGGCTGTATGCAAGATTTTTCTATTTTTGATTTAATAATTATATCAATTACTCTAATATTGGGACTAAAAGGACTTTTTAGAGGACTTATAAAAGAAGTATTTGGAATAATTGGAATAATCGGAGCAATTTTTGTAGCTTCAAGAATTTCAAAAGATGCAGGAGATGCACTAGCTCCTATTTTAGCAATTCAAAGTGAAGCAACAATGAAATTAATTGGTTTTATTGTTGCCTTAGTTGGATTTTGGTTAATTGTTTACACTCTTGGAATAATTATTAGTAAAATCTTTTCTGCTAGTGGATTAGGTGTTGTAGATAGAATTTTTGGATTTATATTTGGAGCATCAAAAGTATTTTTAATATTTTCAGTAATTGCATATGCGCTTTATCAAGTAGAATCTTTCAAAAAAGTAATGGATGAAAAATTTGAAAAATCTTATGTAATGCCTCATTTAATAAGTGTTGGTTCATACATAATTAAACTGGATACAACTTCAATTACAAATACTGTGGATAAAGTTGTAAATACAACAAAAACATCAGAATTAATTGATGAAACTAAAAATAATATTAAACAAAGTGTTGAGTCAACTACGGAAAGTGTAAAAGAAGCCGTGAAAGAAGAAATTGTTGATAATATTGAGAAAAAAATTGAAGAGACTAAAACAACAACTCAAGAACAAATAGATACTACAAAAGAAAAATTAAAAAGTATCGCTAATAAACCAGAAAATTAATAAAGGGATTTAATATTGTTTGAAAATAAATATATACAACAAAGAATTGAAAAAGCTGAAAAATTAAGAGAGGTAGGAATAAATCCTTATTCAAATGACAGCGCAAGAAATACAACTATCGCAAAATATTTAAATGTAAACAGTGATATTTTTAATTTAGAAGAAAAAAGAGATGAAAAGAGAAGTTATACTGTTGCTGGAAGGATTAAACTTTTCAGATTAATGGGTAAAGCTTCTTTCATAAAAATAGAAGATGAAAGTGGTATGTTACAAATTTATGTGGCTAGAGATAATTTATCAGAAGGTTTTTACAACGATATTTTCAAAAAGAATATCGAAGTTGGTGACATTGTTGAAGTAAAAGGTTATCCCTTTGTAACTGGACATGGTGAACTTTCACTTCATGCTGATGATTTAAAAATACTTACAAAAGCTATTTCTCCACTTCCTGAAAAATATCATGGTATTCAAGATAAAGAGTTAAGATATAGACAAAGATATTTAGATTTAATTATGAATTCTGAAGTGCGAAAAACTTTTCATATTAGAAGTAAAGTAATAAGTCTTACTAGAAGATTTTTTGAAAATAAAGGTTTTTTAGAAGTTGAAACTCCAATGATGCATCCAATTGCTGGTGGAGCAAATGCTAGACCATTTGTTACTCATCATAATGCTTTGGGAATTGATAGATTTTTAAGAATTGCACCTGAACTTTATCTGAAAAGATTAATTGTTGGTGGATTTGAAGCGGTTTTTGAAATAAATAGAAACTTTAGAAATGAAGGTATGGATGCAACTCATAATCCTGAATTTACGTCTATAGAATTTTATTGGGCATATAAAACTTATAAAGATTTAATCATTTTAACAAAAGAGTATTTTGAATATCTGTTTGAACATTTAGAATTACCAACTCTTTTACCTTATGGTGATTTAACAATTGATTTTAATAAATTTACTGAAATTCCATTAATTCAATCTTTATATGAAATTGGTGGAGTTCCACAAGATATAGTTGAAGATAAAGATAAAATTATTGCATTTATGAAAGAGAAAAAACTAGATGTAAATGATAAAATGAACATTGGACAACTTCAAGGTGAACTATTTGATGAATATGTTGAAGCAAAACTTGTTAATCCAACGTTTATTACAGAATATCCAGTAGAAATTTCTCCACTTGCTAGAAGAAATGATGAGAAACCTCATTTAACAGATAGATTTGAGTTATTTATTGCTGGAAAAGAGATTGCAAATGCATTTTCAGAGTTAAATGATCCACTTGATCAACTTCAAAGATTTGAAGGTCAAATGGAAGCAAAAGAGTGTGGTGGTGATGATGAAGCACATGAAATGGATGAAGATTTTGTAAATGCTTTATCTTATGGAATGGCTCCAACAGCAGGTCAAGGTATTGGTATTGATAGATTAGTAATGATGCTTACAAATGAGCATTCAATCAGAGATGTATTACTATTCCCAGCAATGAAACCAATAAAAAATGAAATCAATCTTCATGATGATGAAGAATAATATTAATTAATAATTTTAAGGAGAACAATCAAATGAGTTTTTTAACAAACGCAACTTTAGAACAAGCAGATAATGAAGTATTTGCAATAATAGAAAAAGAGTTAGAAAGACAAACAAATCATCTTGAAATGATTGCAAGTGAGAATTTCACTAGTCCAGCTGTTATGGAAGCT
>Ga0074195_1001972_pt1 | contig 25290 bp, 26 predicted proteins | sample EPASupsiteHSE623_FD_64525 | JGI IMG/M metagenome (GOLD analysis project Ga0074195, IMG submission 64525) | Bioremediated contaminated groundwater from EPA Superfund site, New Mexico - Sample HSE6-23 | ecosystem: Environmental > Aquatic > Deep subsurface > Groundwater > Contaminated ... | reverse complement strand
TCTTCTTTTCTTGGTGTTTTTTTCATTGTCTTGTTGGGTATGCGGCTTAAGAGTTTACCCAACCAGAATAGCATTTACACAAAATATTTTACAGTCTCCGATTTCGATAACTTCCTTAATCTTGTCATTTTTCTCTTCCCAACAAGTCGCTTCCAGATATATGCATTATATATATGTTATAAAATAATGATACTAAAAAACTTCAACTTATATTTATAAACTCGCAACGAGCCCATACCATCGCCAAAACCCATAAATGCCTCCGCCACGCCAGAAGTCGATCAATTCCTGTGATTTCATGGTTTTATTTCCGGGTAAAGCCGCATTTTCATCTATTGTCATATCTTTTTGTTCAGGCGAAGACGATTGCAAACTATCGTATATATAATATTGATCTTTATTGGAGTCAAATCCTAATATGGTGATATAGTGCTCATAATTATCCCTCTCGCCAAGAATAATAATCAGCTTGCCAAGAGAAAGGTACTGCTGAATAAGCATTACTTTTTCATTGTCTGCTAAAAACCTGAAGTTGGGTTTTTCAACACTGATATCATGTGCCTTTAGCTGGCTTTCAAGACCCCAGGGCAGAGTATATTTATTAGGAAGTCGCCAGCCTATTTCTTGCGCGAATGATGCAGCGCTTATATTTTTGCCCGCAAGAGCCCTTACTACGGCAGCAACGCTAAACGGTCCGCAATCATTTTTTGTCTGCCTGTAATTAAATTCTACAGGATAGTCAATGAAGGCGATTTCTTTTATGGCTGTTGTGTCGATTTTTGGTTTGACACCTAAGCTTAAAAATGAATACACAAACAATAATAATATACCTACCCCTGAGAGTCTGATCCAAAATTTATTTTTCTTTATAATCACTATTTCTTTTTCCATGAAAAATATATCTGACTGCGAGGGCTATCGACTAAGTCTTCTGGTGTTACCATGGGGCCAGCTTTTATATCATTTGAGCGACCATAGGTCTCCAAATACATATCAGTTACCGATCGCGAGTAGCTTTTATATATCAAAAGAGAGCAGTACCATTTTGGGATATATAATACCAAAAATCAGTTACTATATACCCCGATTTTATACTTTTTGCATATTCTGCTGATGCTCCGTGGTATTAAGTAGCCCACAGCGCTTGAACTTTATTGACATACCGCAATATTTTGTTACCATTGGTATACTGCAAGAGTGGGAGATCTAAGTAGCGGCGAGCGAAAAAGATCTTTGTGTGCGCACACACTTCCCAATTACTCTCTTGCAGTTTTTTTTATTTCCCATGACACTTCTTATACTTCTTCTAGTGTGGCAAATGCCACAGGGGTTTTGGAGATCGGGGAGTTGTCCCGATTGAGTTTTAACGCATGCTCGTCTGCGAGGAGGCGCGATATTCATCCGGTGTTTGTTTATCGTGCTTTCTTCCTCGTAGACGAGAAGGCGAATTTATCTTTTCAATGTTCCTACGGACATTTTACTTGTTTGTCAGTTTCTTGTCAACTTTTTTGGAAGTGGATAACTTTTCACGGTCCCTTACCGCTTCCCATACCCAAGTATGGCTTCTCTTGAAGCCATACAGTTCTTTAAGCATTTTGGCAGCGGTGCGCGTATCAAAACCCTGTTTGTAGAGGCGCACCGCTTTTTCCTTCATCTCGTTTATTTGCTTTTGTTTGAATACCGATAGAGGCATATATGTGTTGTTATTATCTACCTGTATCATACTCCCCTGTCAACTTTTGTCAACTTGCGTAGTGTGGATAAGGCACCTTGCCCTTGAATTGCTGGGCGAAATAATTCGCTTGCTGTTCAAGATTTTCGGCGGTGACGGACTCATTTTCTTTGTTCTGATTCTGGACGAAGGCCATGAATCCCTGCAGTGCTTTGCCGAATCCCGGGTCGGTTTGTTTCTCGGCGAACCTATCTTTGTTGTCCCCGAGGAACAGGCGTGCCCGCTCTTCCAGTTCTTTGCCGCGCATCATCGTGTATATAGTCGTGCTTTGCACCGAAGAGTGTCCCAGAATATTCATGACGTCCGATGTCGATCCCCCGCTCTTGATGATATGGTGGCCGCGGTGATGCCGGAAGCTGTGGGCGTTCATGTATGGCATCTCCGCCTTGTTGCAATATCGCCTCAGCATTTCGCCAAGTCCTTTGATTGAAAATCTTTGTCCGTATTTCGAACTAGTAGCCGATACGAAGAGCGCTTCCGGTTCGTCGAATTTCACCTGTTTCTCCAGATGTTTCCTTTTCTCAATCCAGCGTATTAAATAATCGTTGGTGCTTTCGGTCCAGAATATTTCTCTGAACGGCCGGCGTGATTTGGCTTTCTCTGTCCGGATGATCGTTCTTTTCTCTTTAAGATCCAGGTCACTGATATCAATCGAGCATATTTCTCCGTTACGCGCGCCGGTGTCCCACAGCATACCGATGATCGCCAGGTTTCTGATGTGGCGCGGATCATTGGAGTCTTTCGGAATTACTTCTATGAGCTGATCGAATTGTTCGTCGCTCGCTACGCGCGGAAGTTTCATTACTTTGTCCGGAATCGGGATCAGTTCTTCGTCGATCACTTTGTATCCTTGCAGGCGATAAAATTCGAAGAACTTGCGAAGCGCCATGCACTTTCCGACGAAGCTGTTTCTGTCCCAGCCGAGATCCGCCATACCGTTTAAGTATTCCATCACGTTATTTAGCGTGATGTTTTCGATTTCGGGATTGCGAAGAAATAGGCAGAAGTTTTTCAGCTCGCGGTCGTAACCACGCACTGTTTCTTTTTTAACTTTGAATTGTCTCCAATTTGAAAATTGAATAATAGCTTCTTTTGTTAGCATATAACACGAAAACTCACCGGAATGCGACCGACGATGGATTCGGTTCGTTCTCCTCCGTAGTCCGAAATCGGCAGTCAAAACGCGGAGCGCTTTCAGCGCATATTCCTTTACGATCGCATCAATCTTCTTTTGACTTTTTTCGAGTATCGAATCCATCGCATCACACCCTCAGATCCAAGATCATTGACTCCCTTTCGGGAAGCAATGAGGTGAGTGTTTTTTTAAATTAATATGTTTGACGAAAGACTTTTCGACAGTGTCTTCCGCTATGCCAAGCGAAACATTACCCCTCCGCGCCAAAGAAGTCAAACGCGATTGGTATAGCGTTTTTAGTTTATAAAAAGTGTTGTATATTTTCGGTAAAAATTTGCGGAAAGAGGCTCAAAGGTGCCGAAAGAAAAAAGATATTTAGTATCAAGTTGAAAAATATTATTCAAAATCAAATCAAGGGATTAAAGTTATCCCCAGCTGAAATCACAAAAAAAGCCCGGTTTTAGTCGGGCTGATTTGAGTATTTATCCGTGATTTATTTTCCTGCAAATGGCTGAGTCGAATCTCCCTTGTTGGAAAAGTAAAAGGAGAACGCCATGCCGGCGAGGAGCAAAAACTGATCGCCGGAAATTTTTCCGATGAAAAGCGCGCCGACCGTGGCCAGCGCCATCAGAATAAATACGATCTTGCTCGCGGACTTTAAAACTTCCATATTCATTTTAGTATTTGTTTTATGAGAGCCAACCCCTCTTCAATTTTCCTTATTCCCTCCTCGACCTTGGAGGAATTTTCTGACTGTTCTGTTGTCGGTTGCTGATTGGCGAGAACGACAAGCTCATTCAATATTTTTTTGTCTCGGGCCGGACAATCCGGTTTTTTTGAATATATCTGATAGTGCCCGATGATGTGATCACGATCAATCGGAATTTGCCAGCACTGGCAAATCTCGCGTATCAATAAGGCGCTTGACTCTTTCATCTCGTCAGTCCAATTATCTTCCGGCTTGCCTTCATGCTCGATGCCGATCGTATAAAGATTCGGGTTGACGTTCGCTTTCACGAGTTTCGCGCCGGGTGTATCCACCCGTCCGGCATGCCAAGCGGCGTCTTCTTCTTTCACGTATTGATGAACTTCTCCTTTTTTTCCGATTCCGAAATGCGCGCTTACCTGCGAAGCGGGATTGATGAACCATGAATCGGTTCCTGGCAAAGTGCCATCCATAATGTGAATTACGATCAGCTCGGGTTTGTAGCCTTTTCGTCCGCTCCAAAAATTAGGTGATTTCTTCCAAATTTTTTGAATAGTGTTCATATTTTTTTCTTTATTTTTTAATAGTAACCAATAAATTGATAAGAGCCGCAATCAGTCCGCCGACAGAGGCGGTGGCGACGATCCAGAAAAAACGCTTGAGCCAGTCGACGTCCGTGCCGACCTGGGTAAGTTTCTTTTCGATATGCGGCAGGTGATTATTTTTTATCTCAGTGATATTTTTTTCCAAATTATCGAGCCGCTTGTCCTGCATCTGATTTTGATAATTTTGTTTTTCCATAAAGTTTATCGGGACGTTTGTCTCATCTGCTTCAAATCCGATTGTTGCAATCCCTGGCCGGAAAACATCCGGCCCATTGTTGCCGGCGGACTGTTTGTTCCTTCAACGTCTTTATTTTCCAATAATTTTTCATATACCGATTTTTGAAGCCTGGAGATATCTTGTATCTGGAAGGTTACCGACGATTGGAGCTTCTGCGCTTCTTGCGGATCGTCTTGAGCGAGATAAGGCAAGATATCCGGCAACAGTTTTTCCGCCTGGGCGTTCCAGTTGTCGATTATATTCATGGCCGTTTGGCTGTCATTGGCTTTCAGCGCTCGCTTGGCCTGCTCTCTCGCCGTGTTATATCCGACTACCGTTTCATCTCTCAAATTCCACGCCTGATTCCGTTTTTCTCCGCCGGCAGATCGATAAAATCTTTTTGCCGTACTTTCCAAGATTTTAGCCGGATCAATCGCTTCCCGCCCGAACCCGCCGAATAAACCGTTAAGACCGTAGGCCAGTTTCATTGGAGAAGCTCCGAGAGCCCGACCAACCACCACTGCCGCATAAGGTGTTTTATCATCGTACTGCTCGGTCGGCGCCACCTGTTCCAGCCGTCGCGGCACTATCGGTCCGCCGGTAAAAAATGATTTATTGGTAGACAACTCGGCCGGAGTTCTGAGAATCGGTGGCAACGCTCCGGACAGAAACTGCGAGGCCGACAGCTCCCCGTCGCGAGTGAATGGAATCGGCGCCAATTGACTCATCCATTCAAGAGCCAGTTTGGCAAAATTGTCGGGTTCGCCTTTTCGGACATATTCGAGAGTGTATTCAAGCGGATTGTAAAAAATTTGGCCGACGTCGCCTTTCGGAATAAGCACCATTTTCGGTATGCGATTGCCCTCTTGGTCCTTATCTTCACCGACGATAATCGGAAAATAAGTGTCCTTGATCCAGCCCGGCACATCTTCGTATAAATCCGGATAATTCAATGAATTCCAGAAATAAGTGGTTATTCCCGGCATGACAATTAATGCCGCAGCCTTGGCGGAAGATTTGACCGGACTTTCCTTGAAGACGCGGGTGGTATTGAGAAGCGCCTGCCAGCGGGCGTTTACGAACGGCACCCACATATTGATGATGCGCATTTCCTGTCCAGCTTTGGCAAAATCAATAGTCGTGTTTCTGGCTTCGTATGCGGCTTCCAGTTCTGACGCGCCTTTCTTGAGTGCTCGTTTATAAACACCGAGGCGGGGCGCCAGCTCTATGGCTTCGGCGAAATTGCTGATGAGATTGAACGGGTTAATGACGGCTTTGGTTCGTTTCCACCAGTTCGGTTCGAATAATTGTTTTTTCACCCCGCTGATTTCTCGAGCTCCCTGAATAAAGCCTCCGAATCCTCCACCGTTTCTGGCAAATTCATCAATCAGTTTCGAGTCCCAGCCGAAAGCGCCTTTCAATCCTTCGGCAAATCCTTTGACCCAGTCGGCCGGGTTGAAACCGTATTTCGAGGTCATGATAGTCATCTGCGCGTCGCGCACGGCATTGGAAAGCGAAAAAGGAATATAAAGCGTAGTCGCCCCTTTCCGGAAAGCGGCGGAAGTAAACTTTACAAAGCTACCCAGAATCCCCGCTTCGACTTCGTTCATCTGATGCATCGCCCAGGAAAGTTCTTCCGGCACGATCCACTTGGTATTTATTCCGTCGGCAAATACGCTGATCGATCCCCAGCCTTTCGGGGCGCGTTCGCTTTTTTCCAGCGGTTTTATGAATTCTTTCGCTTCGGGCATCACTTCCCGGATGTTTATCAATTTCTGGGCGACTTCGTTTCGCTTGATGAGATTGACTGCGTTGGACAATTTATCGATTATGGATTCGAACGGATCGCGGATTATTTTTTCCGTTCCCTCCAATTCATGGATTATTCCCTGTTTGCTGACGGAAAATATTTCCATGCCTTTCGGCATTCTGTCGAGAGCCGCCTGATCGGGAAGTTCATCGATAACATGAAACGGCATCCAGTGTCTGTTTTTCTCAATAACCGAATCGTAGATTTTCTGGGAAATTATCCCTGATTCTGTGGCAGGCTTGAGAATGGTTTCATCCGCCCATTTTTGAATCGCTTGTTCGGCCGCTTCGAATTTGTTGAAAATTTCCGGACCGACTTTCGACTTGAGTTCTTCCATCGCAAGTCTCGCCGTATCGGCCGTTACGCCGGCAGGATTTTCAAATCCCCTATCGGCCCGCTCCAGGGCGCGACGGGATAAGACGAAACGGGTAAAATCCGCCCGCTCTTTACTGAGAGGCGACAAAACTTTTTGGAGATCGCCGAGATATGATTCGATGGTTCCCATCCGGCCAGCATACATGCGCGCACCGATATATGCGCTGGAATTGATATCTATAGGTTTCCCGGCTAAGCCGCTTATCATTTCTTCGAACCGTTTAATCGGCGCGAAGCGATCACTGAATGCTTCAGTAAATTTCTTTGGCGCATTTTTTATCCAATCAACAAGACTTTTGGACTGGCTGACTTTTCCGGTCATGTTATCAATGGACTCAAGCGCGCTTCCTTTTGGAACATCCGGTGCTTCAGCCAGAGGATTTTCAACCGGTATCCTCGGCGGCGTCGGCGGAGGATCAATCTCATCAGCCCTTGATTTCAGCGGAGCGATTTTCTTTCCTTCTTTTATCACCGGATTGCCTTCTTCATTGATCGCATCCAGCGCTTTTTCGGCGTTTGAGGTAAGATTGCGCGAACCGGTTACCTGAAATTTTTCGGGATTGAGAATTTCCACTTCATCGCCATAATGGACGGCGTCATAGCCACGTTTTCTCAGCTCGTCGCGGGCAAGTTTAGACTCCTCGGCATTTCTCGACTTGCCAACAGTGTCGGCCCATTCCCGGCTTGACACGCTCAGTGTTTTTACTTCCTGTTTCGGTTTGACCTGAAGAATATTATCTCCATACATGGAAGCCTCTTGTACTGTGGGTGCCGCATAAAAAGAATCCGGCGCTTCGGCAAAACCTTTCGTGTTAAGACCGGTATCAATGCCGTGCTTCATGATTGAATCGGCATTTTCTTTCATTGTTCCGTGATATAAGTTTTTTTCTAGTTTTCCGGCTTCATTTTTCTTGGCCGCATCTATCAACTCCGATTCTCTTTGAGAAACATCTTTTTTTATCAGATCGATCAAGTCGTCATCTTTCCCTTCAGCGGCTATTTCTAATTTTCTTTTAAGCTCGGGCAGAGAAAGATCGGCACTTTCAAATTCTATAAGATTCTTTCCTCCTTTTTCGAAATATTCCACCGGTTTTGCCGATTTGATTGCTTCCTCGACATTTTTTACGGTTTGTTCCGCCGGCTCGACAATTTTCGCCAGATTGATTCCCGCTTTTTCTATCAGTTTTTCTCCGCCGTCCTTCAATGCCTGATCCGCAAGATTTTTGCCGCCTTTTTGCATAATCATCTTTGCCACGTCATCACCGTATCTTTTAACCAATTGCTCTCCGACTTCCTCCGCCACTTTCTTCTTGGGAATGCCGGGAACGATATCCAGCGCAGTCATGGCGAATCCGAGCGGAAGACCGTACTTTTTGGCAGTATCTTCGCTCCCGCCGAATGATTGAATCATTTCTTCGCCGGTGCCGCGGATGTTTTGGATCGGCTTGTCTCCGAATAGAAATTTCTCAAACTTCGGCGCGACACCCCTTCCGGGAATGAATTCTTTTTCCCCTTCGGCGGAAAGCGTGGCTGAAGCCGCCGCTCTCGGAGCGGCGCGAAGAATGTCTTTGCCGAAATTCAATATCGAAATTCCGACTTTTTCCGTTGCGTCAGGAACTTCGCGAACAACATCCCGCACCCGCACTTCGTCCGGTGCGGGAGCAAAAAAATCGCCGACAGTCTTTTTTGTTTTTTCAGTCGCCTTCCTGAAAGGCGACGTTATTATGCTCCAAAAATTATCCATGTTGTTTTTTTAAACTCCTATACGGAAAAGTCTCCCTAGGAATCCGCCAACGCCCGGAGCGGTTTTAATGTGCCATTCATCATCAATAATATCCGCCGGAGATTTTTTCGAATCGCTGAAACCTATATTGCCGTAAGTTTGCTTGAGTTGCTCCGGACTGTAACCTTCCTTCCAGGCGCTTCTGATTTCACGCCGGAAAGTGCTCTCGACGGTTACTCCTTTCTGAGCGCTTGAAGAAGAATCCGATTGAGGAGATTGTTTCTTGATATAATCCATTTCCGATTCCAGCTGTACGGCTAAATCACCCGCGTACCCGAGTCTGGTCGGATCGGAAATACCTTGCCCGATGAGTCTCTGGGCTGTAGCGCGGAGAGTCGGATCGGGTTCTATGCCCTGCTCAATACGCAAGGCTGTGTTGCCACCGCTATTTTTTGACCGTTGATTGGCATCTTGCAGCTTCAGCATGAATTCCATTTCCCAACGCTGATCATCATCTTGGCGCGCCAGTTCCGATTTGATCAGATCTTGATAATCGCTCATTTGTTTCGTAAGGCTGGAAAGACTGTATTTCAGCTCGTCCACCTCGCGCTCTTTTTCCGCCGTTTCCGTGGCGACTTTTTTGGTCACTTCATCAAGATTGCTGTTATAGCTTCCGGCCAGGCTGTTTCTCTCGTCGACATAATTGTTGATTTTTGAATTGGCCAGCCGTTCGATTTCCGAGGATTCGCCGGTAATAGTAGCGGCCGAATAATATGGATTTTGCCGGGTCTTGCTGATTGATTCGTCGCGCGTCCCTTTTTCGCTTGCGATTCTTGAGTCGATATCCGTAATTTTTGTTTTGATATCTCCCAATCCCTTTTTGTCATACTCCTCGTCGTAACGGTCGGTATAATAATTTTTGAGCTTGCTTTGCGCCTTATCGAGTTTTTTCTCCACTTTGTTGATTTGATTTTGGAGAGCCGAAAAATCATATCCGCCCCCTGTGCCGGTAGTATTGGATGAAGGTTTTGACTGTCCGCTTATATTTCGTCCCAATTGCTCCATCTGGCTGCGGAATTCATTCCAGTCGATATTTGTTGCGCTGTTATCTGCCATATATTTAGACTTAAGTGTTCGCTTTTTTGTTTTCCATAATCTTTCCTGATTTCAGATCAAAGCTGTATTCCTTTGCCGGATCAAGTCCGTATTTGTGGAACCGGCTTAAAATGAAAGTCTGCTTTTGCGTTTCCAGCGCCTGGGCTGTCAAAGTGTGCTGATGAATCATTTCCTGTCTTTTTCTGATTTCTTCGAGATCCGTTTTGTCCAATTTTTTCTTGAACATAAAGTTAAAATTATTTTTATTAATTGTTCGACCGCTATTTTTTTTAAATGTCGTCATACCAGGCTACTCCGTGCCAGCTGTAACCGTTATAAATCATCAGTCTGCCGCCGGATCCCATATCGTCTGGATCGCGCTCCCAATACATCTGACCTTCCACCGGATCATCCGGCTGGCTGTTCCCGATGCGAAGCGACGTCAGAATATCGACAAATCCTCCGCCAACCGCATTATTTCCATAAAGTCGCATGATGTCGTTTCCACTGGAAGCTTTGAAAAAGATTCTGTCACTTGATGTGGTATCGATGCAAAGCGGCCGGTTCCCTGAAGTATCAATCCACATTCGGGCATAGCCGTTCCCTCCATCGTCCAGCATCAGCCCATGTCCCGGACCGGCCTGCAGGCCGTAGGTGGAAACGCCGTTAACCTGGCGCAGATAGCCGATTCGTATCCCGCCGTACGGTGTGGCCAGGTATCCGGTCGAAGTCAGATTGATCGTTCCAGCTGTGATTTTGTCGGCACAGACGTTGGCAATTTTTGCATTGTCAATGGCAAGATTGGCAATCTTGGCGTTGGTGACTGCCAGATCCTGAATCTTGGCCGCACTCACCGCCAGGTTCTCGATGTTGGCGTTTTGTACTTCCGCCAGACCGATCTTGGCCGACGTAATCTGTCCGTTTCCGATTTTGGCATTGATAATCGCGCCGTCGACGATTTTGGCCGAACTAATGATGGCATTCCCCAGATGCGCGTTCTGGATGACTCCCGTACCGATATGTGCTCCGAGAATTATCGCCGTATCAATTTGAGCCGACAATGTCACCACCGCTTCCGATTGAATGAGCTTCGATGCGTTGACCGCTCCGTTTCTTATTTTGGCCGTAGCTACCGCCGCATCGGCCAGTTTCTGTTCGGTGACCGCAAGAGCATCAAGATGTTGGCTAAGCACAGCGCTGTCAATTATTTTGTCGGAATCGACAGAATCATCAGCCAAAGCGATTGTCCCGACCGCTCCCGATTTTATCTGAAGCGAATCGATCGAAGACGGAGCCAGCAAGGAAGAATTTTCTCCGTCATGCGTATGCGGCGGAATTTCCGGAAACGGCTGGTCTTCCACTTGTTGGTTGCCGAAAATTTTTTGTAAGAAATCGCCCATGGTTTTATAAAATACCGATCGGTTCAAAATAGGTGCTGGCTGCTATAATCTCCGGCGTATTGTTTCCCGAAGGATGAAGATCAAAAGCCAATTCGAATGTTTCGCCTTTGCCTTTTTCTTCGTCCTCCTCATCGCCGGTTTCGATGGTGAGAACCGTTTTGGTATTTCCTTCTTTGTCGAAACTGTCCGCGCCGTCTTCCAAATACGCCTGCTTCCAATCGCCCTGCTCGTTGATGCGGTAGTACACTTTTATCCAGCACTCGGCCGGAAGAGGCCTGGTCAGAAGTTTTATATGCCGGAATCCCTTTTGCAATTCCGGCTCTCCGGCATCGAAAACCAGTCCTTCATATCTGGCATCCTTCTTATTTTCCGCGTCGACCGTATCCACACCGCACGTCGAACCGTCTTTCCAGGAAAGAAATATCTGATCCGCATACATAGTTACCGCTCCTATTTCCACGTCAGCCATTTTTTCGTGCGATGGAACATATTCCAAATTCAATGAATACGGTTCGTTTTTACTCAATCGTCCGTAGGAATATAGTCCGCATTTATCCGATCCCGTTACTCCGAAAAGAGCAATGCCTTTTTGATTGGCCACGGCTCCCGGATTCACCCATCCGCCTCCGGGAAACGCTTTGAAACGAAAAATGTTTACCGTGTCCCAATAGTAGAGTCCGCCGCTGATTCCTGCCTGCACGATTATAAAATCGGTCTGAATCATGGCATTGATTCCTTTTTCGGCGATCATACGCCTGAGTATCCACGACGGCTGTTGTTTGTCCCACGTCCAAAGCCAGCCTTCTTCTATCTTGTCGCCCTTGGTTGAACCGATAATGGCGATCTGATCCTGAGGCAATATGGTTTTTGTCCGGTTTCCGGCGATGACATCAAGCGCCTGATTATTGAAATTTCCTTCGTAGTCGACCAGCGCGATATACCTTCCGTCGCAAATCTGCAGAACTCCTATAGCCATTGTCATCGTGTGCCAGGCCGGATCACCGTTGAGATTCCCGACCGTCTGAACATCCGAGCTCCAGTTTCCGACCAGCGGAATGCGTTTCAGTTTGGTTTCAGTCGCCCAATAAAGATACGGTACATAACTATTTGATCCGTTGTTATTCATGTATTCGTAAGCGCCGCTGATTCTTCCGTCGGGATCGGTATATGCCAGAAACCAGGCGGAAGTCAGGGAATCTTTTCGATAAATTTTTCCCGTATTCCCGAAGCCGTACAGCTTACCGTTGGAAGCGGGAACGAAAAACAGAATAAGATCGGTAACGATATCTCCCGAATCTTTTTTTAGCGCCTGATTGCACTTCATGGTATCCGCGCCGTTTCTGATATCTAGGCCGTGGCCGAAACGGAAAGCTCCGGCGACGCCTTTGTAGGCATCATCCGCAATACCGCCGCGAAAACCTTTTATTCTGTATGCGTTTAATCCCATAATTTATTGGTTAAAATCTCCTGGATTGCAGTTGCGATACAGGAAACGCGAACTCGTCGCCTGTCCGACGTATCCGGCCTCTCCGATCTCTTCATCCTGCCGGTCTTTTGTCTGCTGCAAGATAGCGGTCGCTTCCATGATTTGCTTGTCGGCTTCACTGCTCCGATTCGGTTCTTTTTTGAGACAGATGCCGAGCGCGAATTTGACAATCGCTTCATCCATTTCTTCCGGTGTAACCGGTTCGTCGGTATCATTGACCAGCGGTATAAGCCGCCTTCGGTAATAGACATCGATCATTTTTCCATCCTCCGCAGGCGCCGGTTTTATAAGGTACTGATCTCCCAAGAGGCAAAATACGCGTTCCCATAAATGATTGCCGCTCTGATAATTTTCAACACTGGTTTTCACGTGCTCCCGTCCGTCGACTTTCAAAAACATCATCCCGCCAGGTTTGTAATCGAAAGGCAGAAAATATGCTTCTACGTCTTTTTCAGTCAGCTGAGTCGAGTGATGATTGAGGAAATTCCATCGGTCGAAACTGCAAACGCGAACAATCGACTTGTTAATCCACCTTTTTTTGTCCGTCTCACTCCAAAATCCGGTCGTCTTGGCGGCCGACATACGGGCGTTGAGATCCTGTAAAAATTCTTGTAGCTGCATAAAGTTAAGGAATAAGTTGGCCGGTGGTCCGGTAACGTTTGACGTATTCCAGAAGATTGTCACCCGGACAATTGGTGGCGTCCGGAACCTCACGGTGTCCCAGCACCCGCTCCTTCGGAATGCCGCGTTCAATTCTTATTTTGTCGAGAAGTTCCTGAAGCGTGGCCAGCTGTTCGGGGCTCGGCTGTTCGTTTCCACTGGTCGGATGAAAATCTCCGCACACGGCGATGCCAATCGAGCGATAATTCATCTTTTCCGTATCGGCATGCGCCCCGATCTTGTTTTCCGGACGTCCGATGATATGAGTGCCGATTCCATCCATCGCTCCCGCGATCCAATGGTGGTAAGCGATATCGCCCCAACCGATGCCGATGTGGTTGTTTCTGATCGTGGAAAAACGGGTCGAGTCCCGAGGCGTGGCGGTATGATGTACGATGATATATTCCGGATAGTTGGCCTTGTCGTATTTCGGCACGTCTTTTTTTGTCGAACGTAAAGTGCGAAGCGTATCCCAGACTACTACGAGTTTCGCCGCAAATTCGCCGTTGTTTTTGATATAATCCCATGGCAATTTATATTGCCCGCCCCATGACGAATAATTTTCCAAAACTAATCCGAGATTGCTTGATGTCGTCCAGCCTTCGCGGTCGACGATTTCCTGAATAACTTCTTTCAAGTCCGGCGATTCATAGACGCTGTTAGCCGACCAGTGAACTCCTACAAACGTGCCATTAATCGTTTCGCCGATTGTCCATTCGACTTGCGTTTTCGTTTTTATTCTCGTCGATGGACGGTTTGTACCGCTTCCGGAAAATAGTGCCGCGTTATCTTCTGCGAACCCTTTTATGAGAAGATTCGGAAACCGATTATTTTGATCCGCCTCGGTCAGAAGAAGGTAAGCTCCGAGAATATTGGCATAGCGAGGAATATTCAGCGCACTGAATATAAAACCGCCGTCATTGACCGATATGCCGTCGTGACCAAGGGTAATGACGTTTCCGGTCGGATCGGATTGCCAGGAGGTTTTGTCCGTTTCCGTTCCATCGCGATCCGTGCCGGCAATCGTTCCGATACTGACATTCGCGGTCGTGTACCAAACCTCCAATTCCGCTTTGTAATCTTTTCCTTTACTGAAGTCGTAGCATGTCCCGGCCTGGTTAACCGCCGACCCGTTGTCTTCTATCGCCAGTGCCAGCGAATTACCCGCTTTCCAACCGGCCTGCGCCACAATCTCTTCTATCAAAAGCTTGAGATTCGGCGTCTGCGTCCACTCGTGCACTTCCCATTTTTTGACGATATGCCACAGTACGCTGTTTACGGTTTTCGGACGCTGGCTCGGCCGGGAAGTTTGGGTGAATGGTTTGGTATCGGTTTCTTTTATACCTTTTATGATTAATCTCACATCAGGGTCGACTGAATCGGTCACCGCCGGACGAATTCTGAGCCGGGCCAAAACTATTTTTGAATTTCTCGGAATGTCGATATGCCGGAAACGAAACGCGCCGGAATATATCGAACCGCTTACATTTCCAAAAGAAATTACGTTGCCTGCGTTACCGATGCCGTTCCATGTCGCCGAGTCTTGCTCGCGTCCGTCATCAATTGTTTCCGCTACCGAGGCAATAATTTTGGCAATATGATTCATCGGTATAATTAGGCTTTTCGAAGAGCGATAAGCGGAACCGGCAGACTCCAATCAGTCGGCGTGTCCGTCGGAAAATTGGCCGGCAATGCGCCGTAAGCTTGCGCTATCGCATAGCCGAGATAAGGCGTGCCGGAAAGACTGTTATCGATTCCCAAAAAAGTGGCCGACACATCGGCGGCCGGAGTCGCGGCAGCGACCAATGATGCGGTATCCTGTCCGAGAAGTGCCAGCCAATAAAGTTTCCCGCCTTTCAAAGTCAGATCGATTGCCAATTCTTTAAGGCCGATTGTGTTGACGGCAACTTCGCCCGCATCAAGTACGAGCGCGCCCGGATAAACACTTCCATCTCCTTTGTCTTCATAAACACCCAGACGAATTCGCGGTACTGCTCCGGTGGCCGCCGTACTGACACGAATCGCGATCCGATCGAACCTCATCGTTTTCGGAACAAAAAATGGAAAAACGCGAAGAGAATTGGCCGAGGCCAATGATTGCGTCGTAATAGCACCGCCCGTAAGAAACGACCCGAAATATCTGCCCGTCTTTTTAATTCGGAGGAATGAAAAATCTCCTTTTTGTGGAATGAATTCGGCCATGGATTATTGTTCGACGATTATTTCGACTTTGTCGCCGCTTACCTCCGCATCTGCATATACCTTGTTCGCGTTGCCGATGCGAAGCTTTACCGCCTCTCCCTGTTCCAGAGTAAACTTTCCGGCCTGCGCCTGCACTGCGGATTCTCCGACCTTGATCGCTCCCCGGTTCGTGCGTTTGGCTTTGATCACAAGCTCGCAAGCCTCGCCGACGAGAATATCAGGAAGCTGCACCGCCGTACCGGCGGCAACCACCGTCGCTTCGCTCACGATAAATTTTGATTTGCTTTCTATCGCCATATCTTTTTTGATTAGTGGTAATTATTCGACCTTTAATTACCGTTTGCTTAAAACTTCGGTTGTTTCTTTTTCGACTTGTCTTTTGGGGTTTCCTCTGCTGACAATCCGGAACCTTCCTCTTTGCCTTTAAGCGCCATTTCCCGCTGTCTCAATTCTTCTTCTTTGGATTTCAGTTCCGCTTCCCTTTCGGCCAGTGATTTCACGACAAGCGCCGAAGTTACCTCTTTCGTCACCTCCTGATAATCGATGCCGGAAAACGGAGAATTATCCATAAACTCCTGCTCCTGCAAATCAATTGTTTCATAAATGCCGTTTTTGAATTCAATCGTTTTTCCCGGCCGTGTCACAGCGATGCCATTGATCACTTCCGTTACAGTGGGAATCATCACGATGCTGTAATAATGTCCGTAGCGTGTAGCATAGCGCTTGGCTTTTGCCTTTGGTTTTTCCGGCGTCGATGTTTTATTCTTTGCCATACGAATTATTTGCGAATTGTTTGTTAAACTTTCCACGGGTCGACCTTTATATCCCGCGGAAACCCTCAAGGGCTTTCCATTTGGTCAGGCGGGTTTGGAAAGCTGGCCCGTCCGACCAAGATTTGAAGGATTATCGAAAGAACTATCAGGAAAACTTGACTACCGCGTGCCGCTCCGGCTGTTCCAGCTGCAGACCGCATTCCGTCAGATACTCGTTGACATTGGAATCTTCGCCCGGCGCCTGCCTGTTGGTGAGCAGCTTCGTATCGCGATTGGACAGATACCGGTATGTCAAAGCTTCCATGTCCAGACCCACCGCGCTCTTGCCGTATAGATCACCGGTTAATAAATCGTGCTTCAGGATATTAAGCGTACCGTGCGGAGACTGATATTTCACGATGCTCAGTCCGAATGTTTTCTCGCCCTGCAAAACCTGAAGTTTGTCGTGCGCGAAACCGCTGATCTTGTCCAGTACGTAACCGGAAGAAAGCAGGTATTTCTCAGTGTTTCCATGAGAGAACAGTGTCCGCAAAAATCCGTTGAAGTCGTCGCGGGTAGTCACGTTCGACGCGACCTGATTGATTCTCTGAAAAATCCCGCCGGTGAATCTTTTTGGATGAACGCCGCTCATGATCAATTCTTTCTTACCGAAAAGGAACGCACGTTCGACATCGACCAAGTGCTCAATGCCTTTCTTTCTGGTCTGATAATCAAAATCGCTTTCTTTGGTCCAGCCCGTCGTATTCTTCGCGGTTTCGGTGATGCCGATAGTCGTTCGGAAAATCTGGCAGTAGTTGATGGCTTCCGCCACCGTTGTCGCTTTTATCTCGCGAATGTCGGCGCCTTCCTCATTGGCGTTTCCGATGATCCAGATGATGTCGTTTTGCTGAAGGAGTCCGCCACCCAGTGATCCGTCACCCACCTGGCGCTGAAGCGTCAAAGTGTTGGTATTTACGTTCGTAACAATCATGACCTCTCCTGTCGGATTGCCCGTACCCTGGGTCGATTTCACGCAAAGCAAAACATCCCCGATGCTGAAATACGATCCGTTGGTCACGACCAGTGATGTCGCACCGCTTTGGTTGGCGGCTACTATATCTTCTCTCGCACCAAACTTGTCTTCGAACCACTTGAATTCGGGATCTGTCGTTTCTTTTTTCTTCAAAGCATCACCCTGTTTGGTAACCGGGTCTTTTCCGGCATTGGTCAAAATAGCCAAGAGCGGATATCGGGCGACATCCAGAAGCGAAATGACATCCGCCACGTCGTATTTTCTCGTCACGCCGAGATTATCCGTTCCTCTTACCCCGTTTGTTGGAGGCATATGTTTTTATCGTTAAATTGGTTAATTATATAGGAGGTTCGACCTTGGATTTATACTCCCAATCCTCCCAAGGGACTTTTTGACCCGCTTGTTCCGAAGATTTGTTCAAGGCGGCGTTCTTCCGCGCCCTTCTCTTCGCCGTGCGAGGTCGGAGCACCCGCTCCTCTCTCGACTTGCGCTTTGGCTTTCTTGAGGCGAATCTTTTCGGTATCCGTCACTTTCGTGTCTCCTTTTACTTTCCCGACGAATTCGTCCACTTTGGCGCAGGCGTCTTTGAGCGATATGACCGTTCCTTTCCGGGAAGCGGTATCGATCAAAGACAACACCAGTTCCCGATATTCCGCGCTGGTTTTTAAAAGCGGATGATCTTTCTTGGCATCCCTTATTTCCTGTGTCACAGAATCCCGAATCTGGCTCCGGCTGTCATATGTGTCGCTCACGATATTTTTTACTGTCGATACCATCCATTCGGCGAACTGCTTGGGCGTCATTTTCGCCAGCTCTTCGTCCGAAGGAACTTCCACGCCTTCGCCAGCATCCGTTTTTTTGTCATCATCCTTCTTTTCGTTTCCGGTATCGGCAATCTTTATTTTCTCCGGCTTTTTATTTTCCAGATCCTCATACATTCGGATCACTTCCTCCCGGCTTTTTCCGTGCCATTTGTCTTTTTTATTCGCATCCTCCTCTTCCTTGTCTTTCTCAACTTCCTCTTCATCCTCGGATTCTTCCTGATCCTTATCTTTTTTATTTTTATCTTCGACTTCGGATTCCTTTTCTTTTTCTTTATTTTTTTCATCCTCTTCAGACTCTTCTTCGTTTCCGCTGTTTTCATCTTCTTTTTTTTCTTCCTCTTCATCGCCTTTTCCACTATTTTCCTTGGATTTGCCATCTTTATTTTCTTTCTCTTCGTTTTCCTCTTCCTCGTCGGCGTTAAGAAGCGTATCAAGCTCCTTTTTTCGATCTTTATTCATAAGCGCTGTTATAATTTAATTTTTTTATTTTCTAAAATTGGGCTCGACCTTATCCCAAAATTTTTCCGTTTTTAACTGTTTTGGTTCATGGCACCGGCCGCTTCGTCTTTTTCCTTGATAGCGATTTCGACAAGAGTCAGGACTTTTTCATAAGCGTTGGCATTGGCCCGGTGCTGAAGATAGTCGGAAGCGATTTCTTCGGAAGTTTTTCCGGCAATTTCCAATTCCCGCAGTTCCTTGTATTCGATTGCCAGTTCCTCACGAATTTTTCCTTCCAGCCATTTCCACCCGGCGGTTCTGGCCATCTCCAACACCGCTAGTCCCGCTTCGAATTTTTTCTCGTTGGTTTCCATAGCGGTTTATTGCAGCTGCGCATCCTGCGATTGGTCGTCTCTTGCCGGTTCGGCGGGAATATCCATCTGCGGACCGCCATAAAGCCCACCCAAGCCGCCGCCGTTTTCTTCACTGACCAGTAAATCTTCCAAAGTGGCAATTATGCTTTCGACCACATCGCGAAAGCCGGATTTTTCAGATTGATAGACCTCCTTGGCCGCATTCACAATACTCTCGACTTTTTTCCAGTTCTCATCCACATCTCCGGCGCCGATCTTGTCGGGCTTTTGGTTTTTAAAGCCGACCTTCTTTTCCACTTCTTGATCCGCTTCCTGATTGTCAGCATCCTCATCTATGTTTTCATCAACAGTTTCTTTTTCATTGTTTTCCATAAAATGTTTGTTGGATTAATTATTATTTTGATTCGACCTTTTCGATGGTGACTTTCAGTTTGTGTCCCAGATCGATTTTGGAAGACTCTTCCTGGGAAAGATAAATCGTATGTACTCGACCCTGTTCTTCTTGAAGAGACACGATGCAATCTGATCCACTCAGCGTTTTGCTTATGACGGATACTGCGGCGGTTTTGATTATGGAATTTGTTTTAGCCATAGTTGTTTATTGATTGTTTAATTTCTGACCGATGAATGGAACACGCGAAAGTATTCTTCTTATCAGGCTCGGCTTTGACTGTTGCGTCTGCGGCAAGGCTTGAGACGGAGTTCCGGATTGAGACGCAACAGGGGTTTCCGCTTTTTCTTCCTGTTCTTTTTGTTGAACCGGCTCGCTTTTCTCTTCTCCGAGAAGCACCGCCCGATAGGCTTCTTTGTCCATTTCCACGAGAATCATTTCCTGAATAATCCGCTTACGCCTTTTCCACTGAGTAAACTCATCCGTATTGGCCGGATCCGGTTTATCCTGAGTCACCAACTTGTCGTAAAGAAGCAGAACCTGATTGAGTCTCGTTTGCTGGTCGGGTGGAATGGCCGGATCGACCGCCACCATCGCATCCACTTTTATTTCCTTATCTTCGGAGGTAAATTCTTTGAAGCTCACTTCATCACCAACAACGCGGTAAAGCTTATCTTCCTCGATAAACTCCCGGTTCATTTCGATGAGAATATTGGCCAGTCGGGTAAGCGTTTCCGAAAGATTCTGGGCAAAGGTGCTGAGACGCAGATTGCTCTGGCCGATAAGCATAGCCACTTTCCCGACCGGCTCACCGGCCGATTGCGGCATGCCCTGCACATATTCGGAAATAGCCAGTGTTTTTTCAATCTCGTCAGAGAGCATCCTTTCCTCATTCACTCCCATTAATGAAATGTCCGGTAATCGCTCCACAACCACGTCGTCCATCTTCCGCAGTTCCCATTTGGCGCCCGGCGCAAAAATGATGTCGTTTTTGGAAATGCCCGAATCTTTTCTGATTTTGACCACCGGATCAAGCATCAAAATAACATCATCCATGCGCTGGTTTCTGAGGTCGGCGATTTCGACGATGGTCGTTTCCACCGGTTCGATATGCCCGATCGCCCACATTTCCCAATTCACTTCATGGTCGGCGAGATTTAAAAATATGCGGCCGTGATTCACTTCCTGATAGGGCGTTTCGTCATTTCTCATCAGAATTTCCCGATTGCCGATCGTAATCAGCTTTCCTTCTTCGAAGTCATAGCATTCCCACAATTCGAGCATTTTTTCCCGTTCGTATTTTTCGCCTGTCACTTTAATGACCGATTCGCTTTGTGCCTTCGATTCGGCACTTTGAATCTGTCCCATCTTTTTGATATTGATGTCGTAGCGTTCCTGCTTCCAGTCTTCGACCTGCTTGGACTGAAGAAAATTCACATTTTGGTAAAGCGCATTATCGCCCCTTGATTTTTCGTCGCGTTCGATTTTTTCCTTCGATTTGATGATGCGCCGGATGAGCCATGGACAGTCTTCTTCCAAATCTTCCGTTTCCGGAGCCGGCATAATATCCCAAAGATCGCAGATGGTCAGAAACGGATCATCGTAATCGATGCTTGAGTCGGTCAGCCAGCTCACCATGCCAATGCCGTTTCCAAAAGTAGTGGCTGATTTTATCCATAGCGAAAGTTTTTTCTGCAGCTTTATAACATCGAAATCATAGTTGACCAGATCGTCCCAGGCCTGAATGGATTTTGAATCGACGTCCTTTTTCTCGCGTGGGAGAACTCTGGTTTTTCGCTTGGCCGTTACCATGCGCGATGCTACAGTTTCCACAATCTGAAAGGCAATCGGCGGCATAAGACGCGTCTGATAGGCATAGTTCACTTTTTCCTGATAAGCCCGATAGAGCTTGTACATGCGGAGCCACTTGCCCCGATACGGTCGCAGATAATTTTCCGCCCGGGTAAACCTTTTTTTCCATTTTTCAATGAGCGCCGACTCGCTGTCAGTCGGAGAATATGTTTCGTTGCCTGAAGTTTCTTTTTCTTTTTCTTTTTTTACGTTTGAATCCGCCATAAGGAAAAATATAAAAGCCGAACCCTTCCGAGAGTTCGGCTCCAATTTTTTCCAATCTTGTTCCCATCGTATCAATGCAAGGCCGAGGCCTGAAAGGATGCGGTGCTTTTCCTTGGCGTCCGCCGACCAAACAAAAAAACGAGACTACCACTTCGTGCCATCAAAATCCGACCATTGATTTGGTCAAAAGATTATTGATAACAGAAGTCGTAGCCCCGTCTCGTTTAGTTCCGATTGATCGGAACGCCGTCAGGCAAAACTTTCTGCGTGTTTTGTAGTTTTATTTTAGCAGATCGTATTAAGCTGTCAATACTTACATATATTTCATAACCGACATTTACTCTTTTGCTGCTTCCCAATAACCACCCTTTGCCGGTCCAATTCTTTTAATCAGCCCTTTTTCTTTCATCTTTTTAAGATTGCTATTCACGCTTTTTTCAGATATTTTCAGAATATCCCTTAATTGCAACACGGTGACAAATTTATTGCCCTTAATAATCTCTAGGATTCTAAGCTGATTTTCACTCACCTTTTCACTCACCTTTTCACTCACCTTTTCACTCACCCCATGTTTATATTTTTCCATTCTTTGCTCCACGCTCATCTTCTGCAAATCCGGCCTTTCAAATTTGATTTCAAACCATGCGTCACCGGCTTTTATTTCAGGATGAGGCAAAAGATACTCGTCCATCATCTCATTCATTCTTAAAAGTCCGGATCCCACCTTTTCCACCAATTCCATTCTCTGCATCAAGCCGAACAGAAGATAATTCCGGGGAAAACTCCTGGTATACAAATCTTCAACTTTGACATTCCCAATCAATCCGCCGGGGTTGAAAATCTCCACCCGATCGTGAAAAATACTTATTTGGATATTCCCCGGCGAGAAATAATCTCTGTGAGCAATCGCATTGAGCAACGCTTCCCTCAAAGCCTCCTTCGGCAATTCCAGAACTTCTTTCCTTGGTCCGCCACCCCTGATTATATATTCCGTATTCAGCTTTGACTGCAAATATTTGAATGCTTCTTGATAGTTGGTATATAAATCGGCATCGAATTCTTTGCTGTCGATTATTTTTGTTTTCGTCTTTCCCAAAAACAGCGCGCATGTGATTGTGGCATTGGTAATGAATCTTGAAGCCTTCCGGCAAAACATCAGCACTCCCGCGTTCTTAATTCTTTTATCATCCAGAAGTTCCAAATTTCGCAAGACCTCATCGCGAGTCAGGCTGGTTTCGATGCCGGTTTTTTTCAGAAAGTTATCGTAAGCAACGCTGTTGAAGTCTTCATTCAAATCGAATTTCTTGTTTATTTTTTCGTCAAAGCGAATAAGTCCTTCGTTCATGAAGAAATCACGAATTTCATCTCTTGACAATTGCTGGCTGTTGGCGCCCTGGCGCATATAGAATTTTCCTCCGGTCGAATAAGGCTTCTTCTTGCCTTCCGGCACATCGATGATTACCACTCCTCCGAATACGCCCATGTCAACTGAAAGGCTCGGATCGAATTTTCTCACCAAGTCCTGAATTTCCGATTTCATTTTGTTGCTCAAAGTAACCGGTTTTATTTTTCCGTCGTCGGTGACTCCGATCAGAATCTTGCCTCCGCTGGCATTGGCCATGGCACAGATTTCTTTAGCCAGATTGGAATTGTAACTTTCCTTGAATTCCAGATTGAAACCTTCGCCTTGCTGGATTAGAAAATCAAATTCTTTAGTGTTCATAAAAGTATTGCTTATTAAGCTCCCGTTGAATCATATCAAAAAAATTCATCCGAAGCCAGTTGCCGGTTTCGTTTCTTCCTTTTTATTATGACTTCAAAATTTATTATTTCAGGTATGCGGCAATATTCGCCTGATGCTCTTCCAGCGTCTTGGCGCAGTGAATTTGCCGGTTATCGTCGTGAATATAATACAGGCATTCCGTTTCGGCCGGATGAAGAGTCGCTTCGATTGCGTCCAGTCCCGGATTACCAATCGGATATGGCGGAAGCCCTTTGTTTTTGTAAGTGTTATATGGCGAATCGATATTTCTGATATCGTCCGCCGTGACCGGCGCCCACCAGCCGGTGTCGGTTTTGCCTCGTGCATACTGAACGGTGGCATCTATTTCCAGATTCATATCGCTGTTCAGTCTGTTCCACATAATTCCGGCAATAAGCGGCATATCATCTTTTCCGGCCGCTTCTCGCTGAATGATGGAAGCCAACTTCACCCCTGTCGTCCATTTTATGTTCTGCTCGGCAAACTGACTGACATACGGCGCGAATTGTTCATCGAAACGCCTGGTCATCCGATTGGCCATATCCAATCCGCTGTCCGAAACCGGGATGAGATAAGTATCCGGAAAATACGTTCCCTCGATATAATCTATTTTCATTCTGGTAATCTCCGTATTCCATCTTTCGAGATCATCGTCATTCCAATCGAAAGTCTTTGCCAATAGTTCTCCGATCTGTTCTTTTCGGAATCCTTCCGGAATAACCACCCATTTCATATCAGGATCGCCGGTCAGTTTGTCGGCCAACTGCCAGGCAGTCAGATTTTTGGATACGTTATATCCGCCCGCTTGCATCGCATCATGTTTCTTCTTGAGAGCCAGCACAAGATTAAAAGCGAGTTTATTTTTTATCAAACCCTGGCTTTTCAGCTTATCCAAAATTTGCGATTCATCTTGTTTCAACCCTACTGTAAAAACTTCTTTCTTTTCTTGCGATCCGGGCGCACCGAAAAACAATCGCTGCGTCATGAATAAGCCCGCGACAATAATCACGACCGCTCCCGATATTATGCCAATTTTTACTTTCCTGTTCATATTTCAATTTTCTCACGAATGGCTGTTTCAGTCAAAAAAAGTGAACCATAAAAAAATCTATTGCTTTTTTCCATGAGTTTCAAAAAAATATCGGGATTTTTATGGCTCAAAATCGCCTGAATATCCAATGAAAAATCCCCCTGTGGATAACTTTATTTTCGACTTGACTTTACTCTTCGCCTATCCTAACATCACAACACTTCGGGAAAAAATAATGGCTTGTTTAAAGCTCTTGGTACGAACGCCGGAATAAAAAAGCTCACTAAATATTGACCGAAATTGCACAGGAACTTTACGGAAAATTTACCGGCATTATTTTATACTGAAGCCATAATTAAAGATTTGCACATTTGATCCGATAGAGCATTCGAACGTTTACTGCCCGTAGGCAGACAGGTCTCAAGAAGACCAAAAAATATTTACGGATGTCTCAAACGAAAAAATGCGCAGATCGCCTAATCATTAAAAGTATTGATTATGAAAACACAATACTCGAAAAAGAAGATCCTGAAGCTGGCGGGAGTCACGGCTCTGACGCTGGCTTTGGGAATCGGCGCGGCGAGCGCTTTCGCTTCCAGTGAAGGCGGAAAGACCGCGCAGGAAAAAATCCAATCCTTATTGGATAAGTTGAGCGTCGCATCGGAGAACGAGCAAAAAAACGGTCAGCTCGTCGACACCCCTCAGGGCAAAGTGTTCGCGGGAGAATCGGCGGAGAAAATGAAAAAGTTGCATGATGAAACCATGGCTCAGGCAGATGCCTTGGTTGCCCGTCCCGAGAACGAGAGACAGAAAGCTATCGACGAAATCAAAAAATTCGCCGATAAAAAAGACTTGAACGTCAATTACAAAAGGACAACTAAATCCGTCTATAATCCGAGCATAGCGGAAGAAGTATACACGACCGACTATGATCAATACGAAGTGGACGCGCGAAACAACAAGATTATCCAATTCGGACCTCGTCCGATCGCTGTTGGCGAAAAAGGCAAGACTTTCAATACCGAGGACAAATATTCCAAAAGCGAACTGGAAACCATGGCTCGCCAATTTATTGCCAAAAATGTTCCTGAAGTAAAACTTGATGATCTCTCCGTCAATTTTGGCGACAAGGAGGGTGTGAACTTTTTCTTCCGTTGGGAAGATACAACACGGGAAATCGAGGATATTCATCCTTTTATCCAGGTCGGGTTTTCCCGGGGAGGCGACTTGCTAAGCTATATGAACTCTCTCGGTCTATAATCGCCGGGGCTTAATAATTAATATCGAAACAAAAATATGAGAATTTTGAAGACGAAGCGGGCGATGCTATTCTCGATGATTGCGATGGTAGCGTTGCTTGCGGGAGGCGTCAAATCGGCGCTGGCTCTCTCGGGAACTTACAATTTTGCCAGTAGCGGTAACTACTATACAAACTACCCTCCCCATTAAAACTATCACACCAAA
>Ga0074195_1001970_pt1 | contig 25294 bp, 39 predicted proteins | sample EPASupsiteHSE623_FD_64525 | JGI IMG/M metagenome (GOLD analysis project Ga0074195, IMG submission 64525) | Bioremediated contaminated groundwater from EPA Superfund site, New Mexico - Sample HSE6-23 | ecosystem: Environmental > Aquatic > Deep subsurface > Groundwater > Contaminated ... | reverse complement strand
TGCCTCAGATGTCTTCTGATCTTCTTTGTTGCACGTATAACTTCTGGTTCTCAGCCAGGCAGATACTGAGAAGAAAAGCATTTTGGCGGTATTGCACGCTCGCCGCTTGGCTGCCTGTGGGCCGTAGTGCATGCCACCATGCAATGAGCGTGGATAGCCGGGACGGATGGATATGGCTGCAGGATTGGGGGGTGCTCGCACGCAAGGAAGACGGAAGCCAGCTCAGCGGCTCTAGTGCGGTTGGGCGTGCTTGCCTGGTGGCCGCTCACAGGTTGAATTGTCTGCCAGCCCAGGGGGGCTGCAGGCCGTCAAGGGGCTCCCGGCTGATATCTTCCTGGCCAGATCCAAAGGACATGATTCAAAGCCGCCTGGCGGAGAGGAGCTGGCGTGAGGAGAGCGCGCATGGCCAGCAGCGTTCTCTTCGGAGAGTGACCATAGGCAGAATCCCTGGGGGCGCGAGGCCAGATGGCTGAAGGCGTCCACTGCGCTGAAGAAAGTGGACCAGATTTACGGGCCGAGGCTTGCGGAGACTGCGAAGAAGCATTCCAGTGAGACCTTCTATGCGCTCGATGATCCTCTGGGGGCTGCGATTTTTTCGGTGCTGGTGGAGATGTGAAGGTGACTCTGAGGAATGGATACAGATTAGGAGTGAAGCGAATAGGACAAAACTGCTCCGGACAGGCTGATAGACTATAGAGCGAATATGTCTGATGTGAAGCATTCAGACCGGGTGCTATGATCATAACCTGAAGATTTCTATGGCGGATTCCACGCATCCATACGGGCCAAAACATCTTTCTTCGGCAGGCGTCTTCCGGCGCTGCTCATGAGTTCAAGGGACGCACATCCCCTCGTTTCTGAGATTACCTTCTCCTTGACCAATGCGTCAAGAAGCCATAGGGTTCCGTGATGCTCTACACCTTCATTAGAGGCTGCTTTGCGCAAAGCTCCATCACCTGTGAGAAGCACGGCATTCTCCTGTATCGCCAACACCAGAGCAAAAAGATCCAGGCGACCGGGGTGCTTAGGATATTTCCTAACCAATTCCTCCACATGCCGCACTCCGACTTCTGACAGGCCCATCTCCACGAGGCCCTGGCTCTGAAGATTCCATGAATAGGGCAAACGAAGCTCAAAGAAGATTACATCTGGAATTATGAACGTCCAGGGAAGACGAAATACGTCGGGCGCTAGATCTCCTGCAAGGAGATCAAGCCACACATTGCTATCAGCCACACACTTCAGCTAACCACCCTCCATGAAGCGCCGCCTCTTCTGACAGGAAGGTCTTTACGGGGCGGCCTAACAGTTCGCCCGCCCGCGTTTCTGAAATAATATCATCAGCCATAGCTCCCATTACCATTCTCTCGAATCTCCTGGGGAGCTCCGGCTTCATTTCATCACCCGGCTCATTTTTGCGCCAGCCACGCAGGCTGAAAAACTTAAAGAGGGTTTCTTTCTCAGCTTCGGATATTATCCCAAGGTCATGGGCCCGATAGATCCAGGCCTGCATGCTCAGGCCGTACTTGTGCTTGAGGATGTGCAGCTCATAAATGCTAAGTGCGGACCTCTTTCCTCGCAGTTCGAGTCGGGCGGCGATCTCAGGGACCAAGAATGCCGCAGCAAAGCGATGGGCTGCCTTTTCTTCGTCAAGCCCCACAGGCTTTAACACCAAGTGCCCGAGTTCGTGAGCAAGGTTAAACCTCTGGCGATCTCCGGGTATGTTCGTTCTGGTAGCGATAACTGTTACGACGAAATCATTCTTTGCTTGAAAAGTGCAAGCATCAAACTTCGCATCTGCATCAATCGCTGTGACTTTGATCCCTTTGTCTTCGAGCAAATCAGTGAGGTTCTCGATTGGCCCATCTCCCAGGCCCCATGCTTGTCTCAGGTCTTCGGCTGCCTTCTCTACATCCAGATATGTGAGGACCTCTCGCGGGAATCCAGCCGGACACTCGAATTCGGTTATCCTTTGGGAAAGGATCTCTTCTATCTCCAGATACCGCTCAAGCCAGTCCTGCACTCGCATGATCAGGGCATCATGGCCTTTTGCTGATAGGGCCCGGCGTCTTCTGAACTTGGGCTCTATTTCCGTGATAGATCGAGGCCTGAGGAAGAATTCAATGCGGACCATCAGAGCCTGGGCTAACTGAATTAGAACTTTGGAGCTCGGGACATCCAGATCTCGCTCATATTTGGATATGGCTTGAGCGCTGACACCAGTCTTAGTAGCCAACTGTCGTTGGTTCAGGCCGGCCATTTTTCGTCCTTGTTTTATGCGCTCTCCGATAGTCATAGTACCACCAGTTTACAAAACTTAAACTATATGTATGCTTGTAAACCAAAAAAGGATTGTGGTCAAAAAAAATTCGAAAGCATATGGCATTTGAGTCGAAAAGTATCCGAATGGACTGGCTTGGAATTGATACCGCTTGGGAGCGTGGATGCCTGCCGGAAATCCGGGCGAGTGTGGATCATCGATCATCGGGCGGGCTGGCCCGGCCTCCCTCGCTTGCTTGCAGTTCCGGGGATGCCGGCAGCCAGCTTGGCGGTATCATTACGGCCTCGCCTTCGCCTGCACGGAGCTGGGCGACATCGAGCGGGCCCAGGAGCATTTCCAGATGGCGCGGGAGATGGAGGCACCCGAGGACCTGCGCGGCCTGGCCAGGAATGGGCTGCGTGAGATTGCTGTCCATGGGCTCAAAGCCAGGCCAGGGGGGCGCGGATGGATGCGGTCTTCTATCTGCTGGATGCGCTGCAGCTGTTCCGCGGGAAGTCGCTGGAGGAGATCTGGGAGATCTCCTTTGAGATCGGGATGCTGGTGTCGAGGTCAGAGGAACGTCGGACCATACCGGCACAAGGAGATCTGGGAGATCTCCTTTGAGATCGGGATGCTGGGGCGGCAGGGGTTGGACATCAACGATCCCCAGGAGACGCATGTCCTGCGGGCGCTGCCGGTGAGGGTCTTCTCGGCGCTGGAGCTGGGGTGCGTCATGTATGCGGGATTCGAGAGGTCGAGCCGGGGATGGATATAGGGGTAACTTTGCCTAGAAAGAAAAACATCGAGTAGAGAATTGTAGATCAAATTCGCAATTGGGGCTCAAATCAGATTACGTTTCTCCTCTAGCGTCATGGCTGACGGGCAAGTCCATTTGTGCGTCATAGCCATTAAATTATGACGTACAAATCAAGTGTCTGGTCATGGATGGCGCGCAAATTCATTTGTTCTCACGTTCAGTTATGTCAAGAAGCTCTGGAAATATATATACCGGAGAACGGCTTCCCTTTCCCTCACGAAGTAAGCGCAAGATTCCCTCCTGTTCCAACTTTTGGATAATCCTTTGGGCGGTTCTGCTTGGTATTCCGGATTTTAGTGCAAAGTCGCTGGAGCTAATGATCGGACAGTAGAATAAAACATCATTTGCCTGGATGGAGTACTGAGAGCGTGTGATTTCTGGAACTCGTGTTTTCATGTCATTATGCAGCTTTAAAATTGCCCTCGCTTTAACACTGTTTTCTTCTGATTGCAGAACAAGTGCCTGAAGGAAAAAGGATATCCATCCGTTCCAATCGCCATCCTTGGATATCTCCTGCAGTCGGTCGTAGTAGACTTCTCGGTTTCTTTCAAGGTAAGCGCTAATATAGAACATGGGCCGAGAGAGTATTTTCTTATGATAGAGGATTATGGGCACGAGCATCCTTCCGATGCGGCCATTTCCATCCAGGAAAGGGTGGATCAGTTCAAACTGGGCCTTGAGGATGGCCAACTGGACAAGAGGATCTCTTTCAGTGCTGTAGAGGTATTCTTCCCAATTGGAGAGGGCATCCATCAGAGTTGATGGTTCTGGCGGAATGAAGGTTGCACCTTCGATGGGAGTGCCGGGCGATGCGATGTAGTTCTGGATGTGTCGAACCTCGCCTGGCTCCTTGTACCTACCTCGAACACCAGTCAGAAGTATGCGGTGGAGGTTTCGGATAGTGTTGATGCTAAAAGGGCGAGCTGCCAATTCCTCGACTGCGGCACCCATTGCCTTGCGGTAGTTTATAATCTCGTGAATGTCACGGATCTGTGGGGTGTCGGGAATTTCTTGGTCCGGCCCTCGCTTACCAACATCTGCCTCATATTCCAGGACCTCTTCCAGCGATGCTTGAGTGCCTTCAATCCGAGATGATAAGACCGCCTCACGAGTGGTCAGAGGCGACAGCAGTACCTGAGGATTGACCATGCCAAGAAGAATCCCATCGTATCGAGCCAGAGCAGCGTTGGACTTACCAATGAGGGTTACGTGCCTTTCCCAGTCGATGTCCTCAAGGGGCAGCCTTTGTGGAATGTATGGCTCCATCATACCGTCTCCTTGTGTTTAGGGCTTCCTTCCAGGGCATCAAAGCAGCCTATGACACTTTGCCGCACATCGCCATTGAACTTGCGCATGAGCTGTCTCTCCATTTGATCTTCGCCAAGTTCACCCGCTCTGGGTCTCTCTCAAAGCTGGAAGGATCTCCAGGATTATGACCTGCACTTCGTAGAGTGGCCGCGGTGGCGGGTAACAAGGGCGTTAAGATCTGCAGTCATCTGCAATACTGTAGTTCCACCCATATATTTTATCTCGTGGGTTGCAGAGAGATGATCCCTCTGATTTTTGAGCCTGAGAAGGAATAGAATGCGAACTCCGCTATGTGGACCTCGGGCAGCTCGATAAGGAAATGGAGTTGCTACACAGCTAGTCTCCAGCTCGCGCCTGGCCACTCACGCCTATGTAGCCCTGGGCATCGCCTACCAGAAGAAGGGCGACCTCCTGCGGGCCAGGCAGAACGCCATGCGGGCTCTTGCAGCCGATCCCAGGAATCCGGTGGCCCTCAAGAACCTGGGCGCCATCTTCGGCCAGGAGGGCGACAGCCTACAGGCTCTCTATCACCTGCGCCAATCCAACGAGTGCGATCCCCAGGACCTGCAGACCGTGTACGGCCTCGCATTCGCCTACATGGAGCTGGGCGACATCGAGCAGGCGCAGAAGCATTTCCAGATGGTGCTGGAGACGGCGGCACCCGAGGACCTGCGCGGCCTGGCCAGGAATGGGCTGCGTGGAGAAATGCGGTCCGGGGACTCAAGCCCAGAGGGCCTCGGGTGGATGCGGTCTTCCATCTGCCGGATGCGCTGCGGCTATTCCGCGGGAAGTCGCTGGAAGAGATCCGGGAGGTCATTCGAGATCGGGATGATAGGGCGGCACGGGACGGGCTGGATATCAACGACCCCAAGTCGAGCCATGTCCTGCGAGCGCTGCCGGAGGGGGGTGTTCTCGGCGCTGGAGCTGGTGTGCATCATGTATGCGGGGTTCAAGAGGATCGAGCCGGGGATGGATGGCGGGGTGGGTCTGGGCGAGGAGTGGGGGATGGCGGAGAGGCTTGGGATGGAGATGCCGTAATCTCAACGAAGGCATCCGCTTTTTTGCTATTCAATGATAGTCTCTGATGCGGATTGTAAATGGCTTTTCGCCAGAGTTTAAATACCCACTTGCATCCGAAAGGCAGGCGAATAGACCCCTTCTAAATGGAGCCCTCAAGCACAAGATTTATGCAAAATAAGCCCTTTCAAAGGGCGATCGCAAAGCCCATCCCGATGAAAAGGGAACTGAAAGAACTAGATCCAGAATCCTGGGCGATGCCCTTGGTAGTATCGCAAAGCCCATCCCGATGAAAAGGGAACTGAAAGACTTTGCGAGCTGTATCGACTACAAGCGAATCGATAGGGATCGCAAAGCCCATCCCGATGAAAAGGGAACTGAAAGTTATACCACCTCTGCTCATCCGCATCCCAGGTCACGCCCGATCGCAAAGCCCATCCCGATGAAAAGGGAACTGAAAGTTGCAAAGTCGGTGAGACTTACACCATTGATGGTAATAATCGCAAAGCCCATCCCGATGAAAAGGGAACTGAAAGTCCACGCCGTCACTGCCCAGGGCGAGCAGCATCTCGCCCAATCGCAAAGCCCATCCCGATGAAAAGGGAACTGAAAGTGCAGAGGATGTTCTCCTGCCTCTCGACATGGTTCGATCGCAAAGCCCATCCCGATGAAAAGGGAACTGAAAGAAGATCTACAGAAGATCTCAACCGATGCAAAATCGGATCGCAAAGCCCATCCCGATGAAAAGGGAACTGAAAGCGGTGAACAACCTCATCTTCACCAATGCGAACGCCACCATCGCAAAGCCCATCCCGATGAAAAGGGAACTGAAAGGCCAGGGTCGCGGTGATGGCCTTTCCCAAAATGGACAATCGCAAAGCCCATCCCGATGAAAAGGGAACTGAAAGCTACAACCCCATTGAGATGGAGGCGCAGATCAAATCCATCGCAAAGCCCATCCCGATGAAAAGGGAACTGAAAGAAGATACCGTCGTAGTGGAAAGAAGAGAAATAGCCTTTTCCTATCGCAAAGCCCATCCCGATGAAAAGGGAACTGAAAGAAGCGATGAGTCATCTGATGCAATCCAGTCATGGGCAGATATCGCAAAGCCCATCCCGATGAAAAGGGAACTGAAAGATCTTTCAGGATCAGCCTTGAAATTGATGCTCTCCCGGATCGCAAAGCCCATCCCGATGAAAAGGGAACTGAAAGAATACATCAATCCATCTTCTCTAGTCCGGAATTTATCATCGCAAAGCCCATCCCGATGAAAAGGGAACTGAAAGTCTTGGTCATCTGAGATGCCTTCATGCCCTTCTTGACATCGCAAAGCCCATCCCGATGAAAAGGGAACTGAAAGCGGAGTGCTGCCTTCTGGGAGAGTGCGCCAACCACGATCGCAAAGCCCATCCCGATGAAAAGGGAACTGAAAGGATATGTCTGTCCGGGATATCCAGGTGGCAGAATTGAATCGCAAAGCCCATCCCGATGAAAAGGGAACTGAAAGCGCTTTGGTTATGCCAATGTGGGCGCAGTCTGCATTATCGCAAAGCCCATCCCGATGAAAAGGGAACTGAAAGCTTTTCGGCCTTCTGGAAAACGCTATCTTCCATCAGAATCGCAAAGCCCATCCCGATGAAAAGGGAACTGAAAGGTATTACAAGTCGGAAGTTCTAGTGTCGATGTGTGCTCGATCGCAAAGCCCATCCCGATGAAAAGGGAACTGAAAGCTCAAACTGATTTTAAGGACGATTAAGAATACCAAAATCGCAAAGCCCATCCCGATGAAAAGGGAACTGAAAGTGAATTGGTCGTTACCATCGAAGAAGCCGGAATCGTCGCATCGCAAAGCCCATCCCGATGAAAAGGGAACTGAAAGGACGATTGCCCAGGTAGCGGATGTTACCGGGCTGACGGAGATCGCAAAGCCCATCCCGATGAAAAGGGAACTGAAAGTTTTAGGCGGCACATTCTCAGATTCTTCAACCATAGGCGATCGCAAAGCCCATCCCGATGAAAAGGGAACTGAAAGTGTAATCTGCTGACGCCCCATCCACAATCTACCGCGCCCTCATATCGCAAAGCCCATCCCGATGAAAAGGGAACTGAAAGTTCCCGGTTTCCTCGATGAATCCGAGACTGTCCGAAAATCGCAAAGCCCATCCCGATGAAAAGGGAACTGAAAGTCTCTTGGAAAATGGGTAGTCGTCAAGGAATGGTTCAATCGCAAAGCCCATCCCGATGAAAAGGGAACTGAAAGTTGTCGATGCTCATGGTCATCTCGTTTGCTTGGATGATCGCAAAGCCCATCCCGATGAAAAGGGAACTGAAAGAGAAGGATCGGCGAAGGGGAATCTCGGACAGCGCGCTCGATCGCAAAGCCCATCCCGATGAAAAGGGAACTGAAAGAGAACTGCCCGTCAACCGGATAGGGGCCATCGCGCGAAAATCGCAAAGCCCATCCCGATGAAAAGGGAACTGAAAGATAAACCCAATCTGGAAGGTAATTGCTCGGAGCAGGGAGATCGCAAAGCCCATCCCGATGAAAAGGGAACTGAAAGATAAACCCAATCTGGAAGGTAATTGCTCGGAGCAGGGAGATCGCAAAGCCCATCCCGATGAAAAGGGAACTGAAAGAAAAAGCATTGGCCGCCTTCATGGCCCGCGAAATGATAATCGCAAAGCCCATCCCGATGAAAAGGGAACTGAAAGCCAGGCCCAGCCCATTCGTCCCAAACATCTTCTGCCACTGATCGCAAAGCCCATCCCGATGAAAAGGGAACTGAAAGTGCAGTCCACCCGCACGCCGCTTAAGCCATGTGCTATCGCAAAGCCCATCCCGATGAAAAGGGAACTGAAAGCCGCACCGCACCAAGCGGGGATGGCCGGGCTATCCAGATCGCAAAGCCCATCCCGATGAAAAGGGAACTGAAAGATATATATTTGTCCCGGCCCCTGAAGGAAACTGCCCTGATCGCAAAGCCCATCCCGATGAAAAGGGAACTGAAAGATTCAAGCGATATAGACACCCCTTGGATTGCGCCGATGTGGAAATCGCAAAGCCCATCCCGATGAAAAGGGAACTGAAAGACTCCTTTGAAGGTAAATTCCGTTATGCTTCCACAAGATCGCAAAGCCCATCCCGATGAAAAGGGAACTGAAAGTGAACAGATACCCCATTCTCTCCTATCATCGCCGTCCCATCGCAAAGCCCATCCCGATGAAAAGGGAACTGAAAGTCTCGGAATTCAGGCATGCCGTATTCATCGGTTCCTGTGAATCGCAAAGCCCATCCCGATGAAAAGGGAACTGAAAGTCTCAAAGAGCCTGATCTGGACGAGCTGGCAAGGTTCAATCGCAAAGCCCATCCCGATGAAAAGGGAACTGAAAGAAGGAATGCGCGGCGTCTCGATCGAGTTCGCTGGCAAATCGCAAAGCCCATCCCGATGAAAAGGGAACTGAAAGTAACCGATACGCAACTCACCGTGCAAATACCGATTACATCGCAAAGCCCATCCCGATGAAAAGGGAACTGAAAGATCTGTGTATCCGGGTATGGCACGTACGGCTTCGGAAAATCGCAAAGCCCATCCCGATGAAAAGGGAACTGAAAGTGTGAACAGGCCAGCAATGCGGGGCAGATGATCGCGAGATCGCAAAGCCCATCCCGATGAAAAGGGAACTGAAAGATCTCCGGAGCACGGAATATGATGAAGTCAGACGTTTATCGCAAAGCCCATCCCGATGAAAAGGGAACTGAAAGATCCTTGCAAATGGGCTTGACCTCTCAGTTCGGCATGGATCGCAAAGCCCATCCCGATGAAAAGGGAACTGAAAGCGTACAGCCGGGCCGGAAGAAAATTCGACAAATAACATCGCAAAGCCCATCCCGATGAAAAGGGAACTGAAAGACGTTTCAATTTCATCCACGTCCGAGAAGATCTATCCATCGCAAAGCCCATCCCGATGAAAAGGGAACTGAAAGCGCCTTCGCCAGTTCGCTAAAGACCCGCGTGAGGACCAAGATCGCAAAGCCCATCCCGATGAAAAGGGAACTGAAAGTTATACAGGAGATCCCGTGTCTGGAAAGCCTTAGATCATCGCAAAGCCCATCCCGATGAAAAGGGAACTGAAAGATTCCATCGAATACGACAACGGCACCACGAGTGCGATCGCAAAGCCCATCCCGATGAAAAGGGAACTGAAAGATTAATAGCCACGTTGCCCGCGAAGTAGTGATCTGATATCGCAAAGCCCATCCCGATGAAAAGGGAACTGAAAGCCTCTCACAGGGCAATAGGTCAAGGTAATCGAGCTTTATCGCAAAGCCCATCCCGATGAAAAGGGAACTGAAAGCAATGCAGCCTATGAATCGCAGTTGGCAACCATCTCGGAATCGCAAAGCCCATCCCGATGAAAAGGGAACTGAAAGTGCGATAGATCATCCTATCAGCGCATAGCCGATCAAATCGCAAAGCCCATCCCGATGAAAAGGGAACTGAAAGTTCAATTCAGCCTTCCTGACGTGCAATTCATATTCTATCGCAAAGCCCATCCCGATGAAAAGGGAACTGAAAGATCTCTTTGGCCGTCATGGGCTTCTTGGTGAGGTCCAATCGCAAAGCCCATCCCGATGAAAAGGGAACTGAAAGATTACAGGATAATTCGATATCGCGCTAACTTCTTGAAATCGCAAAGCCCATCCCGATGAAAAGGGAACTGAAAGCACTAAACAAGGCATTTCTCGGTACTTCGGATTATGGTATCGCAAAGCCCATCCCGATGAAAAGGGAACTGAAAGGAAAGCGGGGAAGCTGCTGATGTTATGATGTGGGGGAGATATCGCAAAGCCCATCCCGATGAAAAGGGAACTGAAAGATCTTTTCAAGTCGTAACTTAAATTCTTTTGCATTTTTAATATCGCAAAGCCCATCCCGATGAAAAGGGAACTGAAAGAGCATTTCCTTGATATTTGAATCTCCAAATGTCGTAAATCGCAAAGCCCATCCCGATGAAAAGGGAACTGAAAGAAACCGCTTCGCGAATCTTCTCGCCGCCTTCGAACGTACATCGCAAAGCCCATCCCGATGAAAAGGGAACTGAAAGAAATATTTTTGAGTCAAACAACGATGTCCTGTCCTTTGATCGCAAAGCCCATCCCGATGAAAAGGGAACTGAAAGTCGTTTGTGTGATATTTTCCGCAAAACGGAAACATAATCGCAAAGCCCATCCCGATGAAAAGGGAACTGAAAGGTTGAACAATCCTGGCAAAACATCTTTTGTGGCATTGTATCGCAAAGCCCATCCCGATGAAAAGGGAACTGAAAGTGATGAAATCCGTGGTTGATGGCCTGAACATGCCATATGAAATCGCAAAGCCCATCCCGATGAAAAGGGAACTGAAAGTTGTCTACGTCCTGAGATTGCAAGAGATGATAGCCTTTGGATCGCAAAGCCCATCCCGATGAAAAGGGAACTGAAAGATCTCCCCGGCCTGGCTTGCGGAGTGCTGCAGAATGATCGCAAAGCCCATCCCGATGAAAAGGGAACTGAAAGCAGATCGCAGACATGATCTTGGAGCGGCTGCCCGCCACCATCGCAAAGCCCATCCCGATGAAAAGGGAACTGAAAGGGTTCGAGGTCCCCGCTGCTATTGCGAACGCGCCCGCCAATCGCAAAGCCCATCCCGACGTTTATTTTCTTTTTCAACGCAATATTTTACTACTCTTAAATCAACCCATCTGTCATGGGCGATCTTCCTCTGTCTCAATTCGAAGCTAGAATAAAGTTCGAATCTGATGCAGATCTTTCCCGTTGGTCGGGAAACACACTACGTAGCGGCTTTGGTGTCCATCTCAAGATGCTGGTTTGCGCAAGAGAGTCTAGGATAGGGGGACAAGATGCTGAAGGGTGCAAAGCCTGTCAGCTTCGAAGTTCTTGCGTTTACGATTATTTTTATAATAGCAGCCCTCCAGAAGATGTGAAGGTGCTGCGAAAGCAGAGTGATATTCCCAGGCCCTTTGTCTTCGATCCTCCCTTTTCCGGGAAGCACTCGGCTGGATCTGCATCATCCTTCAGGTTTGCCCTTTTTGGCAGGGGAGTCAAATACTTGCCCTATTTTCTGTTGGCATTAAGAAACCTGGGTGAGAGTGGGATGAGCAAAGGCTACCGACTGGGCTATGGCAAATTTCACCTGGAAGCCGTGGACTCCATTGGATTTGGGACAAACAATAATATTTTCTCAGGAGATACCGTATTCAATCGGGCCATTACTCTGAGCTATCAGGAAATGCTCAAAGGTTCTGCGGAACATAGGGGCGACCTCACATTGCACTTTTTAACGCCGACGCAGATAAAGGAAGACGACAGATTTACGGCAGCCCCCAGTTTTCGAGGCGTGATGTCCAGGCTGCTCTTCCGGGCCAACGCCCTGGCCGAGTTCTACGGCTCCGGGATGCTGTATGATAACGAAGAGGTGCTCGCCCTGCTGGGTGCGTGTCGGTCCATAGACATAGTGAGAGCCAGGACCGAGGAGATTAGAGCAGAGAGGTACTTCCATAAGCAGATGATGAAAAAGCAGCATCTACCACCATTCTTCGCGGGTGAGATAACCTATCAGGGAGAATTTCCTAGGGAGATTATGGCTCTACTGGAGCTGGGGCGGCTCATCCATGTCGGGAAGATGGCCACATTCGGGAACGGGATGTTCGAGGTTGAAGTTTGAGGAGAGCCAAGTTTCCATCCTGGCGGTCGTCTTTGGCTTCGTTCCCCGCAGACGACCACTGGGCGCGCGGGCGCTAGGCGATGAAAGCAAGGCTGCGGAAGGATGGCGCAAATAGGCGTATGTCGTGAGTTTTGGCCCACGGTGATGCCTTAGTTTTCACTTATCCACTTAAGGTAAAATGATTGAAAGCTTACCAACTATTCCGCAATTTTGCATCGATATGGATTTACGTATGCAGTGTAGTTGTTTGAACTTTTCTCCATTTTATAGGGTATATATGTAAGCACAAACACTCTATGTTTGCCCCGTTCAATCTTTTTATCTGAAAACGTATTGATGCGATCAAATAGGTCGTTCGAATTTAATTCGCCGAGATCGTCAAGAGGCTGAACTATTTCATAGCCCTGAATATTTCCTTCTGGGTCTGTTGCTTTCACAGTAAAGCCAAGCGGCAAATCTGAAATTGTTCTACTTTTCGTGTATTGGAAGAAACTGCCTCGTTTTCCAAAATAATTTATATGAGCTGCTATTTCTCTAAGTTTTTCCTGTGCTGTTGTCGAGCAATCCTCTAAAAAGAAAGCCATCTCAAGTATACCTTGGAAATAACAAAACTCTCTATATGCAATAGTGGATTGATACGGATCGGAATTCTTGTCCCTGCTTTCATCAAGGATTTTTATGAACGTGTTGAGAACATACAATCGATCTGGTGGAGAGAGACGAATATCGCTTCCCTTTATGCAACTGAATATCTCCTTTGCTAATGTTTCTCCACCGATACGGAACGCTGCATCTACGAAAGCCAGCTTGATCGAATACGGGGTGGGGACGAAAAGTGTTTTGCCACCCTTATTTGTAGCAGTTGAGATTTTAAGAGAGAATAAGCTGGTTGGCAAATATTCCAGGACCAGCCATTTTTGAGCAGACTCGGTCATATTCATATCTCTAAAGAGTTCATTATTTCTTTAATCATAGCAGCAAATTCATGCAGGCTGTTGAACTCCCATTTTGTGATCGAGTTTGGACTAATTTCATTCAAGGTATTGCATATATTTCCTATCTCTCCAAGATAATCCGTATTTAAGGCGCTTACTGTTGGAGCTGGAAGCATATTGGAACTCGCTGTAATGCAGCCTTGGAAATTCACGATATGTGGATTCTGTGTGTTTCTGTGAGCACCTTCAGGCTTAAGAAAGGTAGCAAGTATGCTTTTTAGGACAACAACGGCTCTCTTTTTGCGCTCTTCGGGACCGATAGGATAAGTACGTGTGATATCATTAAAACCTATTCTGCAAATATCAGTGTTGAGGACAATGGCATATCTGCCGCTTGAAGCTGGCCTATGGAAAATATTTTGGCCTATATTTGCGCCCGTATCATCTCCTCTCCCACCAGCTCGTTCAGTTTGATCGAACTTGACATGGAAATAAGATTCTGTTTTTGTTTTTTCAGGCTCGCCAACCGCCCAACCGAACTCAACTACGGATTTTCTGCCTATTGAACGAGATTGCGGTTTACCCATTGGGGTGAGTCCTATATTTTGAGTTATCATTGTTCCTTCGACATCATCCCCAATACAATTACGAACGACCCAATCGACTATTTCGGAATTGGTTACTTCCTTGCGTTGTTTATATTCATCTAATAATCTATCATCAATATTAATGCGATTTGGATTAAAACCTGAACACCCTTTGCAAAGAGCTGCCCCATCTTCACCAGCAATAGAATACAAGTGATCTGCCTGGATATGTTTGAACATGTCTCCGGAGATCGCATTTACTGAATGTGCAGCCCCATCTGCATCGACTATTTCCACCATTCTCGTCTGGAGATAATTTCCCTCGGATCCTTCATTATTAAGGGCATGCATATTGAGGGTTAAGAGCCCAGATATACTTAAAGAATTTATTTTCATTGGGTTTCACCTTCTTTTATCTCAGCAAGTTCATCTTTTTCTCTAACATCTCTGGCATATCCATAAGCCAAGAGCAGCATTCCTACCAGGTATGAGCCATATTTTTTTATCAAATCTAAAACCTGATCGAGATCCCTTGTCGTTATGTTGCTCCGCCTTTCTTTCGATTCTTCTGCATGTCTAGCATTCTCTGCATTGTATTGCTGAACGAAGTCTGAGATTGCTGCGACCAGCTTATCAGGCTGTTCAACTACTCGCTTCCAATCCTGAGCCAGACCATACTTGATATCCCATTCGCGTTTTCCCTGAGCCTTGCGATACTGGGCGTTCACTGTAGCCTTCCTTATTGCGGTTGCTAAATTCAGAAAACCTTCATCGGATATTATCTCAGAATAATCTTCACTCACCATGAAAACTCTCCTTAAGTTTTGGATTGTGAATTGCATTGCCCACTTGTTTCTCTCTCTGCGCTGTATGACATAGGTTCCATAAAGCGATAAAAATTCCAGGAAATATCTATAATCTCCTGAGGAAAGAAAATTTCTATATTCCTGGAGCATTGGAATATCACTCGAAATATCCTCCTGAAGAGTTCTGGTGCATTTTTCGTGCTCATCTATAACTTTTATGAAGTCATGAGCAGCTTCGTTATCTTCGATTGCGAACCATCCTGGAAGCCCTATGAAAGAATAATTCATCAATGAAGCAGCGGTTCCCATGCTCTTGAAATATGCCTGAGATAGCCCTTCGATCACTTGATTAGGGCGCCTTTTTAACATCTTGAAGGAGCCTTTTTCTTGGTCATATTCCTCGGAGTGCGTAATTAGGATTTTTGCTAGACTAAGCGTTGCCTGAATATCCAGTTTTATTCCGCCCCACAAACTTTTGATGAAGAGATCTCCCTGTATCAATATCAGCGCGCTATACGAGATCTCTTTTGGAATTATAACGAAGAATTTAAAATCGTCTCCATTCCTATATGGAAGCAGAAACTTAAACATACCACGATATTTCATCCATTCCGAAAACCAGTCAATGAAATCTGAAGGCAGGCCAGATTTCCCAGTAGAATCTGGCTTTGGCCTATTGATGCCCTTTCCGCCAATTGGTAGAAGAACCTGAGATCCGGATACGATCTTATTAAGCTCCTCACTATTGCATTTCTCGGAACATGGACCTGCCAAATGCTTTAGATTATTTATGGCTAGTCTTGTGACCGTCTCGCGATTATTGATAAAATACTCATAGAAATCTTTATCGCTTTTCCACCCTTTGCGCATAGATGCTAGGATTTTATGAAGCTTAAGATGAGGATCTGGTGCCAGAGGCTTATCCAATCCGGCATCAGCCAAATTATTGCCTATTTTATTTTTCCTTTTCCCTGAGGTTTTTTCGAATTTTGCATGAGCCTCTTCTATCCGCTTATCTTTAGGATAATCGAATATATCTTCGATACCAAGAGGTATCTTCTCGTCGTCCTTCTGCTTGACAAAAGGATATCCAACATCTAGTCGAGTGTAATTATCCAAATACTCCAATCCTTCCACGGAGGAGACCTCTAGTGCAAAACTATCACCTCTATCCATAATCGTAGTTTTGCCCTTGTCCCCGTATATCTCATTTAGCAGGCTCGCTGTACCCAAGGCCACGAGGACATCTGCATATGTATTGGTCTCTCTTGAGATCTTAAAACACAGTTTTTGGCTCATTACAGGCACCCAATCTTAGATGTTGCTCTTTGATCAGCCAACCGAATGATTCTAACAGATAGCCAGTATAAAAACATCCCTTTCTCTATCTCGCTGATTTTTAAATATTGCTTGAATGTATCGATTGTATCTTGATCTGGCGTTTCGCTTATCATCACAGGCCCCAGGTCAATCTCCACCGATTTGATCGCATCAGATAACACATTTTCCGCTTCTGGGACTAGCCTGAATGGCTGAAGATTGGATGTCCTCGGCCCATGATGCCTGGCAATAGCTGTCATAATGCCAATTGCCATATTTTCTGGATCGCCATTATCCTCGAACAAGGTCTGACTTCCTTTGATAATCATCGGCAGAATTGCGTAGGCACCTTCCGCGGCATGTGGACCTTGCTGTATCTTCAGCTCTTGCATTCTTCTCCAGTCTCTCGCTGGATCATATGTCGTATGCGCTAAGGGCAATCCTCTGATAAATTGCTCCGCATTTGGATTTGAGATGCTTTGCCATTTGAGCATGGCGCTTTGCCACTGAATGCTTAGTTTACCTGTATCATGAAAAGCACAGGCTAGAAGGATCATTTTTTTGATGGCATCACTATCTAACATAGTCTTGTTTGCTAGATTCTTTATTCCTTTATCGTAAAGAGGCATCAAACATCTTGCAACCTCGATGACGCGATTTGTATGTTCCAGATAGGATTCACAAGAATATCTATAGCTTTTATGAAGCGATCTTTCGGTATAGTATATACATCTCGCCCCTTGTTCGCCGAATACCAGCCCAACTTCTTGTGAATACCTAGCAAATCGGGGATTCAATGCCGCCAACCAGGAGATTTCGTTGACAGATTCTGCTTCTTGCCATATTGGGCCATTGAAATCTTCATCATCGCTGAATACTGGGATCTTGAAGATCCAATCGCTCGCACCCTCTTTCTTCAGCTTGTAAAGCGTAGAGCGAGGAACAGATAGCATCTCAGGCCAGGATTCTTCTAAGTTTTCATCATCGGGATTTGGCGTAATTAGAATATTGATGCTGTCTACTTCTCTTATAAGCTTTCGAATACTGGATGAATGTCCGTGATCCATTGCCTCGTTAACTTCTTCGAGGCGATTCTGCAGGGAATCGATTAGATTTGAATCCTCAAGTGGGGCATGCACCCTTTCAACCAAATCCCTTTCTGAGTCAGGATCAAGTTCTTTTTCTTTGAAATCTTTGACTTCTAATCGGGTAGCATCGACTACATTCTTGGCATAAGGGAGAGAATTGGATATGTCCTCAAGTTCATAAATGAATACCCTACCCACTCCAGAATATCTCGCGCATCGTCCGGCACGCTGGATAAGAGAATTTGCCGGAGCCAATTCGGTATGCATGGTATCGCATGATATATCAATGCCAGCTTCAACTACCTGAGTTGATACTAATATTGCATTTACATTCTCTGATTTTTTACCGAACCACCCTTGAAGGTTTTTCTCTATCTCTTTTCTATCCCTCTTGAAAAAGCGGCTGTGGAGAAGGGCTACTTTTATGTCGCTTTCTTCAAGCTTTTCCTTGAGTTCAGAATATATCTTCTGGGATCGATCTACTGTGTTGCATAGAACCAATGTCTTTTCCCTGTGATTATTAATTACTGAATTTGATGAAAGAGACTCTTCTTTGAAGGAGTAAATCCTGCTCCGTTCTTCATAATCAGGGACACACTTAAGCTCATCTATGCTGCATGTTATTGGTTCAGCACTAATTTGTTTTGCCAGCCATCTCTGTACCGGCTCCGTCAACGTGGCAGTCATAACAAAGAACTGAGCCAGGTCCTTGAATCTATTCATCATCTCAGTAGCGGTCAAAAATGATCGCTGAAACTCCATTAAGTGAACCTCATCAAATACAACTAGAGATCCTATTATTGCCCCTATATTGACATTGCCAAGCCTATCCGGTAGCGATACCGGTATCGTGAGATAGCTAGATAGCAGCTGATCAATGGTGGTGAAAATTATGTCACCCTCAAAAAAGTGATCTTTCTGGAGTTCTCCTGTTTGTATTGTGATGCAGATCTCTCTCTCTTGATCACTCCTGTTTTCAGGATCGTCTATCACACTGAATCCTGCATTTTTCGCGATCTGTATTGTCGAATTATAAAGATCGAATGCCAATGCTCTCATGGGCAATGCATAAATTATTCTATCTGCCAATTTCTCAGTAGTCTTTTTACGATAAAGAAAAGGCATAATGACTGATAGAGTCTTTCCCGAACCAGTTGGAGCACGAAGAACTACGGATTTACCGTTATGAAGCAATGAGAATACTTTTTCTTGATAAGGATAAGGGCTATACTTTGTGGTTTCTTTAAAAAAGGAATCATAGCCTTCAATCATATGGGGTCCTTATATTTCACTCTGTCTTGGACATCAAGTAAAACCTATTACACATTAACTTTTTCCTTGCGCTCCGAAAGTAATATCCATAGAGAACCTAATCTTTCTTTCAATGTCCCGCATCATCCTCTCCGACCGAGGCTCTTTCCTCGGCAAATCCGGCGAGCAGTTCCGCATCACTCGCAGGGATGAGCCGGAGGTGCTCATCCCGGCCCGCAAAGTGGAACAGATTCTGATACTTGGCAGTGGTGTCTCCGTCTCCTCCGATGCCATCGGGATGGCTGATGAACTGGGCGTTGAGATCGTCTTCGCCAGCTACTACGGAAAGCCTCTCTCCCGGCTCATTCCGGCTAGCCTGGGCGGCACCGTGAAGACAAGACGAGAGCAGTACTATGCTTACGGCGATTCCCGCGGAGCGGATCTGGCCAAGTCCTTTATCCGAGGCAAACTCCGGAACCAGTCCTCTCTGCTCAAATCATTCGCGAAGAAGTGGAAAGGCGAGCGTACTGAACTGTGGCAGGAATTTCGCGAGAATTCCAACCTGATCGAGGATCTCATCCCAAAGCTTGACCTAATAAAAGGCCGCGTGGAAGACGTTAGAGAGAATATCATGGGTGTGGAGGGAAATGGCGCAGAGATTTACTGGCGAACCTGGGCTAAGCTCATCCCTGTCGAGTGGAGCTTTCCTGGAAGAGACTACCCAGCAGCCAAAGACCACATAAACTCCTTGCTCAACTTCGGCTACTATCTGCTGGAGCAGGAGGTCTGGGCGGCTACGCTCTATGCGGGCCTTGATCCCTATGCAGGCTTCCTTCATGCCGATCGGCCCGGCCAGGAGAAGCTGGTTTACGACATGATGGAGGAGTTCCGGCCCCTCATTGTGGATCGCGTCGTCGTGAGCCTGGCTCGCGAGATGAAGCCTGGCCACTTCCAGGAGGACTATCGCATGACCAAGGATGGCATGAAGATCGCATCCTCTGCATTCTATGGCCGCCTTGATGAGCACATAACGTATCGAGAGAAGAGCCAGATCCTGCGCAACATCATACGCTCTCAAGCGTCTACCGTGGCTACATTCCTGCGTGGCGAGCGATCATGTTACGAGCCTTTCACCCCACGATGGTGATTCTCGGAGTGAGCTTGTGGATACGATAATCATTTACGACATCAGTGAAAACAGCCTGAGAACCAGAGTTGCCAAGGTATTGATGGACTACGGCTGCATTCGCATCCAGGAGAGCGCCTTCTACGGCATCATGAACCATAACACTCGCGAAAAGCTTCGGCTGCGGCTGGAGAAGATGATGCATGCCCGAGAGGGAAACATCCAGTTCTATCCACTATGCAGCAAATGTTTCTCCCTCAAGGAAAGCATCGGCGAGATCTACGAGATCAAGGAGGAGGACGTAACCGTCCTTTAGGCAGATGTTGGTTGCAATGAAACGCGATTTCGGGATGGCCTCTGAATGATCACTGTTAGCGATGTGAAGCAGTATCTTTACTGTCCTAAAATAATCTACTTTGATCATGTATTGCACGTCCCAAAGCCTCCCGATCAAAAGCTAGAAACTGGCAAAGAAAAACACGATTCAATCACTGCCAAAGAGAAACGTCGCAAAGGTGCACTCTTCTACGACCCGGAGCTGGACCAAGCTGAAAAAATGTTTCGAGTTGCTCTTGAGAGTAGCACCCTTGGCCTTCGAGGGATTCTGGACTATCTTGTGAAGACCGAGCGGGAATTCATCCCCGTTGACTACAAGTTCGGCTTCTCTCATAATGGAGGCATCCATTTAAATCACAAATACCAGCTTGCTGCCTATGCTCTTCTGGTTGAAGAGAACTTCAAAACCATCGTTCGCCGAGGCATCATTCATTACAGCAAAGATCGAGTTAATGCGCAAATTGATTTCAGTGACGAGGTCCGAAGACGCACATTAAAAATGATTCGAGAAATAGGTCAGATCATCGAAGAAGAGGTAGAGCCTATCGGTACCAAGAATCCCGGAAGATGCACGGACTGCGAATATAGCCGGTACTGTGTTGGATATCAATCTGAAGAGTAAACATCATTATCATTGGAGGGCTCATGTATTTCTTTTCCGAAGAGGAGCGCAAATATCTTCTAAAGAAGCTCATTCCCAAGGCCAGGGAGAAAGGCATAGCAGAGGATCTTAGGGGCTGGAACTGGCACTCCACGGAGCTTTCGCCGCCTCATGATATTATCTTGCCCGTCTGGGAGGTATCAGACAGGTACTGTGAAACCGGAAGGGATTCCTATCTGAGGCATGTGCAGAGGATAAACGTGCCAGCTAGCGAGGAGATGGTAGCCGGTCGCATTTACCACCAGGCTATGGCTGAACTCTATCCCACAGCCAAGAGGTTGATTTATAGAGAAGGCATGGGCATCTGCACAGACTTGCCACAGATCCTGATGGAACGGCTTCCTGATGCCATAATTGAGGCAGCAGAACAGCTCTCTCAGGTAAAATGCTCCACGGAGATAAGCAAGGATGTTGGGGAGAATTTGAGAAAGCTCTGGTCCTTCGAGGTGAGCAGAATCGTATCTTCGATCTATGCATATCTGGGGAAATACAAGTACTTGAGCGATGATTCCCTGATTAACCATGCCTTGCCTTTTGTAGTAGAGCACAAGCTGGATGGGCAGTATTTGGGCCTGAGCAGCAATCTTTCAGCCGATGCCATTAACATGGGCGGGATGCTCATTTGTGACCTAAAGACCGGGCCGAAGAAGGACTTCCATAGACTTTCTGCAACTGGTTATGCACTGGTTTACGAGAGTCTCTATGAAGTACCAATCAACATCGGCTGCACCGTTTACCTTAGCTTTCCGAAAAATCATCCTACACCGCACATCGAGAGAGATTTCTTCATTATAAGCGACGAAGTTAGGCAGTGGTTTATTGAGGAAAGGGATAGCAAGCAAGATCTTATTTTCTCCGAGCGGGATCCAGGAAAGTGCCAGAATCCAGGGACGTGTAGGTACAAAGAATACTGTTGTTAGCGATACCCATAGATTCCGACCTCGGCCAGCGTGGCTTCCAGTCTCTCACCGGATTCCTATCATCGGCCCGGAGCTACTTGGTGTGCTTGTCGGTGGACGTCTTGGACCTTGCTCCAAGAATTGCCAATTTCAATGTTCATGGTTAGGGCTGAGTCTCGCCTTGGCAACCCAACCCGGGAAAGGTTGCCGGAAAGTATCAACCTTTCTCCGAGGGTCTCCTTAGATCCATTTATGATAATATATTTCACCGAATTTTTTCTCTTTTCCGAAGTAACCGATACACATAAAACTCATAATTCTCTTCAAATTCAAGTCAAATCTGGAAGATCTAAAGAGAATCGCAAGAACACTTGACACTTTCCGGCAACTATTCCTCAGCCCTTCGAAGCCCTCAAAACCAAGAGATTCATCCTCCGGTTCGAATGGAACGCCTGGACCTCGACACTATCCTTCATTCTTGAAAGCAATTTCGAAAAAACGGTCTCGCTTAGATGCATTTTCCGGCGAGCATCTTTCTCCAGCATCTTGCCCTGGTTGGCTACAAGCAAGGCCTTAAGGATCTCCCCTCGATCCTTCTGTTTTGGGCCGGGTTTAGGCTCCTCTCGGAATCTCAATTCGCGAATATACTCGCCATGTTTGTCCAAGCGCATCTCATGCTCTTTGACAATCTCACGTAGGCTTTGCACCTCTTGGATGATCGCCGCCAGGTCCGAGGCCCGCAGGAGCACCGTAGCCGGGGCATCAGGAAAGTTTATAGCCTCCGCTAGTAATGTATTGTCTGACATTGTAGATCCACCTACTTTGTCTTAAGCGAAAATGGGTTCAGGAGTGGGCATCAGAGGGTTTTTGATCTCACTCTCACTCATTTTTGCACTCTTCACTACTTTTTGTATGACATCGAATTCAACATAATCGCCGGGCTCAATCTCCATAAGTTCCATTATCTCTGGCGGGATTGAGATCTGGCCGCTTTTAGCTACCTTACGTATAGCTTTCATAAAATCCATTTAGTATCTTCGAGTATATTAACATTCCTTTAACCCAAGTGCAATCATCTAAAATCAACTGAATAGCTTTGTAATCAACTTATATGCTTTATAACCAACCTGAAAATAGCTATAAATACTAGGACGTACTACAGTGTATTGGAGCGTGACCCCAACATGTCCAAAGTTGACGCATCAGTCGTGAAAACCGCATATGACCGCGTTTCCCAGGCCAAGGCCGCCGCATACCAGGCCCACAGAGCCCTGAAGGCTACCGCCGAGTTCCGTGCTGCCCAGGATGCTGATAAGGAACTGGAACTGGCGGAGGACTGTCTGGCAGGCGTGCAGATGCTCCTCAACCCGAAGGTCGTGTAAAACATGTCCAGACATATCGAGGCCTGGTGCGACCGAATGGTCATCAAAAATCGCACCAAAGTCAAGGAAACCGATGCCTGGAGCAAGGATCTCTGCGCCGGCTGCTGGCAGAAAGGCAACTGTGCCCGGTGGAGCTGGGAGGGTTGCCTGGAATCCGAGCGCCAGGCCGCCCGAGAGGAGCTGGCCAAGCATCCGTGGAGACCTGTGACCTACGAAAACCTATGGAGAGCGGCTTATGGAGCATGGTGCCTGACGCATCCGCTTCTTGACCCGCACATCACATACTCCGAGGATGAGATCATCGCAAGACAGGATCGGATCGCCGCGGACCGCACGGAGATCCGGGAGCTATACAGATCGGGCGACATTACCGAATGCGGAAAAATAATCGAGGTGTGAGCATGATAGTCAGACCATGTGGAAATTGTGAACATCAGTGCGTTGTATCGTATGCCGAATACCCTGGCGCAAGATCATGGCCTGAGCATAGTTGCGGCGCAGGATTCGTACTGGATCATGATTTCAAAATCTGTGGGATGGGACGCTAATGAAAGTCAAACCAAGAGAAGAACTGGAGCAGGCAGCCGGGACGATCTGGCAGTGCCTGGACGATGGATACCAGCCCTGCGAAGCCATCTACATCATTTCTGAGCTGACCAAGAGGGCATCTCTAGCCATGCTTCAGAGAGAGCAGGAGGCGGCACAAGATGCCCTGTGACCTCCCCTACAATTGCTTCAACTGCCCGAAACTGCAGCAGTACATTAACAGAAAGAGCTTGGTCGAAGTGCGCCTGGTGTACTGTCCCATAGCTATGGGAAGGAAGCCGGATGCTGATCCGAAGGCGGTGGCGCAGGATGCCTGAAAAGGAGCTTATCTGCCCAAACGAGGCCGAGCTTACTCGCTACTGTGTACGCTGCCGCCGAAAGCTAAAGGCCGAGGCCTCGATGAAGGCCGGCATGGGCCCGGTCTGCAGGAAGAGAACCGAACAGGAGGCAAACTGAATGGCCCGCACCCGCGACTCAATCATGAAGGACCTGCGCGACACTCAGAAGCAGCTCCTCACCGCAAAAAGTAGCCGCAAACGGGAGAAGGCCGCTTATCACAGGGCGCGCCTGGCGGATCTCCAGAAGGAGTATGATGCCCTTGAGTAGTCCCTCACCGCTTCATCTCCTTTCGCAGTTCGGCCACAGCCTCCTGAATCTGCAGCTGGATCCAGACATGGTCCTCAATGCGCTGTTCCTCGACCTCCTCCCGCACGATCTCCCTGATGGCATCCCGGTTGACGTCCGAATGCGCCCGCAGGCAATCTATCGCCCTGGCAATAACTGCGTTCATGGGCTTATTGGTGCGCTTCATCTCTTCCAGCACCCACCTGACGCGATCCTCGTCCGTATAAACCGAGAGGGTGATCTTGGGCTTCGATGCTCTGGATGTCTTCTTTCTCAAAGACTTGGTTGTCTGCATGAACAGTATGGGGATCTAAAGATCCAAATCTAAAATGAAATCTAAAGCCCCATTGGAAATGAAAATAAAATTATAGCACTAAATCAGCAAATCGGAACGCAAACAATAACCAAAAAATTGGGATTGAGAGAAAATGAGAAAGTCAACGGTCAAAAATCCGAAAGGAGGAATTAAAAGTTCCCCTTGAAAAATTGAAATACAGAGACAGTAATCAAGATAAAAGCGAAATCAGTGTAAGAAAAAGAGAACTAGAACTAAACATAAGGCCGAGAGCGGACTTGTCCAACCGTGGTAAGTTTGTCAAGCCCGCCACTCAGGTACTGGCAGGTATGTCTCTGCGGGCATATAAGTATTTGCCATCTTTGCCGTCTTTGCCATACTTGCCAGTATCTGCAGGCCTGGGATGTGGGCTATGCAGAAGCAGGCTACTGTAGATGAATATGAAAAGGCTGTTTTGAGGCTGGTGCAGAAGGCCAACGATGAAGGTCCTTCAACACCCGCCATAATTGATATTTTCAATGGGCTGCAGCAGGAAGAGGACAACATCAAGTGCTATAGCACGCTGAAATACCGGCTGCGAAAATTGATGGATGCCGGCCTACTGGAACTCGATAGGGTTTCCGACAGGAACCGCACAAAAGTCATCCTGACCGAAGAAGGCAGGAAAGTCCTGGAATCGCTTGCAGTTGCAGAAAAGCCGCCCGTGGGATGTGGAGAGAAGCCCGCACCCGAAGGAGCGTGCTTCTCATGAGCGGTTCTGTTGTCACTGCGGGTACAAATATTTTACCCACGCCGCCATCTCAAATGGAGGGCACTATCGTTCGCCTGCAGGAAGCAGTCCTGCCGGGACGCAAGATGCCATTCCGGGTGGGACTGCTGCAAAATGTAATAGAATCGGATGGCGAGTCCATCGTCCTGGCGAACATAGACAATATCCTCGTGGAGGCTCCGAAGAACCTGGCCGCCAAGCTGCAGCAGCTCGTGGGCCGAACGGTCTGCCTGGCAATAGTGGACGGCAAGTTCCGTTTGGGGGCGCTGGCATGACCCCAAAGCGCAGCAGGCAGGAGATCATGCTCGCCATCCTCGACCTTTGCGCTGGCGATGGTGCGATCAAGACCCGGATCGTCTACAAATGCAACCTCAATTCCCGGACAGCCCGGGGCCACCTGGATGAGCTGGAGAAGGCCGGACTCATTGAGGCGATCAGACAAACCCAACACACTACGAAGAAAGGCGTCATCTATAGAACAACTCAGCGCGGGATCACGGCTGCGGGAATGCTCAGAGCCTCGGAGCTGGTGCAATGAAGG
>Ga0074195_1001969_pt1 | contig 25298 bp, 24 predicted proteins | sample EPASupsiteHSE623_FD_64525 | JGI IMG/M metagenome (GOLD analysis project Ga0074195, IMG submission 64525) | Bioremediated contaminated groundwater from EPA Superfund site, New Mexico - Sample HSE6-23 | ecosystem: Environmental > Aquatic > Deep subsurface > Groundwater > Contaminated ... | reverse complement strand
TTTACTTCTGTTTTTTTTAAATTACAGTACAGCTTATACCAAGAACACAACCTATCTCAACACAGCATTTGAGTCTACCCTCCACACCTCGGACATTCGTTACAGAAATAACCGTCTTTGGGAGATCCGCTTAATACCAATGGTGGGTAACATTAACTTTTTCAAGAAGTTCAATGACACCGACAGTAAGACATCAGTTAAGGATATACCTCTTATCAGGCTAGCGGAGATGTATTTAATAGCAACTGAATGCGGACGTCCGGATCTTTTCCGTGACTATCGTATTGCACGGGTTCTGGATGCATCACTCGACACTAAACTCACTACTGATGCTGCTATAAAAGATTGCCTGGAAAAGGAGTATCGCAAAGAGTTCTATGGCGAAGGACAGATGATTTTCTTCTATAAACGTCTTGGTTACACAAAATTCACATGGCCAGTAATAAAAGACGTTGCAGAGGCCAGCTATAAACTACCACTTCCGCAATCACAATTAATGTTCGAATAAACATTCCAAATCATGAAAATTAAAAATATAAAATACAGTTTTTTACTGCTTGCCATTGCGGTGATGTCCGCAGCCTGCCAGGAGAAGATGGTTAACAAATTTGACAGCGAAAGTTCTCTGTTTTTCTTCAGGGGAACCAGTAACAGCAAGGGAGACCCTCAGCAAGACAGCGTCTCTTTCTCTTTCTTTCTATCGGAGAGCTCTGTTGTTGAGGAAATAATATGGGTCGATGTACAGTTGACAGGTATGCCTTCCGATAAGGATAGACCTATTCCGATAGTACAGACAAACGCCGGACAACCAGGTGCCGCTGTAGCAGGAACTCATTATGTTGCATTTAACGACCCAAGCATTGCTACTCAGATGGTTATGCCGGCAAACAAGGTATCAGTTGCTATTCCGGTAAAGGTTAAACGTACTCAGGAGATGAATACTGCTGAATTCCGGATTGACATTGCAATTACTACCAACGATTACTTTATTGCAGGTATCAAGGACCGCACAAGCTATACAGTAAAAGTCACTGCCATGGCCGCTAAACCTGCTCTTTGGGATGTGGCTAACAGTTACCTTTCAATCTTTGGTCCATGGGGACAGGAGAAGATGAAGTTCATTATCAATTACGTAGAATTCAGCGATTTCGACCAGGTTTTAACAACCGATTACAGAGTATATCTAGCAATAAAAGCAAAGGCAAAATTAGCTGAATACGAACAGGCTCATGGACCTCTTTATGAAGCTGATGGAATCACCAGAGTTATTTTCCCTTAAAACATCATGACTATGAAACAAATTACAAAATATCTTATACCACTATTACTAATTGTATATCTTACCGGGTGCGTTAAGGACACCGGAAACTATGAGTACAAGGACCCCAATCAGGTTGCCCCTGTTCTGATTTCCGGGATAGATGAAACTTACTCTGCCATATCACTGGAGAAACTGGTGATAGATCCAAAACTGGAGGGAGATGAAGCACTTTACGACTATGTTTGGTATGCATATCCGGCAGCTATCGTGGGAACTCAATGCGATACTCTGGGAAAAACCAGAAAGCTGGATTATTCAGTCTCTTTGTTGTCTGGCACATACTCGCTCATTTTCAGAGCGACAGACAAGGTCAATAAAACATCGGTTTATAAGAAAACAACTCTAACTGTTTCGAGTATTTTCGGAATAGGGTATTACATTAATAAGTACGAGAATTCACGCACCGACATTGATTTCATTGACAGATTCGGGGTCGTGAACAAAAACATTCTCAAGCAGATAAACGGCGAGGACCTGCCGGGCAAACCAATCCGGTCTACATATGAGGTTAACCGTTACTTCTATAATGTAATCAACCCCGATGGCACAAAGACAAGAGTTGCATTCAAACCGGCAATTATGGTATGTACCGATGAGGATATGAGAATCTACCATGGAGAGAACATGAAACTGCTTAAAAAGTGGGACGAAGCATTTCTCGAGAAACCAGCGGTTAAAAAACCACAAGGTGTCTGGGCCACAACCATGGGATACATGTTAATGAACAACAATTCAGTATGCTTCGTGAACAATAACGGATCTAATGTTGGAGAGTTCGGTTACCCCTACCCTGTCAACGACATGAAGTTAAACCCTAATGTATCTGTAATGAACAGTTCGGCAATGGTATATGACGATATCGCCGGAGAACTTGCCGGATACTATGTTACATCATATGCTCCTGTAAAAAATGCAGTAATTAAAGCCTCTCCGCTCACTCTTGGTCCTGTTGGTCAGGCCTACTTTACAAACTGTGACCTTATTTACATGGGAACCCAGACTTACCAGGCAACGTCTGCTGGTCGTAGTTATGTTATTGTAAAGAACCGGAGTACAAATGTTTATTATCTGTGGCAGATAGGTACCGGCAATATTCAGTACGGTTATATATATGACTACGGAGCAGGCGGATTGGTAATTCCATCGAATTTTGGCGTTACAACCGGTAAAATTTTTACACTTAAAGGAGGAGCCAGTACAGCACTTAATACAGTAATCTACTACTCGGCCGGTGACAATAAGGTGCACTACTACAACCCTTCTAACCAAACCGAGATAAGGGATCTGATAACCATCCCTGCCGGAGAAGAGATCACCTATATTGAACACTGCTTCGACAACTACTATAAGATAAATACATTCGTTGTCCTCTCCAATAAAAACGGCAACTGGATTTTACGCACATATGATATGGTTGGCGCAACTCCCGAAGTTGTATTACCTGAAAAGGCTACTTACAATGGCACAGGCTTGGCTAAGAACTTAATTTACAGACATGCAAATACGTCTATAACTTATTAGTATTCCCCAATTCACGCGAAATGAGGCTGTCTAAAAATAGGCAGCCTTTGTTTTTTATATAAGACTCTGGCTGAGGTGAACTACTAAAAGCTTTGGCAGAGATAAGCAAAAGTATTTTGCCGTTTAGTAAAATGGTTCTAATTTTATCATACAATAAAACTTCTGCTCTGTACGTTTTAAACAACAACTGGATGGACGAAACTAAAGGCGTAGAAAATAATGACATAGTCCAATTTGAAAAGCTTTACAAAAGATATTATAAGAAGGCTTTGAACTATGCATTCCAGTATATTGGAGATATTGAAACATCCAAAGGTATTGTACAGGAGTCATTTATTAATCTTTGGGAAAAAAGAAGATATATAAATCACGACAATAACACAGAATACTATATTCTGACTATCGTTAGAAACCGAGCACTTAATTATCTTCGGGACAAAGCCAGAAAAACAAGAAGGATAGGAGAAGCAGTTAATATAGATGACAATATCAATATTATTGCACTTAGCTATACCAATACAGATAACACTTCCTATCTCGAGATCCAGCATATTATAAGGGACACAATTGAAAAACTACCCCTTAAAATAAAGGATACATTTCTTTTAAGCAGAGATAAAAGGTTAACTAACAAAGAGATCGCAGAAAGAGAAAACATCTCCATTAAAACCATAGAGTACCGGATTAGCAAAGCTTTGATTAAGCTTAAATTAAACCTGGCCGACTATTTAAATGTAATTTTTGTGATCTTATTTTTAGGGTGAGTCTAATAACTGGTGTATTTAAAAAGGAATATGAACAAGGTTATCTATAAATATCTTAATAATAATGCAAATCTGCAGGAAAAGAAATTGCTCCTCAAATGGCTTAACGAGTCGGAGGAAAACAGACTAAAATTTTCACGGATAAAGCAAATGCACAGCTTTGTCTTACTGACAGATGATGAAGAGGTGACAAATCCTGATCTTAGCTTCCTAAAAAATTATATCGCAAAAAGAGAGCGACACAACAGAACATTTATGTTAGTGGTAAAGTATTCTGCAGCAGCCGTTATCGCATCAGTAATATTTACGTTAGGTCTGAAAATCGGGGGCAGATTGGAGAAACCACTTAATATTATTGCAGATGGAATTGTGCAGATGGAATACTCCACACCTTATGGAGTAAAGGGGAAAATAGTACTTCCCGACAGTTCGGTTGTATGGCTTAATTCCGGCAGCAAGATTGGTTTTCCTTCTAAATTCACCGGCGATTCACGGAATATTACATTTAATGGAGAGGCCTATTTTGACGTTAAAAAAGATTCCACTTTTCCCATGAAAATAAGTACCCCTCATAATTTCAATATAGTAGTTACAGGAACCAGTTTTAATCTGCACTCATACAGAGAAGACCCTTTCTTTTCATTGTATCTTTCCAAAGGAAGAGTAAATATACAGGACAAAAAGGGAAATGTAATTCATATGCTAAAGGAGGATGAAAGCGTTCAATACAACTTCTGTGCTAAAGAGATAAAGACAAAAAAGACGATAGAGCCCAGTTCCATTGTTGGTTGGAAAAACGGATGGCTCATATTTGATGAAGAAGAGTTAAAAAGCGTGTTCAGGAAAATGGAAAGATGGTACGGAGTTAGTTTCAAAATCTCTAATCATTTCAATTTAAACAACAAACTTACCGCAAAATTCCGAGAGGAGTCGGTTTCTCAGGTTTTGGATCTTATGAAAAAGATATCCCTAATAGACTATTCTATTAAAGATAGCGTCGTTTTCATTACAATTCCCAAATAATCTATAGAATTTATTAGGGCTAGCTTAATTATTGGTGTACTTAATTGTAGCATTAAATTATTTACTAATGAAAAACTACATCGTAAATTATTCAAGCATAAAAAGAATGATTTCTTTATTGCTTGCATTGGTTCTGTCATTTCATCTGACTGCCCAGGGAGGAAAAGTCAATTTGAAAGTAGATAACACACCTTTGAAAACGGTATTATCCGAAATTGAAAAGCAATCGGAATATACGTTTGTATATTCTCCAAACTCAATCAACTCAAATCAATTTTTAAATTTCAGTGCTGTTAATGAATCTGCAGAAAATGTGGTTAAAAGGTTGTGCGAACAACTATCCCTCGCATATTCCATTAACGGAAAGCAGATTACGTTAAGTATTGGAGGGATGGACAACACAAAACAACAGCAAAACAAACTTACAGTTAAAGGAGTTGTCAAGGACAAAGCCGGAGATCCTGTTGTTGCAGCTTATGTCCTTTTAAGTGGTTCTAATGTAAGGACAACTACAGATCTTAAGGGTGAATTTGTTATAGATGCAAAAAGAGGTGATATACTTGAGATTCGAGCTATGTCCTACAAAACTTCAAAAATCATTGTTGCTTCTTCATCGGTCAATATACAGATGGAAGACGATGCATTTAATTTAGATGAACTCCTTGTTGTTGGATACGGTACCGTAAAGAAAAGTGATGTAACCGGTTCTGTTGCTTCAATCAAAAGTGAAGATCTTACAAAACAAGCTGTACTAAGTGCCGACCAGGCACTACAAGGCAGGTTCCCAGGTGTTCAGGTTACCTCAAATTCCGGTTCCCCAGGTGGAGCAGTTAGTGTTAATATCAGAGGAATAGGCACAATTAATGATTCTCAACCACTATATGTTGTAGATGGTATGCCGGTCAACAGTATTTCATATCTTAACACAAATGATATTGCATCATTGGAGGTACTTAAAGATGCTTCTGCATCTGCAATTTATGGTTCGCGTGGTGCAAACGGTGTAATTCTTATAACTACTCGTAAAGGAAAGACCGGTGAATCAAGAATTTCATTTAACGGTTATTCAGGGGTACAAAGTATTCTGAACAACTCAAAATTTGTAAACAACGATCAATGGTATGACTTGCAAACAAAGCTGAATGCAATGAGAAGCACACCAATAGATCTGAATAAGGCAAATAAGAACATAAATACAGATTGGTTAAAGGAAATCTCAAGAGTTGCGGCCATTCATAACTATTATGTTGATGTTAGCGGAGGCAAGGAGGATATCACATTTTCTGCTTCTGGCGGCTACTTTAGTCAGGATGGTATAATAAAAGGTACGTCCATGGACCGTATGACGTTAAGATTAAACGGCGAATCAAAAGTAAAGCGATATCTTACTATCGGAACTAATATTTCTTACAGTCAATCCAGCAGAACAACAATAGATGAAAACGGTGAATCCTGGGGTGTTCTTAGTACTGCCGTAAGACTTGAACCAACAGTGCCGGTAAAAAATGCTGATGGAAGCTTTGGTGCCTCTCCTTTTGTCGATATAAACAATCCTGTCGCTACAATCAACTATTCCGATTCAAAAACCAAGGCTCAGAATATTGTAGGTAATGCCTATCTTAAAGCAGATATTACAAAAAACCTGTTCGTCAGAACATCTTTTGGTGTGGATATGCTTATTAGTGACTTTTATAATTTTATTCCTGTATATACCGTAAGCCCGACTCAGAAAAACGCAGAGAGCAAAATATCAAGAGGTTACGAAAAAACAATTAACTGGTTGTGGGAATCAACAATAAATTACAATAAAACATTCGGTATTAAACACAACTTACAGGCCTTAGCCGGTTATACAATGGAGAGCACACGAATGGAAAATCTCTATGGTAGTAAAAACGGCGTTCCGGCCGATCTTCCAAGTCTGAAATATATAGATGCGGCACAAAATGCAGGATCGGCAGCCGTAACGGGCACTGCCTGGGAATCTGCAATGATATCATATCTTGGTAGAATTAACTACAGTTATGATAACAGATATCTTGCAACAATTAGTGCCAGGTCCGACGGTTCATCTAAATTTTCAAAAGCAACCAGATATGCTTTTTTCCCTTCATTCTCCCTCGCATGGAAGATCAATAATGAGATGTTTTTCAAGAACCTTAAACTTGATTTTGTTGATGATTTAAAACTCAGAGCAGGATGGGGACAGATAGGTAATCAGAATATAGGCAATTATAAATTCCTCTCGGTTTTGACAAACTATGCGCAATACAGATATATTTTCGGCTCACCTGAGACTCTTTATCAGGGCATTACGGCTGTTAATATGGCAAACGACAAAATCAAATGGGAGACATCCGAATCGTTAAATATTGGCCTCGACATGACACTATTCAACGGATTGAATGTTACTGTCGATTACTTCATTAAAGACACCAAAGACATGCTACTTACAGAGCCTATCCCTATGTTTCTGGGATTTGAAAACGGCCCTGTAACCAACGTCGGAAGTGTAAGAAACTCGGGTCTTGAATTTGCAGCAACCTGGAGAGGTGCTTTATCTGACAACTTTACATACAGTGCAGGTTTCAATTTTGCAAGCATTAAGAACAGGGTTACAAGCCTTGGCCGTGGAGGTTCTCTTTCTGGAGCTGCTGTGTTCAACAAAGGGAACGCGACCAACACAATGGTTGGTTATCCTATTGGAATGTTCTGGGGTTATGAAACAGCGGGACTTATACAAACTCAGGAACAACTTACAGCTGCGCGGGTAAAACAACCATCTGCCCAGCTTGGTGATGTGTTTTTTACCGATCCTTCAAATAAAAAAATGTTAGGTAGTCCTATACCGGATTTTACTTACGGCATTAATCTGTCATGCGCATATAAAGGGCTGGAATTTTCTGCCTTCTTTGACGGAGTGTATGGAAATGAAATATTCAATGCTACAAGAGCCTATACTTACAACACTTCTTCTACTTTTAAAAATGATATTGCCATATTGAACTATTGGTCCTCAACAAATACAAACACAAATATTCCAAGATTGACACCAACCGATTCTAATGACAATATGAGAATCTCCGACAGGTATATAGAAGATGGCTCATATTTCAGACTTAAAAACCTGCAACTATCATATAGTTTGCCAGCTGCAATAGTTAAAAAACTAAATATTCCCGGTTTCAGAATCTTTGTAAGTGCGCAAAATGTATTCACCCTTACAAAATATACAGGAATGTATCCGGAAATTGGCCAGGCTCTCTCTACATCATACCTTTCAAGGGGAGTAGACTATGGCAATTATCCTCAAAGCAGAATAGTAACAGGTGGTATTAGTATTAATTTTTAATCTGGACAGAAGATGAAACAACTAAATATTATTATAATAGTACTAGGGCTTTGCATAGCAAGTTCATGCTCTGGTTTTTTAGATAAAGAGATGCTGGGTGCACAAACCAGTGAGGCTTTCTTCAAGACAGAAAATGATGCTGTGGCTTCTGTAACTGCAGCATATTCAGATCTTAAGGATACCCGGTTCCACCGGTCACTATGGTCCATCGGCGATGTACTTTCCGACAACTGCACTCAAAGTGGCAGCGACGGCGATGTAAACACATTTAAAAGGATGGAGTCTTTTGACTATCATGCAGACTTCGGAAGACTTGCAGATAACTGGAGGGTTAGCTACAGAAGTATAAACAAAGCTTGTCAGGCAATTGAAGGAATTACAGCAATGGATGCTGATATATTCAAAAAATATGACAAAAATCAACTTATAGGCGAAGCACAATTTCTGAGGGCATATTTCCATTTTATCCTTTTAAGAAACTTTGGTGCTATACCTGTAATCAGAAGTACGCCTAAGATTGACGATAAGAGTAATAAAAGAGAACCTGTAGAAGATGTTTATGCATTTATAGAGCAAGATCTCAAAGAAGCGACCCAAAAGCTTAAAAAGAGATCGGAATTGGGAAGTTCCAATTTAGGACGTGCAAATCTCGGTTCTGCCTGGGCACTGCTTTCTAAAGTATATCTGTACGAAAAGAAATATACAGAAGCCAAAGATGCAGCAAAAAAGATTATTGATATGGGAGAAACTGAATATAAACTTCAGGATAATTTCTCATATAACTTTGATCTTGAACATGAAAACGGCATAGAATCTATATTTGAGATTGATTTTTACAAATCACCCACAGAGACCTCAAATTACCTTACAAATGGAAATTATAGCTGTTACGCACAAATGCCGAGACCTTTTGCCGGGTACGGCGGTAACCAGGCACTGCCGAGTTTTGTTAGCAAGTTCGACCCCGCGGACAAAAGACTAAAAGCAACATTCCTTACAGTCGCAGATATGCAGAGCATTGAAACACCTGCGAGCCTTGGTACCCTTGAGTATAACAGAACTGGATACTATAACAGGAAGCAATATCTCCTGCCTAAAGACAGAGTAGGAACGACATACTTCACAATTCCTTTAAATATACCAATAATAAGACTTGCAGAAGTTTATCTGATTTATGCTGAGGCCTGTGCCAAAACAAACGATAATGTAAATGCCAGACTTTACCTTAACAAAGTAAGACTAAGAGCAGGTCTGCCGGAAAATCTGACAGACAGCGGCGATGCCCTCTATGAAAAAATTCTTCTGGAAAGGAGGTTCGAACTTGCTATGGAGAACGACAGATTTTATGATCTGATAAGAACCGGAAAAGCAGCACAGGCATTTACCGATTCTCAGTTTCGTGCAAACCCGACCAAAGCAAATGCTGTGTGGAAACCCGGAAAGAGCGAACTACTTCCAATTCCGCAAACAGAAATCGACAATAGCAATGGTAATATTGTTCAGAATCCGATATAATGTAATTTGTTTAAGAAATACTTCTGTAACCGGCAGCATCCCGTGCTGCCGGTTATTTTTTTAAATAAATCTAATTTCTTAAAACTCCACGATATTGAACGGCCTCCGCTATATGGCTCATGGTGATAGCATTATTAGATTCCAGATCTGCTATTGTCCTGGCTACCTTTAATATTCTGCTGTAACCCCTTGCCGACAGGTTAAGCTTACTTATGACACTGGAGAGCAGCCGTTGCTCTTTGATTCCTGTCTTGCAAAACTCCTTTAGTTCCCGTGTTCCCATCTGCGCATTAACGTTATAGACACCTCCGAATCTTTCCTGTTGAATTGCCCTTGCAGCAGCTACCCTCTCTCGTATGGCACTGCTGCTCTCCCCCCTCTCCTCATTCAGAAGCCTCTCCCCTGGTACCGGATTAACCTCTATCTGCATATCAATTCTGTCCAAAAGAGGCCCGGAAATTCTGGACAAATAGTTTTTTACAGCATAAGGGGTACACGTACACCTGTCGCCCGGCTGGCCAAAAAAGCCGCAAGGGCAGGGGTTCATGGACGCTACGAGCATCACGTTGCAGGGGTAGGTAAACTTGTACTTTAGTCTTGATATGGAAATCTCTCTGTCTTCCAAAGGTTGGCGCAGAACCTCAAGAACAGATCTTGAAAACTCCGGAATTTCATCAAGGTAGAGAATTCCATTATGTGCAAGGGATATCTCACCTGGTGCAGCAAAGGTGCCACCTCCGGTAATGGCATAAAGTGAAGAAGAGTGGTGAGGGGAGCGGAACGGACGGTTTTTTATAAGTCCTTTGAATGAGCCTCCTTTGCCTGCAACAGAATAAATTTTACTGGTTTCCAGTGATTCCGCCCTGTTCATCACGGGCAGGATTCCGGCAAGCGCCTTTGCCATATAGCTTTTTCCCGAACCCGGTGGGCCAATTAAAAGTACATTATGCCCACCGGCTGCAGCTATCTCCAATCCTCTTTTTGCCGACTCCTGTCCCTTTATGTCTGCAAAATCCGGCACTCTCAGCAATGGGTCAGTATTAGAGTTATCGACATCCGGATTAGGTCCAATTGGTTCTATCCTGCCCTCTCCCAACAGAATAGACAACACATCGCTAAGGTTGGCCACACCATAAACATCTATACCGTCAATTTCTGCCGCTTCGTAAGCAGAAGCCAAAGGGAAGATGCAAGATTTGAACCCCTCCTCTTTAGCATGAAGAGCAATGGGAAGAGCTCCCGGGACCGGCCTTACTGACCCATCAAGAGCCAGCTCACCCATAATGACATAGCTGGTCAGATCCGGAAAAATGTACTGGCCAGATGCTGCAAGAATGCCAATTGCAATTGCAAGATCGAAAGACGACCCCTCCTTCTTGATATCGGCAGGGGCCATGTTAATCACTATTTTCTTACCTGGCAGCCTTCCGCCAATTGTATGAAGGGCCGTACTGATTCTCTGCTGACTCTCTCTTACAGCACTATCGGGCAACCCAACCAGAAAAAAGCTTATTCCCTGAGAAACATCCACCTCTATAGTAACGGTAATAGCATCCACACCCCAGCAGAAGCTGCAATAAGTTTTACACAACATATTCTATTTTTTTCAAATCTATTACAATCTCTGTTAGATTAGTAGCCCAAAACATGAGTATATCCAATTTGAAATAAAATTTATCTGATGCTAAAAAAACACTATTAGAAATGGAGTCTCACAGAATTGAGATAAACATACCTTTGGCTCGGAAAATTCGAAATAATATTAAATGAGCGATTCTCTTAAAAACAAATGTTGCACATTCGGACAACATTTTCTATCTTTGTACAAATATGAGTAATGCGAAAATAAGGACAATATTTTTGTATAAGACATATTTTATTGATTTTTATACAAAGCAAAATCAGAAAGTAAAAGCCAAAATCATCTGGACTTTTAAACTCATCGAAACAATCCAGCTGGTGCCTGAAGATTACATGAAACACATTGAAGGCACGGTGGGACTTTACGAAATAAGAGTTCAACTTGGTAGTGATATATTTCGGATATTTTGCTTTTTTGATGAAGGGAAACTAATTGTATTAGCAAATGGTTTTCAAAAGAAAGCGCAAAAGACACCTAAGTCCGAAATTGAAAAAGCACAAATAATTAAAAGGGAATATGAAAAAGAACAATAATTTAAAATCTCTCGACCAGTTTGTTGACGAACAGTTTGGGGAAAAAGGGACCATTGAAAGAGACAAGTTAGAAGAGGGCTATGAATCTTTCAAAATTGGTTTTCTTATTCAACAAGCCAGACATGAGAAAGGTCTGACCCAGGAAGAACTTGCAGATAAATGTGGAACGAACAAAGGCTATATCTCTAAAATTGAGAACAACATTAAAGAAGTACGTATTTCGACGTTGCAAAAAATAGTTGAACTTGGTCTGGGTGGACATCTGGAACTTTCAATCAAATTATAAGGTATTGTCCAGAATTTATTCAATTCTTTGCAAGTTTTACTACATTTGCACAATATGGAGCGTTGCGTACTAAATTTAACCTACTGTTCAGCAATCGATCAGATAAAAACCTATATCCCAGCAAATTGTGGGGTCGTGGTTCTTATTGATGCATCTATTCAAAAAAACTACGGAAAATATTTTCCATACCCTCAAATCCCCGTCAAGGCATCGGAAGAGAGCAAATCCTTCAAGACAATAGAAAAATTGACATTGAAGCTGCTTGACATGGGTGCAGACAGATCTACATTCATTCTTGCAGTTGGTGGAGGGATACTCTCCGACCTTACCGGATTTTTAGCATCCATATATATGAGAGGAGTAAAGTTCGGGTATGTGCCAACAACGCTGCTTGCTCAGGTCGATGCTGCCATAGGAGGTAAAACTGCTGTAAATGTATCTGGTTACAAGAATATTCTGGGGGTCATAAATCAACCTCAGTTCACAATATTTTGCCCTGAGTTCTTGGAAAGTCTTCCGGAGAAGGAGCTTAAAGCCGGTGTTGCCGAGTTGATAAAGACGTTTATAATTGCCGACAGGGATAGCTATTTTAGTGCAATCGACAAAATTGCAAAGAACGGATATGTTGTCTCTGACCTTTGGCCTTATATACAGAGTGCGTCCAGGATAAAGGCAGGCATAGTGGAAGCAGATCCTTTTGAGCATGGCGATAGAATATTGCTTAATCTAGGACACACATTCGCTCATGCGCTGGAGAAGACAGCAAAAATTTCTCACGGCGAGGCAGTGTCGATTGGAATAGTTCTTGCAGCTAAACTATCAGTCAAGTTAGGGATACTCAGTAATGAGAAAAAAAATATCATTGAATCTGATTTAAAAAGGATTGGCCTTTCTACAACATCACCCGTACCCCTTAAGACTCTTTCTGAAGCCATTGTCAAAGACAAAAAAAGGAACAAAGAATCAATCAGATTCGTAATAATAGAAAAAATCGGGAAAGCAAGCACTTATCCGTTGGAAATAAACAAACTGGAGGATTATTTAAATGATTTGTCTTAGTATAAGAGAAAAAAGTCTGGCCGATATTTTAGAGGCACTATCAAAAGTACCTATGGCCGAAATCCGTTTGGATCTTTCGCCTCTTACCAGAGCTGAGACAGTATCGGTATTTCATTCAAAGAAGGACCTCATAGCCACTTGCCGGATAACAGATGAAATGTCTGCCGATGAGTGCAAAAAGAGGTTGCAATGGACCTTTCTCGCCAGCAGGACAAAAAAATCAGTAGGAAAAAGATACATTGACATTGAGTACGATGCCCCGGCGGAATACAGAGAAGAGCTAATAATTGCAGCAAGAAGACGAGGATTCAAGATTATACTCTCTTATCATAACTTCAAAGGCACCGATAGCTTTGAAAGGATAGCTGAAATTTACAACAAGTGCAAAGAGCTTGGGGCAGACATAGTCAAGATTGTAACAACAGCTCAAAGTATTCAGGACTGTACGCGTCTTCTTAAATTGTATACTGAGTATCCCGGGGAACCGATTGTGGCATTTGGAATGGGTAAAATGGCCCGCTTTACAAGAATTCTCTCGCTGCATCTTGGTGCACCGTTCGGATATGCTGCCCTTGAAGAGGGAAAAGAGAGTGCCGAAGGTCAATATGCCTATGCAGAAATGGAGAAAATAATCAGCAAAAAAAATTATCCTCACTCTGTCAACAAAAAATCCCTAATAGATTCTATTATAGCACCTGCCTCCAAAAGTCACTCCCAGAGAGCAATTCTTGCTGCTGCGTGGGCCAAGGGGAAGACAAACCTCTATGGTTACACGCCATGTGCCGACAGTGAAGCAGCAATCGAACTTATTAAGTTCCTCGGAGTAAAGGTTAAGATAGAAAAGTGCAAGCATCTTAAGACAAAAGTAGAGATAACCAGCCCCGGTATTGAAGATATCTCCCAAAGCCTTTCAAAGGTAGATCTGTTTACGCGAGCAATAAAAACAGTGGAACTATCAGTAGGAGAGTCGGGTCTTCTGAGCAGGTTGCTTATACCAACTGCCGGACAACTCGTAGGGAAAAGCAAAGGTGTAGACGAAATCAGAATTGTTGGAAAAGGCAGTCTTAACAACCGGGTTCTGTTCTCTCCCACCGATCCATTTTCTGAGATAGGTATGGAAGTTATTTCACACGACGGAAGGTTGCCTGCAATTATTAAGGGACCCATTAAAGACGGGAACATCAAGTTATCGGGTAGCGGCGGCTCACAGCTGATATCCGGACTTCTTATGTCGCTGCCACTATGCGACAAGAACAGCACCATCGAAATATCGGAACCATCCAGCACCCCTTATATAGACCTTACAATTCAGACACTTAAGGATTTCGGCATAACCATTACCAATCACGACTTTTATGAGTTCAAGATCCCCGGACGTCAGCGATACAAACCAAAACCATTTTATCCCCTAGAAGGAGACTGGAGCGGAGCCTCTATGTTGTTCGTAGCCGGAGCCATAACCAAAGGGGTAACAATAACAAATCTGCCTATAGACTCAAAACAGGCCGATGAAAAGATAATAGATGTGCTAAGAGGATGCGGCGTGGAGATAAACATAACCGAATATCCAAAGTACCTTGTTATGTGTGGTGATCTACCTTGTGCCTTTAAGGAGGACAATACCAAGGAGGTTATTCTCGGTTCCAAAATAGAATTACTAAAACCAAAGAACTCTTTACAACCATTTGAATTTGATGCCACAAACTCGCCCGATCTTTTCCCAACACTGGTCGTACTTGCTTTAAAATGCAACGGTGTGAGCAGGATTAAAGGCGTTAACAGACTATCCAACAAAGAGAGCAACAGAGCCGAGAGTCTTTATACCGAATTTACAAAACTTGGCGCATCAATAGAGATTGACGGTGACTGGATGATAATCAGAGGAGGTGAATTGCATGGCGGATTATGCTCCTCACATAACGACCATCGTGTTGCCATGGCTGTAATAACTGCAGCCCTTACAATAAAAGAGAAAGTATACCTCGACAATCTGGATTGCATTTCCAAATCATTCCCGGATTTTCTTAAAAATTTCGACTAACCTATACAAATCAAATTCTATGAACAGCTTTGGAAAAAATTTCAGAGTATCCATTTTTGGCGAGTCACACGGCAATAAACTAGGAGTAGTTATCGACGGGACCCCTGCCGGTTTGCCACTTTCCAAAGAGGACTTTACACCCGATATTATGCGCAGGAAGGGAGGGAAAAAAGGTGGTACACCAAGAGTGGAAGCAGATCTTCTGGATATTGTAAGCGGGGTTTATAATGGATTCAGTACAGGTGCACCAATATGCATAACCTTCGACAACCTCAATACAAAATCGGCCGACTATGACAACCTGCAGAACTGGCCAAGACCGGGACATGCAGACTACGTATCATTTATAAAACACAAGGGGTTTGCGGACCCACGTGGAGGAGGACATCACTCAGGCAGATTGACCCTTGGATTGATTGCTGCCGGAGTAATTGCAAAAAAACTTATTTCTCCTGTAAATGTAGAGGCCCGCATTCTGCACATAGGCGGACAAAACCCATGGGATGAGATTCTGGATAAAGCTATAGCAGAAGGAGATTCGCTTGGCGGTGTTATAGAGTGTCTATCCACAGGTATACCTGCCGGTCTTGGAGAACCTTTCTTTGATAGTATGGAGTCGCTTTTGTCTCATTTCATTTTTTCCATCCCGGGAGTAAGAGGAATTGAATTCGGAGATGGGTTCAAGGCAGCTATGATGTTCGGTTCTGAACACAACGACCCTATTGTTGAAGAGTCAGGTAAGACATCTAAAAATGGATCCGGTGGAGTGAATGGTGGAATATCCAATGGCAACGACCTGGTTTTCAGAGTTGCAATAAAGCCCACATCCAGCATTTCAAAAGGACAGGAGACCTATAACTTCAATACCCATAAGGTAGATGAGTTGAAAATAGAGGGAAGGCACGACAACTGTTTTGCCCTAAGGGTGCCGGTAGTTCTGGAAGCAGCTACAGCAATAGTTCTTGCCGACCTTCTGATTGCTAAGTAAGATCCTTTTTAAAGCACCTTCTAACCATGTATTCCCTGTTGGGGTAATAGTCAAATATGCTTTGTACCGCTGTGTTATTCTCCAGTTGTGGATTGGCAATCACCTTTTTTGTTCCCAGCTTAATAAAGTTCGAATTCAAGTGATTGAAAATAATTGCGTTAAGGCCTTTATTCTGATACTCCGGTGCTATCCCAATTATACACATATCTACATACTCGTAGCTCCTTAAAGCTTTAAGCAGATAAATAAATCCAAAAGGAAATAGCTTGCCTCCCGATCTCCTGAGTGCCTTTGCCATACTTGGCATTGTGATGGCAAATGCCACTACCTTATCGTTCGTGTCAATTATCATGCACATGAGGTCGTAGTGAACCATGGGCAAATACTGCTTTACATAGTTCTTTATCTGATCTTCATTAAGTGGAGTAAACCCGTAAAGGGGTACAAATGCCTTGTTGTATGCCTCAAAAAGACCAATTCCGTAGCGTCTTAGCTCTCTTCTCGACTTTGGATGAAGTACCCTTACATTATACCGCCTCTGAATTATATCCGAATACTGACTAAGCTTCTCGGGTACACTCTCCGGAACGTCAAACTCTCTCTGGTACCAGTCTGCATCCTTGGTATATCCCATGTTTTCCAGATGCTCCCGGTAATATGGATAGTTATACAGCGTAGTTAATGAGCCCATGTTTTCGTAACCCTTAATCAGTAACCCCTCCCTGTCCATGTCGGTGAAGCCGAACGGGCCTGTTACAGCATTCATTCCCCTCTCTCTTGCATAAGACTCAACAGTATTCATTAAAGCACCTGATACTTCAGCATCATCAATAAAGTCGAGCCAACCAAAGCGCATGTTCAACTCTTTCCAGTCTCTGTTGGCATTGTGATTTATAATAGCGGCAACCCTGCCAACTACTTCATCACCCTTTAGTGCAATAAAATATCTTGCCTCACAATATTCAAACGCCGGATTCTTCTCTTTGAGCAGTGTCTGGTATTCGTCGGCCCATAATGCATTTACCCATTTTGGGGATTTTTTGTACAGCTTCTCTGGAAAAGCTATGAAGCTCCGCAACTCTCTTTTGGAACTTACCTCTTTTATTATTATTGACATCTGGTAACTGAACCGGCAACTGCGTTCGCTACCAGTCCCCGCAATTTTGTAACGCTGCCTTTGTCTTCCGGATGAACTCTGTTCGTAAGAAGTATTACGGCCACTTTGGCAACAGGGTCAATTACAATTGAAGTTCCTGTGTATCCTGTATGTCCATAAGTCACTACCGGGTGAAAAAGATTCCCCAGATTTGATGCGTAAGAAGAGTAGTTGTCCCAGCCAAGTGAACGACCCAGTGGTTCAAATCCTGCCGGCACTCTTGTCATTGCCTCAACTGTAAGTTTTCCCAGGATCCTTTTTCCATTATAGACCCCGCCATTTATAAGAGCCACGGCTATAACTGCCATATCATCAGCATTTGAGAACAGACCTGCATTTCCGGAGTTTCCGTCGTTCAAAAGTCTTGCCAGAGGGTCATGAACCTTGCCAATTAAAACTGAACCATCTGCCTGTTTTTCTGTTGGTGCCACGAGTGCCAGAGTGCTTCCGGCGGGGTTGTAAGTGGTATTCTTCAGACCCAATACATCATAAACATTCTTCTTTGCATAGTCACTCAGCTTAACACCAGTAACATTCTGCAATATATTCTGGAGGGTAATGAAGTTAAGGCAACTGTACTGAAACTTTGTTGTAGGCATGAAATCTCTCTTGCATGATGCTATGTATTCCAAAAGTCCCGACGGGCTTGGGGAACCATATTTTTTGATCAGTTCCGCTGCCGGGGCATAAGGTGGAAGACCCGACGAGTGTGTCAACAGGTCAATAACCCTTATGTCTATCGTCTTACCGGTTACAGTGTCCTTATATCCCATAAAACCTGGTATATAAATGGATACGTTGTCAAAAAGTCTTACTCTTCCTTGCTCTACAAGTTGCATGAAAGATAGTGTGGTACCCAGACATTTGCTTACAGAAGCAAGATCAAAGACAGTTTTTACTTCCATCTTCTCTACTGTCGGATATACCGATTTATTCCCATATGCTTTTATATATGCCATTTTACCATCCTTAACGACTGCCAGGACGGCTCCGGGAATTTCTCCCTTGGTTATTGACTCGCCAATAATGCGATCTACGTTAGAAAGTCTTTTTGAGTCCATTCCTACCTCCTCGGGAGAAACCCTTGTAAGAGGCTGAGCAAAGACCGATACCGATAAGATACAGGATAACAGAAAAATGGATAGTTTTTTCATGACAGTTAGGGTTAGGTTGTCTACAAAAGTACAAAAGAGTTTTAAGAAATGATCATTTATAAGTAACTTGGGATCAAAATCTGCATCTTATGAAAAAATCATCATTCATTATAACATTTCTCATATTGATTATTTCATCAGTTACGGTATCTGCACAGCGTAAACAAGTTGACACCATCGGGTTTGCGAAGTATGGGTGGCAGATGAACCTTCTGTTTTCCAGGATTCCTCAGAGCGACAAGATTTCGGTTGAAGGATTTTATAAGGCGGCAATATGCCCACACGATGACTATGCTTATGCAGGTGGACTTTATGCCAAAACCCTTGCTGGAATCAAAGCCCAGACGGTATTATTGATAGGTGTGGCTCACAAGGCAAAGATATTCGGGCTGGAAAACAAGCTTGTATTTGATTCTTTCGGCGAATGGAAGTGTGCAAGCCGCGATATAAAGGTCTCGGTATTACGCGAGAGGCTTTTACAGAGACTATCTGCAGAATCATATGTAATTCACGATTCTATTATGCAGGTCGAACACTCCCTGGAGGCAATAACACCTTTCCTGCAGAGAAACTCCGCTTGGCTGGAAATTGTTCCCATACTTGTACCACAGATGACATTCGAAAATATGGAATTATTTTCAAAAGAATTGGCTCAACAGGTTTTTGCTTACATGAGGGAGAAGAGGCTATCTTTGGGTAGAGACGTGGCTGTTGTCATTTCCAATGATGCTCTTCACTATGGAGATGTAGACTGGGGCGGTGCAAACATAGCTCCTTTCGGTACAGACAATGCCGGTACTGCAAAGGCCGTTGCCAAAGATCTTATGATTATTGACGACTGTCTTAAAGGAGAGGTCAAAAATGAGAGAATAAGAAAGTTCTTCGATTATACAGTAAGTGCAGAAGATTTCAGGGAATACAACTGGAAATGGTGCGGCAGATATTCCGTCCCTTTCGGGATGCTTTTTATAGAGAAACTCAACCAGCTTTGCTGCGGAACAACTCTTACCAGCGAAATAACCGGATATCGCAGCAGTATCACCACATCTCATATAGCGGTGAAAGATCTGGGCATGGGCACTACTTCACCGGCTAATCAGCGACACTGGGTGTCGTATGTTGGAGTTCAATTCAGGTAAAGAACTAACCAGCGAATTATTATCCGATGGCAAATTTAAAAAAAAGAGACACCTTCTCAGATGTCTCTTAATATCTACTTAAGAAAAACGGTATTCTTACGACTCTCTCTGAGGACGTGCACCTCCGCCGGTGTTGCCTGAACGGCCTCTTGAGTTGCCTCTTGAATCACCACCGCGGCTGCTACCACCTCTGCGATCATCGCCACCCGGACGTCCGCCACCTCTGCGGTCACGACGGTCCGGACGACCACCAGCCTGCTGGCCACCTTGGCCCGCCGATTGATTTGCCGAAATTCCTATATTTGGAGAAAGATCTCTCTTTCCGTATACTTCACCATTACAGATCCATACCTTTACTCCAAGAACTCCCACCTTAGTGTGAGCTTCTGCATGAGCATAGTCAATATCTGCACGGAAAGTATGAAGAGGAGTACGTCCTTCTTTATACAGTTCCCTTCTTGCCATCTCAGCTCCGCCAAGACGACCGCTTACTAAAACTTTAATACCTTCTGAACCCATTCTCATGGTTGAAGCCATTGCCATTTTAATGGCACGACGGTAAGAAACCCTTCCCTCAACCTGACGGGCAATATTGTTTGCTACAATATTTGCGTCAATTTCAGGACGTTTTACTTCAAAAATATTGATTTGAACCTCTTTGTTAGAGATTTTCTTCAACTCTTCCTTCAGTTTATCTACCTCTTGTCCGCCTTTACCAATAATAATCCCCGGACGAGCCGTGTGGATTGTTACAGTTATAAGCTTTAGTGTTCTCTCAATTACAATCTTGGAAAGGCTGGCCTTTGCAAGACGTGCATTCAAATATTCGCGAATTCTGGCATCTTCCAGAATCTTGCCTGCGTAATCTTTTCCACCGTACCAGTTAGAGTCCCAGCCACGGATAATACCCAGTCGGTTTGCTATAGGATTTGTTTTTTGTCCCATTTTATTGCTCTTCTTTTACGGTTTTAATTTTACTACCAAGCACAATGGTTACGTGGTTAGAACGTTTTCTGATTCTAGCTGCGCGACCTTGTGGTGCTGTACGAATACGTTTTAGCGAACGGCCCTGTCCAACCATAATGTCCTGGACACATATATTGCCATTCTCCAACTCTTTGCGATCTGCTTCGTTTTTTGACTCCCAGTTAGCAATTGCTGAACGAACAAGTTTTTCCAAACGAATGGATGCCTCCTTTTTGGTATATTTCAAAATATCCAAAGCATGGTTTACTTCAACACCTCTTATGATATCTGCAACTAAACGCATCTTCCTAGGTGAGGTAGGAACATCATTCAGCTTTGCAATAGCTGTCTGCTTCCTTATTTCTTTATGCCTTTCGGCTGCTAATTTTTTTCGAGCTCCCATTATTGTGAGTTTGTTTTACACATTAATTAATTAACGATTACCCGAGTGACCTTTAAAGGTGCGTGTGGGTGCAAATTCGCCGAGCTTGTGACCAACCATGTTTTCGGTTACATAAACTGGAATAAACTTGTTTCCATTATGAACAGCAACGGTGTGACCAACAAAGTCTGGTGATATCATACTTGAGCGTGACCAGGTTTTGATTACCTCTTTCTTGCCAGCTTCATTCATGGCAAGTACTCTTTTTTCGAGACTAGCCTCAATGTAAGGCCCTTTTTTTAATGAACGACTCATAATTCTATTCAGTTAATTCCGTTATTTTTTCCTTCTTTCAATGATAAACTTCTTAGTCGTCTTCTTAGGATTACGGGTTTTGTAACCTTTAGCCAATAAGCCTTTCCTTGAGCGTGGGTGACCTCCTGATGCGCGTCCTTCACCACCACCCATTGGGTGATCCACCGGATTCATAACAACACCACGAACTCGTGGTCTGCGACCCATCCAGCGTTTACGTCCGGCTTTACCATCCGACTCTAAGTTGTGATCTGGATTAGATACTGTTCCAATAGTAGCGCGGCATGTTACCAACACCATTCTTGTTTCGCCTGAAGGCAATTTAAGAATTGCGTGAGAACCTTCACGTGCTGTCAATTGAGCATATGTTCCTGCACTGCGGGCCATTGCGGCACCTTGTCCGGGACGTAGTTCAATATTGTGGATTAGAGTACCTAATGGAATTTCTGATAGATAAAGAGTGTTCCCTAATTCAGGGGCCACACCTGGGCCGGAAGCAATTTCCTGTCCCACTTTAATTCCGTTAGGAGCTAAAATGTAGCGCTTTTCTCCATCTGTGTAAACAACCAAAGCAATACGAGCACTTCTGTTTGGATCGTATTCAATAGTCTTAACTGTAGCGGTATATTTATCTTTATCGCGTAAAAAATCGATTACGCGGTACATTTGTTTATGACCACCTCCTATGTAACGCATTGTCATCTTACCCTGACCATTACGACCACCCGACTTGCGAAGTGGCTCTAACAGCGATTTCTCTGGTGTAGAGCAAGTAATTTCAGTGAATGCGCTAATAGCTTTATGTCTTGTTCCCGGAGTTGCCGGTTTAAATTTGCGTATTGCCATGGACTTAAATATTACTGTAGAAATCTATCTTATCTTCACTGGCCAGGGTCACAAATGCTTTTTTAAAGTGATTTGAGCGTCCTGACAATAATCCCGCTTTTGTGAAGCGGCTCCTGCGTTTTCCGTTGTAATTTACTGTATTTACATCCAGTACTTTAACACCGTACATCTCCTCAACCGCTTTCTTAATGTCAATTTTATTGGCATCGCGGTCAACTTCAAAACCGTAACGATTCAACTTTTCGCCCTGAATCGTCATCTTTTCTGTTACTAAAGGCTTAATTAAAATTCTCATCGTTTTACGGTTTAATTACGTCCATATTGTGCCTGCAACAGATCCTGTACTCCGTCAACCATAATAAGACTGGTACAATTAACCAGGTCGTATGTGTTGATTTCGTTAACAGATATAACTTTTACATTCTGCAAGTTGCGTGACGATAAGTAAATATTGTTAGTATTTTCCGGAAGCACAAAAAGAACTTTTCTATCATTAACCTTAAGGCCTTTGAATATTTTCATGAAGTCTTTTGTTTTTGGAGCTTCCATAACAAATGGCTCAACAATTGTAAGCGCCTGTTCCTTAACCTTGTAAGACAAAGCTGAGAAACGAGCCAGTTGTTTTAGCTTTTTGTTCAATTTAAAACTGTAGTCGCGTGGTTTTGGACCAAAAATCCTTCCACCGCCAACATATATAGGAGCTTTGATACTACCGTGACGTGCACCACCGGAACCCTTTTGACGGATTACCTTCTTGGTACTGTACGATACTTCCCATCTCTCTTTTGTTTTGCTTGTTCCCTGACGTTGATTAGCAAGATATTGCTTTACATCCAGGTAGATCGCGTGATCATTTGGCTCTATGCCAAAGATTCCGGAATCCAAAGTCACCTTTTTTCCTGACTCGGTTCCATCTATTTTGTAAACTGATAATTCCATAGACGCTTATTCCTCCACGATTACATATGAACCTTTGCAGCCAGGTATCGATCCTTTCACAAGAACAAGATTGTTCTCGGGAATAACCTTAATAACTCTTAGATTCAAGATTTTAACTTGATCGCCACCCATACGGCCGGCCAATTTCTTACCTTTAAATACGCGAGAAGGCCATGAAGAGGCACCCATCGAACCAGGAGCGCGTAGCCTGTTGTGCTGACCATGTGTCGCACCACCTACTCCGGCGAATCCGTGGCGTTTCACAACACCCTGGAACCCTTTTCCTTTAGAAATTCCTGTTACATCTACCCATTCCATCTGATCGTGAATCACGTCAGCGACGGTAATAGTATCACCTAACTGTAGTGTTTGTGCGAAATCATTCGCAAACTCAACTACTTTACGTTTCGGTGTGGTTTGTGCCTTTTTAAAATGGCCCATTAGGCCCGAGCTGGTGTGTTTTTCTTTTTTTTCGTCATAGGCAAGTTGTACAGCGGCATAACCATCAGTCTCTTCTGTACGAATTTGCGTAACAACACACGGACCAGCCTCAATAACGGTGCATGGGATATTTTTCCCATCGGCACCGAAAACGGATGTCATTCCGATTTTTCTTCCAATTAATCCAGGCATTGGTTGTTAATTTGGTGTTTTTTAATATATTAATAAATTCCGCATAAATTTTGCGGGCAGCAAAGATACGATAAAACTTTGTAAATGCAATAGGTGAATGGAATATATCAACAAGATATCAACCATTCAGCGAGAAATTTTCCACTTATAAAAGGCATACTATCTATGCATATCCTTTAGTGATAAATATCCTTTAGTGATTTATAGCCATTAGTCCTTTAAGTCAGAAGAGAGTGCAGATTTGAGGTAATGAGCTTCACTGCTATGGCAAGGAGGATTATTCCGAAAAACTTCCTCATCACATAAATTCCACTTTTACCTATTTTTCTGGAGATAAGGTCAAGATTATTGAGTACCAGAAAGACTATCACTATATTAAGAAAGAGTGCAATTATTATATTAATCACATCATACTCTGCCCTGAGTGATAAAAGCGTGGTGAACGATGCTGCTCCTGCTATAAGAGGAAAAACAATAGGAACTATTGTGGCAGAATCTGTCGGTCCATCATCTTTAAATATCTGTATTCCGAATATCATCTCTATTGCAAGTACAAGCAGAACCAAGGCTCCGGCAACCGCGAATGAAGATATATCTACACCAAACAAACCCAGAAGGGCTTGCCCTAAAAACAGAAAGGTAACAAGAATGGCAAATGAGATTAAGGAGGCATTCACAGGACTGAAGCTTTTTTTCTTCTCCTTCATGCCTATGATAATAGGTACAGAACCCAATATGTCGATAACGGCAAACATTACAATGAATGCGCTGAATATCTCTTTTATGTTAAAGTTCATCTGCTAGTAATTTTTGCAAAGGTACAAAAAAAATCTGCGCCGCACTTTCTGGTAACAGCTTAATTATTAGCGTTCAACAAAATCAAAAATCAACTCAATAAATACTTTCTATAAATTTACTCTCAGATTAACAGATACATACCAGACTTTGCGGCGCGGAGTACTTTCTTTCTTTGTTTGTTTTTTTGTACCTTTGAAAAAATGTGAGAGAGATGGAAGGGTCTGGGGAAAAAGCACCAAAAGCAAAACGTATTCAGTCGGGAAACATTCACGTATGTATAAGGGGCAACTGCCGAAGAGTAGTTTTCCTTGATGAACAGGATAAAATTGAGTTCCTGCGAAGATGTAATACAGCCGCAAAAAAATTTAATACTATTATTGAGGCGTTTGTCATAATGGACAATCACGTCCATTTACAAGTTATCACAACTCAACTTACTTTGTTTGTGAGCAGAGTGCTTAATGGTTATTCATATTGGTACAATAGAAAGTATTCTTTGTCGGACAAACTTTTCAGAACTCCTTTTATGAGTTACTGCAAATATTCAGAAGAATGGGTTATAAACAGCATGCTTTACATAATGAATAACCCTGTAAGAGCGTTTATTTGCAGTCACCCATCTGAATATATATGGAGTTCCTATAACTTTCTGTTTCATCGGCAAAATACTATTGCAAAATATATTCAAATTGACACATCGCTTATTTACAAATACTTCAAAAATCGTAGTGAGCTTGATGAAGCAATTAAGAATTACCCATCATCATCCAATAATGACATAGACAGATTGGCAAAGATGCAACGCCCAGAGCAGGCAATCTTTGGATCACATTGAAAAGTTGTGGATATGGAATCCTGAATCAGTACCTTTGCTGTATAAACTATAAAGATGAAAGCGAGCGAAGGACAGATGTTAGGAATTTTA